>JAEEGL011742500.1_pt1 | contig 16182 bp, 8 predicted proteins | sample 9134231 | NCBI WGS metagenome assembly JAEEGL01 (sample SAMN16246548, study PRJNA631951) | gut metagenome | biome: gut microbiome; feature: rumen; material: fiber-attached | host: Bos | place: Iran: Karaj | collected 2018-10
GCGCAGCGGCCACTGGCCGTGACTGCGGAACAGGGGAATAAAGGCACCAAACTGGTTCCAGCGGCATTGCAACTCGCGCCATTCCTTCAGGTCTTCATTCTCCTGCCCTGTGCGGTCGTATAGTTGCTGAGCCCGCACATAACGGTTCTCCACGCAGAAGCCACCCTGATCCATGCCCCAGAAGGGAATACCCGAGAGTGAGTAGTTCAGCCCGGCTGTCATCTGCGCACGCATATCCTCCCAACGGGTGCCGATGTCGCCGCTCCAGGTGGCCGTGGAATAGCGCTGCAAGCCGGCAAAGCCGCTGCGGGTGAGGAGAAAGACACGGGGTTCGGGAGTTGGGTGTTGGGTGGTAGGTTTTGGGTGTTGGGTGTTGGGTGATAGGTGTTGGGCGGCCCATACGCTGCGTTGTCCGTTATAAATAGCGTCGGCATTCACTAAAGAATAGGCATTGAAGTATTCGGTCGATGTGCCCAAGGCTGTAGGGCCACAGAGTGCCTTGCGATACCACATCGGGGTGCAGTCGCGCACATTAGGCTCCGAGGCATCCATCCACCAGGCGTCAATACTCAACCCAGAATACAGTTTCTCGTCCATCTGTCGCCAGAACACTTTGCGGGCTTCGGGGTCGTAGGCATCGTAGAAGCCGTTCTTGTAGCCGGGGCCCACCCAGTCGTGGATGTCGTCGGTGGGCGACTGTCGGTAGATCCAGCCTTTCGCGTCGAGTTCTTTGTAGTTGTCTGTATTGACATAAAACTTCGGCCATACGGAAATCATGAATCGGCCGTGCATCTGGTGTACCGAGTCTATCATCTGCTTCGGGTCGGGATAGCGCGAGGTCTCAAACTCATGACTGCCCCACTGGTCTTCAGGCCAGTAGTTCCAGTCCTGCACGATATTGTCGATAGGAATCTGTCGCTTACGGAATTCGGCCAGCGTCGAGAGCAGTTCGTCCTGCGTCTTATAGCGTTCGCGGCTCTGCCAGAAGCCCAACGCCCACTTGGGATAGAGCGAGGCACGGCCAGTCAGCGTGCGATAGCCGCTAATCACTTCGTCTATCGATTTGCCGGCAATGAAGTAATAGTCCATATCCCGTGCCATCTCGCACCAGATGGTTAGTGCCTCACGGTCGTGCTGGCTGCGAGGTTCTGCCACCCTCAGGCCGCAATACGACTCGCTGCCGTCGGGCTGCCACTCTATGCGCAGGTGGTGTTTCATGCCCGCCTTCAGTTCTACGCTGAACTTATAGGCGTTGGGGTTCCAGGCTGTGCGCCATCGTTCGGCCACCACTTCGTTGTCGTCTATGAAAACCTTGATATAGCCGGCGTAATATAGAATGAAATGATAGAGTTGAGAGTTGAGAGGTCTCAATTCTCCGTTATCAATTGTCTCGATATAGCCCTCATATACAACATTAGCGCCTGCCAGGTTAAAGCCCTGCGGCAGATTCTTAATACCGCCGTTGTCGGTGCGATTGGCAATCTCCGACTTTGCCGGCGTACCATATTCATAATAAAGCGAGTCTTCATCGCGCACCAGCGTCTGGCCATTGCGGTCGGTGTAGATGCCCGTAAGATGCCCGGGCTTGCCCTGCTTGTCGTAGAGACGGAAGGCACGGTTCAGTTGCAGGTAGTCCTTGGGATTGCCGAAGCGGCAGTAGGAATAGGCATCCCAGAGAATGCCATAGTTTCTGGTAGATAGTACAAAGGGAATACTGACCTTCGTGTTGTATTGGAAAAGGTCTTCATTCTTGCCCAGCATATTGAATTCCTCGCTCTGATGCTGTCCGAGTCCATAGAGTGCCTGTTCGCCCAAAGGGATAGCAAACTTCAACTGCCACGACAGGCCATGCTTCTGCTCTTCGGTAGGCTGTACACCGCCCTTGATGCCCAACTCCCGTTCGGGTACGGTAAAGTCCCAGAACTGCTTGCCCGGTTCCTCACCCGGGCGGTCGGGCACTTCATAGAGCAGACGGTTGCCTTTATCGTCGTAGAACCTCATCTGTCCTGTGTTCTTGAACACCTCGCATTGCACCTTCTTTGCCTTGACAACGACGCGGGCCTGCATAACGAGGTCGCCATCGGATGCCTCATATTCCGTCACCTTAACCTCCCCCTTATAGGACTCCTGCGGGACAATCATCAGGCTTTGTGGCTTCACGGGCAGTTCGTCCTTGCTGGTAGCCCGCACGCGGATAATATTGTCGTTGATGACTTCGAGACATATCACCCTGGCCTGTCCACCGTCTGGACGAATGGTCACGCTGTTGCCATTCCTTTCCATAGTGGCACTCATGGCTGAGAGAGACCATAGGCAAAGGAACAGACAGAACAACTTAGGGTAAGACATAATAACGGTTATTAAAGACAGAATAACAAAAGAACAGACAATGCTACTCCATGGGGAAGAGACCGTAGAGTTTGGCATCAATCATATCGGTCACCTGTTTAAAGTGCTCGGGGTTATCACCAAACTTGCAGTGGTCGCCATCGATGACGATCAACTGTCCCTTGTAGGTTGCAATCCATTCCTCATAGCGGCGGCTCAAACCTTCCAGATAGTCGAGGCGCATGGTCTGCTCATATTCGCGGCCGCGCTTCTGAATCTGTGCCACCAGCGTAGGGATGCTGGAGCGGATGTAAATCATCAGGTCGGGCAGTTTGACCAGCGACATCATCAAATCAAACAGGTCTTTATAATTAGTAAAGTCGCGGTCGCTCATCATGCCCTGTCCGTGCAGGTTGGGCGCAAAGATACAGGCATCCTCAAAGATGGTGCGGTCCTGTATGATAGTGTCGCTCGACTGCGAAATCTCGACCACCTCCTTGAAACGCTTGTTGAGGAAGTAGACCTGCAGATTAAACGACCACCGTTTCATGTCGGCATAGAAGTCGGCCAGATAGGGATTATTGTCTACGGGTTCAAACCGTGGCGTCCAGCCGTAACGGTGGGCCAGCATCTTTGTCAGCGTGGTCTTGCCACTGCCAATGTTTCCTGCTACTGCGATATGCATATTCTTGGGGGAGTTAAAGGGGGTTAAAGGGAAGTTTAAGGGACGATAGTTGTGCTAAGTAGGAAATAGGCCGAAGAGGGTAGCATCAATGCGGTCAATGATTTGGGCAAAATCCTTGGGATTGTTCTGGAAGTCCAGGTTGTCCTTCTCGATAACCATCACGCGGCCTTTATACATCTTATAAATAAAGTCATCGTACCGACGGTTCAGGTTCTCCAGATAGTCCAGTTGCATAGACTGCTCGTATTCGCGCCCACGCTTCTGGATATTGCCCACCAGATGGGGCACCGATGCCCGCAGGTAGATCATCAAGTCTGGATAGTGTACCACGGTCATCATCTGCTCGAAGAGTTCCATATAAGTCTCATAGTCACGGTCTGAGAGGTTGCCCATGGCCTTATTGTTCTGCATGAATACATAGACACCCTCGAAGATGGTACGATCCTGAACGATGGTGTGGTCGGCCTGCGAGATGTCTATCAGGTCGCGGAAGCGCTCCTTCAGGAAGTACACTTCCATGTTGAACGACCACCGGTGTATGTCACGGTAGTAGTCCTCCAGATAGGGGTTATGGTCAACGGCCTCGAAACGTGCCTCCCAACCGTAATGGCGGGCCAGCATCCGCGTCAGCGTCGACTTTCCGCTACCTATATTTCCTGCTATTGCTATATGCACTCTTTCTCGTTTCTTTTGTCAGACTGCAAAATTACATCATTTTCGGCAAACGGCCAAATATTCGGGAAGAATAATTTTGCAGTTTGACAGAAAATGATTAACTTTGCAAGCAGTTTAAACACAAGGAATACTATGGGTATAATCATTGGAATAGACGTGGGCATCAGCACCACGAAGATTGTAGGGCTGCGCGAAGGGAAGCCGACGGCACCGATTCGCATCACGGCAGCCGACCCTATCACCTCGCTCTACGGAGCCTTCGGCAAGTATCTGCACGACAACAACCTGCAACTGGAAGAGATAGAGCACGTAATGCTGACGGGCGTAGGTGCCAACTATGTGAAGGGTGATGTCTATGGCGTGGCCACGAGCCGCTGCGACGAGTTTGTAGCCGACGCGCTGGGTGCCCGCTACGAGAGTCATCTCGACCATGCCATCGTGGTGTCGATGGGCACCGGCACCTCGTTCGTGATGTGTCACGGCGAGGAGTTCAAGCACATTGGCGGCATTGGCATCGGCGGCGGCACCCTGCAGGGGCTTAGCCGCGTGATGCTCAACACCAGCGACATCAAGCAGGTGTCGGCACTGGCCATGCAGGGCGACATCAAGCACATCAACCTGCTCATAGGCGACATCTCGGCCCAGCCGCTGCCAGGCCTGCCCATGGAGGCCACCGCCTCGCTCTTTGCCCATGCTAAGAACGATGCCTCGCGCGAGGATATTGCCTGCGGCATCATCACCATGGTGCTCCAGAGCATTGGCTCGGCTGCCGTGCTGGCCGCACAAGGCACCGACTGTCGCGACATGGTACTCATTGGCCACTTGTCGCTGCTGCCTCAGTGCAAGGAGATATTCCCACCGCTTGAGAAACTCTACGGCGTGCGTTTCCATATTCCCAAGTATTCGCAGTTCTGCACCGCCATCGGGGCAGCACTGGCGTATGGAAGGAGATGATGAGTTGAGGAGTGAAGGAGTAAAGGAGTAGAGATTGTGGAGCAAACTAAATTAGATTGCAAAGCAAACTAAATTAGATTGCAGAGCAAAGTAAATTAGATTGCAGGGCAAAGTAAATTAGATTGCAGGGCAAACTAAATTAGTTTGCCAAGAGGCAAATAAGACGATAGGTAATAATACAACAAGTAAATGAAGACAATGACATATAAACGCTTCGTGCCTTTGATTGGTTTGGTTTTGTTTTTAGTAGCCGGCGTAACGGTTCCAAGGGTGCAAGCCATGCCTTACCGCTATATGGCTATGGCCGACACGATAGTGAAGGACACGACCGTAATAGACACAACCGTTGTGGACTCGCTGGCGGCAGACAAGAAAGGACGCAAGGGTAAGAAGGACGAGCCGAAGGAAACGGAATACGAGAAAATACTGAAGAAAGGCGGTGTGGTGACCGAAGGACTCTTCACCGTGCGCCATGTAGAGGACAACTACTATTTCGAGGTGCCCGACTCGCTGCTGGGCCGCATGATGCTCTGCGTGAGCCGCTTCACCGCCGTGCCGCAGAACTTCGGTAAGTTTGCCGGCGAGGAAATCAACAACCTGACCTTCTACTTTGAGCAGCGCGACACGGCGCAACTGCTCATGCGGCAGTATGTGCTCAGCCAGGTGGCCGTCGACGGCGACAATATCCAGCGCACGCTGGAGCAGTCGACCATCGACCCCATCGTCATGAGCCTCAAGGTTATTGGCCGTAACAAAGACAATGGTCTGCAGATGATTGATGCCACTCCGCTGTTCAAGAGTGGCAGCAAACTGACCAGCGCATCGAGCGCACTGAGTACCACCCTCAAACTGGGCGGTTTGCAGGCCAACACCACGTTTATCGATACCATGAAGGTATACCCCACCAACATCGAGGTGGTGACCACACGTACCTACGGTGCCACCGCCGGACGCTCGGAAGCCTCGAAGACGGGCAGCGTGACCCTGGGCATGAACACCAGCATCGTGTTGCTGCCCAAGGAGCCGATGCGCAAGCGGCTGTGGGACGAGCGCGTAGGCTATTTCGTCAACAACTTCGTGCGCTTCAGCGACCAGCAGCACAAGACCGAGCACGAGTCGTTTATCTCGCGCTACCGCCTGGTGCCCAAAGACAAGAAGAAATACCTGCGGGGCGAACTGACCGAACCCGAGAAACAGATTGTCTACTATATCGACCCTGCCACGCCTAAGAAGTGGATTCCCTATCTTATCAAAGGCATTGAAGACTGGAACACGGCTTTCGAGGCTGCCGGCTTCAAGAACGCCATCACCGCCAAGGTGCTGCCCGAGGACGACCCCAACGTCAGTCTGGAGGATGCCCGCTACTCGGTGCTGCGCTACTTGCCGTCGGAAACCGAGAACGCCTACGGCCCGCGCATCGTTGACCCGCGCTCCGGCGAGATTATCGAGGCCCATATCTGCTGGTTCCACAACGTGATGAACCTGCTCACCAAATGGTATATGGTGCAATGCGGTGCCGTGGACAAGCGCGCCCGTACCATGCACTTCGAAGACAAACTGATGGGCGAACTCATACGCTTTGTCAGCAGCCACGAGGTGGGACACTCGCTGGGTTTGCGGCATAACATGGGTGCCTCGTTTGCCACGCCGGTAGAGAAACTGCGCGACAAGGCATGGGTGGAGGCCCACGGCCATACAGCCAGCATCATGGATTACGCCCGCTTCAACTATGTGGCACAGCCCGAGGACAAGATTGGCGAGAAGGGACTATTCCCCCGCATCAACGACTACGACCGCTGGGCCATCAAATGGGGCTACCAGTGGCGGCCTGAGTTCAAGGATGAATACGAGGAAAAGGAGAAACTGATGACCGAGACCACCAACGTGCTCCGGGGCAACCAGCGCCTGTGGTTCGGCGGTGAGGGCCACAACGAGGATCCGCGTTCTCAGACCGAGGACCTGAGCGACAACAGCGTAAAAGCCTCCGACTACGGTATTATGAATCTGAAGCGCGTGATGCAGAACCTGCCTCAGTGGACCCGTCAGGACAACGACCAGTATGAGGACCTGCGCGAGATGTACAAGGCCGTGGGCGACCAGTATAACCGCTATATGAACCATGTGATGAAGAACATCGGCGGGCGCTATATCAACAACATGCCCGGCACGGAGCCCTACGCCAATGTGCCCGTGGAGCGGCAGCGCGAGGCCCTGCAGTTTGTGGGACGCCAACTCTTCGAGGCTCCCGAATGGCTCTATCCCGCCGCCATCATGTCGAAGACTGGCACCGATGCCTCGTCCGCTCAGTGTCAGATGCAGACCAACGCGCTGACACGTCTGATGACACCGCTGGCACTCAGCAATACTGAACTCGGCGGCTATCCCATCGACCAGTATCTGACCGACCTCTTCCAGCAGGTATGGAAACTGTCGGAGGGCAGCAGCGAATGGCAGGCCAAGGCACGCCGACAGTTGCAGCGCTCGTATGTGCAGAACCTGAACACGCTGCTCAACCCCACCGAGGCCGACCTAAAGGGTATCATGGGCCGCAACTACAACTCCGATGCCATGCTCTACGTGATGCAGAACATGCAGCAGGTGGAGGCTTTTTGTCAGCAGCAGGCACAGACGGCAAAGGGCATCAGTGCCCTGCACTACGAGGACATGCTCCGCGAAATCAAACTGATACGCGAACGTCGCACCACGATTAAGTAGAATTAGACCACAGATTATACAGATTTCTCAGATTATTCAGTTTTGCTATGAAGAACTATATTAGAATTGTCGCGTTACTGTTGCTATGCTCCTTGCCGGGCATGGCACAGACAGGCGGCCATACGCTCAACATCAGCGTGACGGAAAAAGGCAGCCGCGAAGCCATCATCATGGCCACGCTGCAACTACAGCCCACAGGCTCGATGGCCGTGACCGATGTCAACGGTAAGGCAACCATCAACAACGTGCCTGCGGGCGAGTACACCCTACAGATCAGTTATGTGGGCTTCGAACCTATCAGCACCAGGCTGAAGGTAAGCAAGGACATGCAGTTGGAGTATCAGATGACGCCGTCGTCGCTGTCGCTACGCGAAGTGACGGTCACGGCTAAGGTGCGCGAGAGCGGTGCTTCGACCAGCAGCGTCATAGGCCGTCAGGCCATCGATCACCTGCAGGCCACCTCGCTGGCCGACGTGATGCAACTCCTGCCCGGCCAACTGATAGACCGACCTGACCTGACTCAGCAGCAGGGCCTGCAACTGCGCACGCTACAGAACAACTCCACCATGGCCTTCGGTACAAGCATCGTGGTCGACGGCGTGCCGATGTCGAACAACGGTAACGTGGGACAGGGTGCCTTCTCGGGCACCGCCTTTGCCGGCAGCGACCTGCGTCAGGTCTCAGCCGACAACATCGAGGAGGTGGAGGTTATCCGAGGCATTCCCTCGGCTGAATACGGCGACCTGACCAGCGGACTCGTGGTCGTTCATTCCAAGGTGGGCGTCACACCCTGGCAGGTGAAGGCAAAGATCAACCCCGGCCTGCAGAACTACAGTGTGGGCAAGGGTTTCCCCCTTGCCAAAGCCGGCATCATCAACGCCAACCTCGACTATGCCAAGGCCTGGGGTGACCCGCGACAGAAGACGCGCTCCTTCGACCGCTATACAGCCAACATAGGCTGGGGCTACGACTTCAGCCCACGCTGGCATGCCGATACCAAGTTGCGCTTCATGCAGGCCAAGGACTGGAGCGGCAACGACCCCGACGCCATCCAGGACGGCACCGAGGCGAAGTCGAAGACCACCACCTTCGGACTGACCCACAACGGGCGTATCAGAATGGACATGCCCCTGATGCGGTCGCTGAAATATACGCTGGGCATCAACATGACGAAGATAGACAATCGCAACACCAGTTTCGTGTCGGTGAGCGGTGGTCTGCTGCCTATCTTCACAGCCCGCGAGACCGGCTACTACGCCGTGCCCTGGGTCACATCATCGTACAAGGCCACGGGCATCACCGAGAGTCGTCCGGGCAATGTGTTCTTCAAGATGACCGACGACTTCTTCCTGCGTAGCGGCAAGACGGTGCAGAGTTTCAAACTGGGTGTAGACTACCACTACGACTGGAACAGCGGGCGCGGCTACTACGACGTAGACCCCAGCCTACCCTACCGCCCCAACAGCAACGGCCGTCCGCGTGCCTTCGACGATATTCCAGGCCTGCACCAGTTGTCGGCCTTTGCCGAAGACCAGTTCACCTATAATATAAATAAGGTGAACCGCCTGCGCGTGAACTTTGGCCTGCGCTTCACCTCATTACAGCCCTTCAGCGATGTGGCCACCACTGCCCTGTCGCCCCGCCTCAACGTGGCATTCAGCGTCACCAAATGGCTCGACATACGTGGCGGCATCGGCATCAACTCAAAGACACCGGGCCTCATGCACCTCTATCCCGACAAGAAATATATCGACGACCTGGTGGGCAACTTCACCATGGCTGCCACGCCAGCCTACTACACCCATACCGAGGTCTACGACGTAAAGCGGTCGGAAGGTCTGAAGAACGCCACCACAACGAAGGTGGAGGCTGGCATCGACATCAAACTGCCCGGCAACCGCAAACTGAGCGTACTGGCCTATCAGGATCGCACGCCCAACGGCTTCGAGGCGGCTTCCGACTACTTCACCTATACCTACAACCTGTTTGACGACACCCACATGCCGTCCATCGTTGGCGGACAGCCCGACTTCTCTACCGGTTATGCCTACCAGTTCACCTGCCTCTCCACAACCGGACAGTTGGAAAATACCGACAAGACCGTCAACCGTGGCCTTGAGTACGACTTCGACCTCGGCGAGATCAAGCCGCTGAAGACCAATATCTATTTCAGCGGAGCCTGGAACGAGACCAAGACCAACTGGAGCACACGCATGAACACCACCGGCGTGCCGGCTGCCCTGCTCACGGGTACCATCTATGCAGGCCGCAGTATCTCGCCCGTGCGCATCGTCTATCCCTCGGGCCTCGACTATACCCGCCTGCGTCGCTTCGTCAATACGCTGCGTGCCGTCACCCATATCCCGCAACTTCACATGGTGGCCTCGTTTACGGCGCAGGTCATCTGGCACAACTCCACATGGAGTTATACAGCCGACAAAGACCCCATCGGATGGATCGGCACGGAACTATCGGCTGATGGAAAAAGCACTTTGATTAAATATCACGACATCAGCGAAACACCATACATCACTTTCGACGGAGGCCAGATTGCCGCCAACGACGAGAAACTGCAACTGCGCTATACCGATAATGAGCCTAACAAGCAGCCCGTCACATGGAACCTCTCGGCACGCCTGACCAAGGAACTGGGCAAGGTGGGGAGTCTCTCACTCTATGTGGACAACTGCCTCTTCTACGAGCCCTACCTGAAAGGCAACAACACCAACTCCCTCGTACAGCGAAACACGGGAAAGTTTGCCTTCGGTGCAGAACTGTCGCTGAACCTGTGATTTTTTACGACAACGAATTACACGAATTAAACGAATTGCCATGCGGACAATATGTAATCTATATAAATCTGTGACATCAGTGATATCTGTATGCCAATTAAAAACCATGCTCTCAGTGGTATCTGTATGCGCCCTCACCTCCTGTGTGGACTACAGCGATGCCACCACCGAGACCATGGCACGCATCCAACTGCTGATGCCCGAGGAGTTTGTCAACACCACCGACCTCTCCAACCACGAAATCATCATGCAGCAAGGCGAGAAACGCCTTACGGCTACCACCGATGCCGAGGGCATTGCCACGTTCAAGAACATCATCCCCGATGTCTATGACATCTCGTGCTCATGGGAACTGACGGCCGACGATTACCACAAGTTGACCGGCGACGACCAGGTGGTCAACGGATGCACCGTCTCCGGCTCGCTCAACAGCCACCTTATCAAGGAGGATCAGACCATACCACTCTCCACGCAGTTGAGCATCAACCGCGACATCATCGTCAGCAAGATTTATTTTGCCGGTTCCAAAGACGAGAACAACCGCCCCTACGATGCTGGCAAATACGTGGAACTATACAACCAGAGCGACAAAGACGTGGATGTGTCGGGACTCTACATCGGACTGGTGGAGGCCGAGAGCACACAGGCCTATACACTGGATAACCTGCACGAGGCCTTTGCCGACTCAGTGGTGCTGGTGAAGCAGATATTCCGTATACCAGCCGATACTGCCTATATGGTGGCCCCGGGCGGCACGGTGCTCCTCGTCAACAGTGCCATCGACCATACGCCCAATTGTGGACAGGAAGCCGACCTGACCAATGCCGACTTCGAGGCCAAGGACGTCAGCAGCCGTCCCGTGCAGAACAACCCCGCCACGCCGGCACTGGAACTGATCTACACCATGTACTCCTCTATTTCGATTATGAACCTTGTGGGTAGCGGTCCCTGTGGTATTATCATCTTCCGCACCGACGAGGACGTGAGCACCTGGCCGCTGACTTATCCCTACGGCAAGACCAGCGGCAACCAGCAATGGATGCTGGTGCCCAAGCGTTATATCATCGACGGTGTTGATGTGCTGCGCAATAAGGCCACGGGTGTCGATGTCACCAGCAAGCGACTCTACGACGACATCGATGCAGGCTATACCTATATCAATGCTGTATCGGGGCGCAACGGCGAGATTGTCTATCGCAAGACCAGCAAGAAGGCACCCGACGGGCGGCTCATCCTCTCCGATACCAATAATTCGAGCAACGACTTCCAAATTTCTTCCACCATTAAGCCACGCAAGTATGATGAATAGATTATATAGGTACATACCTCTTATAGGCAGGAAACCTCAAACTGGTTTATTGTTTATTATTTTTTCTTTGTTCTTTAGCGCCAGCGCCTCGGCCCAGGAGAGCGAATACCGCTACGACGATGCCACGCAACTGTGGCGACTGACCGAGAACGCCGCCGGACTGGGGCTTGATGCCAGCACAAAGGAAAGTGACCCCTGGTCAATGAGCAGCGCTTACAACCGGGGCTACGCTGAGTTCAGTTTTGAGCATCAGAGCGGCAACTACCATCGCGTGCAGGAAGGCGAACAGACCAACCGACTGCTATTCACCACCGAGCGCTACCAGAAAATCAGCATGATACTCGTGGGCTACGGCCGCTTCCAATTCGACATGGACCACACCAAGGACCGTGCATGGTGCGACGTGATGCGCCCCTACAACTCCAACCCGTTCTTCAGCGGCAGCAGCGTCAAAGGGGCCTACGACACACAAAACTTCGACCTCACCGCTGCCGTCAGCACTATACCCATACCACTGGCAGGCGGCAAAATGGACCGGGAACTGACCATCGGTATGCGCCTCGACTACAAGGTGGGCGACCTGAGCCGTCTGCGCGACCCACGCTCACGCTCGGAGTTGCTCGACTATCAGATAACGCCAGCCGTCACATTCTCCTTCGGTCATCATACCCTGGGGCTCGACGGCCACTACAAGCGGCGCAAGGAAAAAATACCCAACATGACGACCGTGCAGACCGACCCCAACCTGATGTACTACCTGATGAGCGGCATGGAGAATGCCAACGGCATCGTGGGCGGCTACAGCGGCTTCAGCCGCGAGTGGGTGAACCATGAGTTTGGGGCACATCTGACCTATGGATTCTCTTCTCATCCCTCACTCCATGCTCCACACACCTCATTCAGCAGCCTGACAACCATCGGCATCAGCCGTGGAGCAGAGGATGCCTGGGGGCAATACAAATTCGAACCGGGCAAATACACCTCTTATATATATACAGTGGCATCGCACAACCGCATCAGGAGCGGCAGGATGCTACATAATATTGACCTTGACGCCGATTTCACCGAGGCCTACGCCGACGAATACCGCCAGCAACTCATTCAGGAGCGCGATGCCGACAAGGGCTACACCAGTTACCGCTACGAGACGCAAATAGAATTCAAGAAGCGCTATCAAGTAAAGACCATGAATGCCGACTTCCACTACCGCTTCAACTGGCTCAATGCCGGTTCCGGCGAAGAGTCCGTGTCCGGCGGTTCTCCCGCCGGAGCCAGCGAAGCATCCGTGCCTGGGGCCAAGGAATCCATCAACACCTACGCCGGTCTCCGCGCCTCCCTGCATAGTGCCAAAAACCGCCACCTTCTGCCATCGTCAGAACTGAAGTATACCTTCCTCGACCTGCAACTGGAAGGCGGCAAGGCCTTCTTGAACAACCGTCTGTGGATAGACCTCGCCGGCACCTTCCATAAAAGTTGTAAGGCCGGCCTCACCCTGGCCGACCCCACCACCGTCTACGCCCAGAGCGTACTGCAGCCCGACATGAAATACTACGGTGCCGACTACTGGCAGGGGCACGGCGAAGTGAAGTATCTGTTCCCACTGACTATCAAGAAGATGGAGTCGCTTTGGTATGCCAAGGCCTACGGCGATTACCTTCGCACTGAACGTGTTACCTCTGGCAAATGCAACAAACACTACGAACGATATACCTTAGGCTTATCCATCGGATTATACTATTAATTCATTATCAATATGAAAACAAGACAATTATTAGCCGTAGCAATTTCTGCGCTTTCAATAACTTCCGTCAGCGCACAGAGCGAACTCTATCCCAAGCACTTTGACCTGGAGCAGGTGACACTGCTCGACGGGCCGATGAAGTCCGCTATGGACCTCAATATCCAGATGCTGATGCAGTATGACACCGACCGTCTGCTCACGCCATACGTGCGGCAGGCAGGGCTGGCCGATACGCAGGATGCCAGTAGCAAATATTACCAGTGGCTCACCAAACACCCCAACTTCAAAAACTGGGGCGGCGATGCCAACTTCGACCTCAGCGGACACGTTGGCGGCCACTACCTCTCAGCACTCGCTTTGGCCTACGCCGCCTGCCACGACGAAGCCGTGCGCACACAGTTGAAACAGCGCATGGATTATATGCTGAAGGTGATGAAAGACTGTCAGGATGCCTACGACAAGGACACCGAGGGGCTCTACGGTTTCATCGGCGGGCAGCCCATCAATGACTCATGGCGCACGCTCTACCGGGGCGACCTCTCGGCCATCAGCAAGAACTGGGGCTGGGTGCCTTTCTACTGCCAGCATAAGATCCTGGCCGGACTGCGCGACGCCTACCTCTATGGCAACAGCCCCGTAGCCAAGGAGATGTTCCGCAAACTCGCCGACTGGAGCGTCAACCTCATTGCCAAGGTCGACGACCAGGCCTTCGAGGGCTTTCTCAACTGCGAGCACGGCGGCATGAACGAAAGCATGCTCGATGCCTACCAACTCTTTGGCGACCAGAAATACCTTGATGCTGCCAAGAAATACACCCACAAGGCCATGCTCTACGGCATGCAGACCCTCAACCCCACCTTCCTTGACGGCAAGCATGCCAACACCCAGGTACCAAAATATATAGGCATGGAGCGTATCGGGGAAGCCCCCGGCTTTTCCGGGGCTTCCGGGACTTCCAGGGCATCCGGAATCTCCGGGCAATACACCACTGCCGCCGAGAACTTCTGGCAGGACGTAGCCACCAACCGCACCGTCTGCATCGGCGGCAACTCAGTAAACGAGCACTTCCTGGCTGCTGCCAACGGCAACCGCTACATTGACCAGCCCGACGGACCAGAGTCATGCAATACCAACAACATGCTGAAGTTCTCGGAAATGCTCTTCGACCGCACGGGCGAGGCCAAGTATGCGGACTTCTACGAACAGGCCATGTGGAACCATATCCTCTCGACCCAAGACCCCACGACGGGTGGCTACGTCTACTTCACCACCCTGCGCCCCATGGGCTATCGCATCTACTCCCTGCCCAACAAAGGCATGTGGTGCTGCGTAGGCACGGGCATGGAGAATCACTCGAAGTATGGTCACTTCATCTACACCCACGACGGCAAGAATACGCTCTACGTCAACCTCTTCACCCCCTCGAAACTCGAGAGCAAGGATTTTGTCATCAGACAAGAGACGGACTTCCCCTACAGCGGTACCACAACGCTAACCGTCGACAAGCCTGGCAAGTATGCCATCGCCATCCGTCACCCCCAATGGGCAGGCGCTTCGTTTAGCATTTCTGTCAACGGTTCTGTTTGCAGCGATGCCATCGCTGCCCTCATCCCCGGCAAGGCCAGTTATGCCACCATCACCCGCAAATGGAAAAAGGGCGACAAGATTGAAGTCACCCTCCCCATGACCTTGCGTTACGAGGAATGCCCCAACTACACCGACTACATCGCCTTTAAGTACGGCCCCATCCTCCTGGGTGGCAGGATTCCTTTGGATGGCGAGAAACTCCAGAACGAGTACGGCGGCGAGGGCCGCATGGACCACTCACCCGGTGCTATGGGTCGGCAGATGAACCTCATGCAGGCACCGCTGCTCATAGGCAGCCGCGCCGATGTGCTGAGCCGCATCAAGACAGCCGACCCACATCAACTCAGCTTTACCATCGACGTCTCGCGTCCGGGCGTTGATACCTATAAATGGACCTCGCTCACCTTGGAGCCGTTCTACGCCATCCACCATCAGCGCTATATGTGCTACTGGTATCAGCAGACCCCAGAAAACTTTGCCAAGAGCGACATGGCCCTGACCGAGGCCGCCAACGAGGCATTGGCCAAGCGCACCATCGACTTCGTAGCACCGGGCGAGCAGCAAAGCGAAGCCGGTCACGACGTGAAGTACAGCGAAGGCTCAACTACGGGTCTCTTCAGCAACGAGCGATACCGCGACGCACGCCGGAACGGCTTCATCGAGTACACCTTATATAATAATACGGATGTAACGGAGAACCTCAACGTAATGCTCCGCTTCTGCTATGCTGACAAGGGCCGCACGGCCACGCTGACCGTCAACGGCGAGAAGATAGCCGACATCGCCATCCCCGCCGCTCCAGAAGGGAAGGATTCACGTGGCTTATTCAACGTGGAACACTCAATCCCAACCAAGATGGCCGAGAGCAGCAAGTCGTTTACCGTCCGTCTTTCGGCCAGCCCTGGCACGCTTTGTCCCGGCCTCTACTACATCAGGCTGATGAAACCCTAACATACAATAGATATTACAATAAAACCGCAAAATTCCTTTGCGGTTTTATTTTTTTGTCGTATCTTTGCACCATCGTTTGCGGGAAGAAACTGCGGGCGGCTTATCATATTATGGAAGAATTCGAAGGCAGATACATCAATCCCTATACCGACTACGGGTTCAAATACCTGTTCGGCACAGAGCCGAACAAGGAGTTCACGCTGGCGTTCCTCAACGAACTGCTGCGGGGCAAGGAGGTAATAAAAAGCTTGACGCTGCTACCGTCGGAGCAACTGGGCGACACGAAGGAAGACCGCCGCGCCGTGTTCGACGTATATGCCGAGAACGAGCGGGGCGAGAAGATTATCATCGAGATGCAGAAGGCCGACCAGCAGTATTTCAAGGACCGCTCGGTCTACTATTCGTCGTTCCCCATCCGCACGCAGGGAGCGAAGGGAAGGTGGAA
>JAEEGL012333434.1_pt1 | contig 16182 bp, 14 predicted proteins | sample 9134231 | NCBI WGS metagenome assembly JAEEGL01 (sample SAMN16246548, study PRJNA631951) | gut metagenome | biome: gut microbiome; feature: rumen; material: fiber-attached | host: Bos | place: Iran: Karaj | collected 2018-10
CATGGCTTGGGAATCAGTACGTCCTTATTCTATATAATATCCCTTATGGATCAAAACAGGGCAGACACTCAAAAAAAGGAATCCGGCGTCAGATCCGGCATGAAGATAAGACAGCCTGTGAAGACGGGAATTGCAAAGGTACCCTTCATCATGCAGATGGAGGCTCTTGAGTGCGGGGCTGCCTGTCTTGCCATGATACTGGCATATTACGGTAAGTGGGTTCCCTTAGAACAGGTCCGCCGTGACTGCGGCGTGTCCCGTGACGGATCCAACGGCAGAAATATCCTGATGGCCGCCAGAGATTACGGGCTTAACGCCTCGGGCTACAGATATGAGCCTGAGTACCTGAGAGATAACGGCACCTTTCCCTGCATAGCCCATTGGGAGTTCAATCACTTTGTCGTGGTGGATGGATTTAAGAAGGACAAGGTCTATCTCAACGATCCGGCCAAGGGTACATATACCGTTTCCATGAAGGAATTTGATGAGAAATTCACGGGGATATGCATGATGTTTTCTCCTTCGGAAAGCTTTGTGCCCGAGGGCAAACAGAAGTCCACCCTGGAATTTGCAAAAAAAAGGCTAAGGGGCTGCGGTGCTGCCATAGCCTTCGTCGTCATCACCGGTATCATATCTTCCCTCATCGGCGTTATCAATCCGGTTTTCTCAAGGATATTTATGGACAGGGTCCTTACGGGAAAGGATCCCGGATGGTATATGCCCTTTATCGCAGTGATGTCGGCTTTCGGTTTTATTCAGATACTGTCACAGCTCATACAGGCTCTTTATTCCAAAAGGATAGAGGGTAGGATGTCTGTTTACGGGACTACCTCCTATATGTGGAAGCTCTTTAACCTGCCCATGGATTTTTATTCCCAAAGATATGCGGGAGACATCCTCTCAAGGAGAGCAGGGAATGCAAGCATATCCAATTCCCTGATCTATACCTTCGCGCCCCTGTTTCTGAATGCGGCCATGATGGTGTTCTATCTGGCTGTGATGCTGAACAACAGCATAGTCCTTACCCTTGTGGGTATATCCTCCATAGTAGTCAATATGTTCATATCAAGGATCATCTCCGCAAAGCGGGTCAATCTCTCCAGGATACAGATGAGAGATGCAGGGAAACTCACCAGCTGTACCACCGCCGGTATAGAGCTCATAGAGACCATAAAGGCAAGCGGCGCAGAGGAGGGATATTTCAGGAAATGGGCGGGATATCAGGCCAGCGTTAATACCCAGAAGGTAAGATTTGCAAGGCTCAACCAGTACCTTGGCAGCGTCCCGGGTGTGGTGTCCGTACTTACCAATACTCTGGTGCTCATGATAGGGGTGTATCTCATCATACAGGGGAGCTTCACCATCGGTATGATCACGGCCTTTCAGGGATTTTTGGCGTCATTTACGTCCCCTGCCCAGACCTTTATCTCCACAGGGCAGACGCTGCAGGAACTTAGGACCTCCATGGAGCGTATAGAGGATGTGATGGAGTATCCGTCGGACGATGGTTTTGCGGAGCACGCTCCTGACAGTGACATGGGATATAAGAAGCTTAGGGGCAATGTGGAAATGAAGGGAGTTACCTTCGGTTATTCAAGGCTTGACAAGCCTTTGATAGAGAACTTTGATCTGAAGCTTACGCCGGGCAGCAGGGTGGCCTTTGTAGGAGAAAGCGGCTGCGGCAAATCAACCCTATCCAAGCTTCTTTGCGGATTGTACAAGCCATGGTCCGGGGAGATCCTTTTTGACGGGAAGCCCATGAAGGATATAGACAGGAATGTGTTTACCGGATCTCTGGCGGTAGTGGATCAGGACATAATCATGTTTGAAGATACCATAGCCTCAAATATCAAAATGTGGGATGAGACCATACAGGATTTTGAGGTCCTGATGGCTGCCAGAGATGCTCATATCCACAGCGACATCATACAAAGGGAAGGCGGATATGAGCATAAGATGATCGAGGGAGGCAATGATTTCTCCGGAGGTCAGAGGCAGAGGATGGAGATCGCCAGAGTCCTGGCCCAGGATCCTACCATAGTCATACTTGATGAGGCCACATCGGCTCTGGATGCGAAAACGGAATATGAAGTTGTGAATTCCATCAAGGATCGGGGCATCACCTGCATTGTCATCGCCCACAGACTGTCTACCATACGGGACTGTGATGAGATCGTGGTCTTAGATCACGGCAGGGTTGCAGAGCGGGGCACCCATAATGAACTGTATGCAGCCGGTGGACTGTATACCAGACTGGTGACTAATGAATAGATATGAATTGGTTTGACGAGCAGATAAAGTTAAGAAAGAAGAAGGATCATGATGCGTTTGACAGGACTTTCATGCGCATTGCCTATGCTGTTACGGGAAATAAAAAAGCCCTGTCGGGCATGGGCCGTGAGGAGCACGAGAGGAGCGCTGTAGATGAGATCCTCTCTTATTATCATACGGATGTGGGCGATATCCCGCCTAAGATGGATACACTGGAAAAGAGGCTTGAGTATGCACTGAACAGATCCGGGATCATGCGCAGGATGGTGGAGCTGGAGCCGGGGTGGAGAAAGGATGCCTTCGGAGCCATGCTTGGCTTTAAGAAGAAGGATCATGAGCCCTGTGCCCTTATACCCTTCGGGCTTTCCCATTACCGGTATTTTGACAGCGAGAGCGGAGAATACCGGCTGGTATCAAAAGACAGTGAGGAGCTTTTTGAAAAGGAGGCGTATGCCTTCTACAGACCTTTCCCCTTGAAGAAGCTGCATCTTGTGGATCTTGCAGTATATATCCTTGGTATCATGGAACCTGCAGATTACCTTATGGCAGTTCTTGCGACACTTATCGTCACCCTTACGGGGATGCTGGTCCCCAGGATCAATTTTTTCCTTTTTGACAAGGTGATAGATGAACCCTCAATGTCGCTTCTGATAACTACGGGTGTATTCCTACTTTGTGCCCAGATAGGGTCACTGATGCTTGGGGCGGCGAGATCACTGGTCTCTGCCAGGATAGATACCAAGATGAGCATATGTGTGGAGGCCGCCACCATGATGAGGATCCTGTCGCTTCCTCCGGCCTTTTTCAGGGATTACGGCTCCGGTGAGCTGTCCTCCAGAGCATCCTATGTGAATTCCCTATGCACCACCCTGGTGACGGTGATACTGAACACGGGCCTTACGTCGGTATTCTCACTGGTATATATAACCCAGATATTCACATACGCTCCGGCTCTTGTGGTGCCTGCACTTATCATCATACTGGTGACGGTCTTATTCTCCGTGCTTTCCTCCCTCCTTCAGATGAAGCTTTCGAAAAAACAGATGCTCATCGGCACCAAGGAGAACGGCATGAGCTACGCGGCCATAAGCGGCATACAGAAGATCAAGCTGACTGGGGCACAGATGAGGGCGTTTTCCAGATGGGGCGAGATATATGCCAGGGAGGCGGAGCTATCCTACAATCCGCCATTATTCCTTAAGATCAACGGAGTCATCAGCTCGGCCATATCCATTATCGGGACCATAGTGATGTACAACGCTGCCATAGTATCGGGGGTGTCGGTGGCGGAATACTACGCTTTCAATACGGCTTACGGCATGGTATCGGGGGCTTTCATGTCCTTATTCGGCATGGCTCTTACGGCAGCCAATATAAAGCCCATATTCGACATGGCAGAGCCTTTGCTCAAGGCAGAGCCTGAAGTGTCGGAAAACAGGGAGGCTGTGACCAAGATATCGGGAGGGATAGAGATAAACGATCTGACCTTCAGCTATGATGAGGGATCTCCTGTCATCCTTGACGATATATCCCTGAAGATACGCCCGGGACAGTATGTGGCCATAGTGGGCAGGACGGGCTGCGGAAAATCAACCCTTGTAAGGCTGCTGCTGGGGTTTGAGAAGCCTGACAGAGGGGGTATTTATTATGACGGAAAGGATATAAATTCCATCGACTTAAGATCCCTGAGGAAGCATATAGGGGTTGTGACTCAGAACGGCAGGCTGTTCCAGGGAGATATCTACTCCAATATAGTCATAGCAGCTGGCAACCTTACCCTTAAGGATGCATGGAAGGCTGCTGAGATAGCAGGCATTGACGAGGATATCAGACAGATGCCCATGGGCATGAACACTCTCATATCCGAGGGGAGCGGCGGCATATCCGGAGGACAGAAGCAGAGGCTTATGATAGCAAGAGCCGTGGCGGCAAAGCCAAGACTGCTGATCCTTGACGAGGCCACATCGGCTTTGGACAACATAACACAGAAAAAGGTCTCCGAGGCTCTGGATAAGATGAGATGTACCAGGATAGTCATCGCCCACAGGCTGTCTACCATCAGACAATGCGACCGCATACTGGTTTTGGAGGGCGGACATATAGTAGAGGACGGAACTTACGAATCGCTTTTGGCGAAGAAGGGATTCTTCGCTGACCTTGTGGCAAGACAGAGGATCGATGAAGATCAGGAGTGAGGATATGGGAGAGGAAATGACATTTGACGATCTGAAAAACATGGGATTCAATGTGGAGGAGGGTCTGGGGTACACAGGCAACACCGAAAAATACCTGGCAGCACTGCAGAGATTCTACAGACGTTCCTTTAAGGTAGTGTCAAGTATTAAGGACTTTGCCTATGATGAAGCCGTTGATGAGCTTGTGATAGTCGTCCATGCGCTGAAAAGCAATGCCAGAATGATAGGTGCGGATCATCTGGGGAATCTAGCCGAAGAGATGGAGGGTCTTGGCAAGGCAGGGGATGACAAGGAGATGATATCCCTTTGTACGGGGCTTTTGGATGAACTGAAAAGGGTTGTGGACAGCATACGACCCTACGGTATGATGGAGGAGGTTCATCCATCTTCGGAGATCACTGCCGCAGAGGCAGAGGAAACGGGTGCTAAGCTTATCGAGGCTGTGGAGGATTTTGATGATGAGGGTGCGATGCAGCTCATCGACAGGCTCATGCGCTATCCCTTCCGGTTCACCCTTATAAATGTCCTTAAGAATGCAAAGGAGGACATCAGTGAATATGAATACACCGATGCCCTCTTAAAGATCCGTCGTGTGGTCAGCCAGATAGAAGACTGATCAGAAGCCCTCAGCCGGTATGGGCTCCAGACTGTAGCCGCCGTCTTCATCATGTATGAGCTGCACTCTGCTGCCTATCTGCAGCACCTCCTGATAGGCCCATCTTGCTATATAGCTCCTGCCGTTGTCAGCATCCACAGAATAGTCTGTTCCGGTAACTCCGTTTACCGTGGAGGTGCCGGGACCGGAGGTTACGGTTGCTTCGCACACAAAACCGTATCGATCGGTCTGTGTCATACCTCCTGTTGCATTAGCCATCGTATTATCATCAAGCTTCATATTCATCTCTGTCATCCTTCATCCCTCCTCTGCCGAATAGGGTATCCTGTCCTTTGTCTTATTATACGAAGAAGAAGCCCGGTTTTGTTGCGATCATGCGTATACGGTCGTTTTTTATGTCTATTCGGTAAAATGCTTTTCCGGTGACTTTCACGTGGGTTACCGAATAGACAGTAAAATTAACCGAATAAGCAATTTCTGATGAAACCGCCGGGCCCGGATTGTATAATTAATTGAGTTATTGTGTCTTGATACCAAACGGCTTAGGCCGGGAGACTTAATGAAATGAGAAACATGGTAGATATTGATGTGGTCATCGACAAGCAGTTTACGGATCCCAAGGTAACGATCCAGACCAGGGAAAAAACGGAACAGGTAGATAATATCATCTATGCCATAGAGAACGTATCCGGCAATGATTTCCCGGTGATCCCCGCATACGACGGGGAGAAGGTGGAACTGCTCTCACAGAGGGACATATACCGGGCATATACACAGGGGCGAAAGGTCATGGTCCAGACTGAGGACAACAGCTACACCATAAAAAGGAGCCTTATAGCCCTGGAGGAGGATCTGAATCCAAAAAGGTTTCTTCGCATATCGCAGTCGGAGATCATCAATCTTTACAAGGTAAAACGTTTTGATATAAACATCGTGGGTACCATAGGTATCGAGTTTGATAACGGTCAGACATCCTGGGCGGCCAGAAGCCGGGTGAAGGCTGTAAAAGAGTTTATCAAGGAGTAGGGAGGCAGGGAGGATCATATGAGTTTAAAAAACCGCATTATATCTTTCTCGTCTATAGGATTCGCTCTTGGCATATTGCTGGGAGTGGTGATCACGGCCGTAAGCGCTACCATGGAGTATGCGGATGGCACGGTGTATCTTTGCAGCAAGGAGTTTATCTCTTACATGGGTGATCCTCTCCTTGCTTTTGTGGTACAGGCACTTATCTGCGGCATATACGGCATAATAGGTATGGGAGGGTCATCGGTGTATTACATAGAGAAATGGAGCCTGCTTAAAGCAACCGTGACTCATTTCATCTTCACAGTGGCCAGTTATTATGCGGTATCTTTTTTCCTGAGGTGGATCAGCCCGACAGACTATAAGAGCTGCTTCATCATGTTCATGATGTTTCTGATACCTTATGTGATCATATGGGTCAGTAAATACCTGTCATACAAGGCACAGATAAATGAGATAAACAGGGAACTGAACGACCTGAAAGCAGCGGAAGATAAGGGAGACAGTGCAGAGTAAACCTCAAAGAGGCATATGACACTGATACACCGGGGTTTCATAAACATATCTGTGCAGATTCGGAGAGATACATGAGATTAAAGATAATGATCACGGGGCATAACAGGAGGATAGCTGTGGACATCAGCGAGCATCTGTTAAACGACAGAGGAGTGATGGCTGTGAAGTGTCCCCCCTCCAAAAGTGCACTTTTCGAAATGGTGCCTTCGGAGCTGCCCAATGTGATAATCATCTGTCTGAGTGATGAGACAAAGGACAGCATTACGGCATTTGATGTTTTAAGAGAGTGCACAAAGCTGGGAGCAGTGACCATAATCGTGGTGGCGAATGATGCCGACAGGGCAACCTTTATAGGTAATACGGAGTTGGAGCATATTTTCTTTCTTGCACGGCCGGTTTCCCTGTTTGCTCTTTATGACAAGCTGAATGAAATAGAGGAGAAGCTTAAGCAGGACAGGGAATGGGGCAGCAATCTCATGCAGGAATGGGTTAACCCTGTCACCATGGACCACACCAGGAAGCATATCCTTGTAGTTGACGATGATCCGGAGCAGCTGACCCAGATCAAGGAGCATCTCAGAGAATTCTACGAGGTAACCCTTGTGGCTTCGGGAAAGAATGTGATCAAATATCTGCAGAAGTATCATGTGGATCTGATACTTCTTGATTACATCATGCCTGAGATGGACGGCCCTGAGGTCTTTGGCAGACTTCGCGCAAACTCCGATTATAAAGATATCCCCGTGATATTCCTTACGGGTGTATCGGAAAAGGAAACGGTTATAAAGACTCTTGTGGATCTGAAGCCTGAAGGCTACGTGCTCAAGCCTTCAAAGAAGTCGGAGCTTGTGGCGAAGATAATCGATGTGCTGGGATAGACAGTATCCCGGCACTTTTTCTATGGGGCCAAGCCCTGCTTCTCCCGACGGCGGGACTTTGGGGCAGGTACAACAGGCGGAGCGGTGTGAAGCAGGTGATTTACGCAACCGCCGAGGAGCAGGATGTAGCTGCTGCCGTAGAGCCAGATCAGGAATACCGCCAGGGAGGCCATACTGCCGTAGAAGGTGCTGTAGTTGTTGAACTTCCCCAGATACCACTCGAACAAAGAGGTAAACAGGAACCAGGTAATGCATACAAAAAGCGCTCCGGGGAGATTGCTGAGTACCCCTCCCGGGACATTCATACGTGAGACCCGGTTATAGAGCAGTATGAGCAGCAGAGTCCAAAATGGCACCACCACTATGAACTTACCGTATGCCATGAAACCTCCTATAACCGGCAGGGATCTTAGAAAGGGAGCTATCAGGGATATGAAACGGACTCTTAGGAGGAAATAAAACATGGAGGCTGCGATGATCACCAAAAGGAAGAAGGTGTATCCTATGGCATATATATGCAGCAGGATGTACCCTTTCGGCTCTTTTATCTCATAAACCTTCTTGAGATTGACGATTATCGACACTATGCAATTGGCAGATGTCCAGAAAAGGAATATCAGTGACAGCGGGAGAACCTGGTCCGATCTCTGGTAAACCTCGTATATAAGCTGTGTGACCATGGCGTCCACATGATTCGGGGTCACCTCCGTCGCAGCCTCAACTATGGTTTGTGCGGCAACGCCGCACAGAGGCAGGACGTAGGACATGAGAGTCAGGATAGGGATCATGGAGAGGAAAAGGAAGAAGGCCATGCCTGCGGCACCGCTTCCCAGGTCCTTATTACGCGTAAAGCGCAGGAGTCTTGAAACAAATATTAAGAAGGCGTAGAGTCTTTTCTTCATCATCCTGTAATCTCCTGAGTTCATCATGATAAACCATCCCGAACCGGATGGCAAATCAGGATTGAAAAGTTCTCTTTCTTCAATTATAATCAAAAAGTGTGCGCAAAAGTGTGCATGGCTATTTGTTGTGGAGCGAAATATGAAAGTTTTCAGCGGTGACAGAGATAAAAACAGAAAACTGTTTACGGCCATTCTGATCCTCATAATCCTGGGATTATGCGGCTTATCCGCATATTATTATAATCTGAGACAGAAGACATTTACCGTAACAGGCTCGCTAAAGGACATCGAACCCAGAGGAGTAGGCCTCATGGGCGGAAGGACCAAGCAGTGGACCGAAGGCGGTAAATATCCGTATGAAAGCGGGATGGAGTTCGATTTCGAGCTTGTGAACCCCGGCAAATATACGATCTATGACTGGAGAACGGAGATCGTATTTGATAATGAATACGAGATCGACAGCTACTGGAACGGAGAGTTCAGCCAGGAAGACAAGGCACTGATCGTGACACCCAGTGAGGAGACCCAAAGCATCAGGGGCGGCGAGAGTAAGACCTTCGGGCTTGTTATGATCACTTATGATGATCAGGACTGTGCGGATTATCTGGTGAGTTACAGACTTGATACCAAGGTCACATCCTCACCTCTTTTCTGGATCCTTTTAGGGGGCGTGATCTTTGCGGCAGGACTGTTCCTGAACGATGAGCTCAATTATGCAAAGTACAGAAAGATACAGCAGAGAGAGCAGGAAACCCAGATGATACTGCTGGAGAGTTTCAGGACCTTTGCCAGGATAATAGATGCCAAGGACCCTTATACACAGGGACATTCCATGAGGGTTGCCGCATATTCGAGGCTTATCGCCAAGGAATTGGGATATAGCGAGAGCGATCAGGACAGAGTGTACTGGATCGGCATGCTCCATGACATAGGCAAGATCGGTGTCACGGACGTGATCCTGCAAAAACCCGGCAGGCTTGACAATGCGGAGTATTCTCTTATACAGACTCATGTTGACATAGGCGGAGCTATCCTTGAGGATTTCACAGCTCTTCCGGGCATAGCCGAGGGAGCCAAGTACCATCATGAAAGATGGGACGGCAAAGGGTATTCGACCCACCTTAGCGGAAAGCATATACCGGAGATAGCAAGGATCATCTGTATCGCCGATTCATTTGATGCCATGACGAGTCCCAGGGTGTACAGGAAGGCCATGGCGGTGGATCATGCCAAGCATGAGCTTTTAAGCTGTGCCGGTACGCAGTTTGATCCGCAGATAGTACCTGTTATGGTAAAACTCATCGATGAGGGGAAGGTTCCCATAAACATAAACGAATGACCCTTAGTGTATGCATGATCGTCAAAAATGAAGAGAAGGTCCTTGCAAGATGTCTGGAGTGTCTTAAGGATATTGCGGATGAGACGGTCATCGTGGATACGGGTTCGTCTGATGACACGAAAAAGATCGCTGCTGGATACACAGACAGAATCTATGATTACGAATGGAAGGATGATTTTGCGGATGCAAGGAATTTTGCCTTTGGCAAATGTACCTGCGATTATATCTACTCTGCAGACGCCGACGAGATCATCGATGAAGAGCAGCAAAAGCGGTTTATGGCACTGAAGGAGAGTCTCGACGGCTCCGTCGATATAGTACAGTTCTATTACACAAATCAGCTGGAATACAATACCACATATAATTATGACAAAGAGCTCCGCCCCAAGTTATACAAAAGGCTTCGTACTTTTGTATGGGAAGGGGAGGTGCATGAGAGTGTGCGCCTTGAACCGGTGATATATGATTCGGACATCGAGATAATACACAAGCCCTCATCCCTTCATTCCGGCAGGGATTTTGACATATTCCGGAAGATGATAGAGAAAAAGGGTGAGCTGCCTGCCAGGCTTCTGGATATGTATCTTCGGGAGCTTGCAGTATCCGGTGAGGATGAGGATTTTACAGCATCAGCGGATCATATGAGGATCTTCGCGGAGTCGGAAAAGGATGTCCAAAGGGTCAGGGAAGAGATGTTTGTCCTGATGCGCGCGGCAAGGATATCCGGAAACAGGGATGAATTCATGAAATATGCCCTAAGGTCCCTTGCGCTGGGAGAGGTGATCTCGGAAACCGCATTTGAGCTTGGCGAATTCTATCGCGGTGAGGGAGACACGGCAGAGGCTTCCATATGGTATTACAATGCCGCCCATGAAACGGAACCCTCTCTGGATCACAGATATAAGGATGAGTACCCCCTGGCATACCTTGGGGATAATTGAATAAATACGTATAATTTGCTATACTTAAACCCGTTTGAAAGTGGCAGATAAATAACAAAATCCCGGACAGGGATCTTATTAAGGAGAGTATGATGAAAAACTATCTTGTAACCGGTGGAGCCGGATTCATCGGTTCTAACTTCATTCATTACATGTTCCGTAAATACGGCGATGATATAAATATCATCAATGTGGATGCCCTCACCTATGCCGGCAATCTGGAAAACCTGAAGGAGATTGAAAACAGGAGTAATTATTCCTTTATCAAGGCTGACATCAGGGACAAGGAAGCCATAGACAGGATATTTAAGGACAATGACATTGATGTTGTGGTCCATTTTGCCGCAGAGAGCCATGTGGACAGATCCATCAAGAATCCTGAGGTCTTTGTGGAGACAAACGTTATAGGAACGGCTGTTATGCTTAACAGTGCAAAGGCTGCCTGGGAGCTTCCGGACGGTACATACAAAGAGGGGAAGGTATTCCTCCACGTATCCACCGATGAGGTATACGGATCATTGAGCGATCCTAAGGATTATTTCTATGAGACCACTCCCTATGATCCGCATTCACCATATTCAGCCAGCAAGGCTTCAGCGGATCTTCTGGTGAAGGCGTATACGGATACCTACCATTTCCCTGCCAAGATCACCAACTGCTCCAACAATTACGGACCCTATCAGTTCCCCGAGAAGCTGATACCCCTTATGATAAACAATGCCTTAACGGGCAAGAAGCTTCCCGTGTACGGCGACGGAAAGAACATAAGAGACTGGCTTTATGTGGATGATCACTGCAAGGGTATAGACATGGTCATAGAGTCCGGCAGGATGGGAGAGAAATACAACATCGGCGGACATAACGAGAGGGAGAACATACATATCGTTAAGACCATCATCAAGACCCTTAAGGAGATACTTCCTCCCGATGATCCGAGATCTGCCAATGTCTCCGAGGATCTTATCACCTATGTGGAGGACAGGAAAGGCCATGACAGAAGATATGCCATAGCTCCGGACAAGATACATAATGAACTGGGCTGGCTTCCGGACACAAGCTTTGAGGATGGCATAAAGCTCACTATCAGGTGGTACCTGGAGCATGAGGACTGGATGAAGAACGTGACATCAGGAGACTATCAGGAATACTACAAGAGGATGTATAACGAATGAAGGGAATAATACTTGCAGGAGGATCCGGAACAAGGCTTTATCCTCTCACCAAAGCGGTAAGTAAACAGATGATGCCAGTATATGACAAGCCGATGATCTATTATCCGCTGTCTACCCTGATGCTTGCGGGGATAAGGGAGATACTCATCATATCCACTCCCAGGGATCTACCCATGTTCAGGGAGCTTTTCGGAGACGGATCCCAGCTGGGACTCAGCTTCAGCTACGCTGTGCAGGAGGCTCCCAGAGGACTGGCGGAAGCTTTTATCATAGGCGCTGACTTCATAGGAAACGATAATGTATCCATGGTCCTGGGAGATAATATCTTCTACGGACAGAGCTTTTCGAGAACACTGAAGGCAGCCACGGAGCGGACAAAGGGAGCCACCATATTCGGATATTATGTTAAGGATCCCACGGAATACGGCGTTGTTGAGTTCGATGAAAACGGCCGGGCCATATCCATTGAGGAGAAACCGGCGAAGCCCAAGAGCAATTATGCAGTGCCGGGTCTGTATTTTTATGACAATGACGTGGTGGATATAGCGAAGAACGTTAAGCCCTCTGCAAGAGGAGAGATAGAGATAACCAGCATCAACAATACCTATCTGGAAAGAGGAGATCTCTACGTAGAGACTCTGGGCAGAGGATTTGCATGGCTTGATACAGGATCCCATGACAGCCTGCTGGATGCATCGGATTTCGTTGCCGCATTCCAGAAGAGACAGGGATTGTACATCTCCTGCATAGAGGAGATAGCATACAAGAGAGGATATATAGACGCAGACCAGCTCATGAAGCTGGCTGAGCCTCTTTCCAAGACCGCTTACGGCGCATATCTGCAGGAGATCGCAAACGGTCTGTAGGAAATGGATCGAAGAAGGCTTCGTCTTATACTGATCCCGGGGATCATCATAGGCCTTACCTGTATCCTGTTCCTTTCTGCTCTGCTTATCGGATACGACAGGGATCAGAAAGAAAAAAGAGAAGAATACCTGAAGGCTGTATCATCAGCGGATGCAGAAGATGTAAGGGAAGATGACGGGCAGGAGGGATACACCCTTGAAGCCGTATCGGCTTCATCCGATATCGCGGTATCCATGATCGAAGGGATCTATGATGATACTGAGGGTGATACCGGAAGCGGATCCCGCAAGGAGGAGGCTGCCGTATCGGAAGAGATGTTACAATATGTGCTTCTCCTTACCTCCAGTGAATCGGACCTTATGATCAGGATGGTGGGAAGCGACGGCAGAGATGCCGCAGGCATCCCATGGAAGGCTGATATAACCGCTCCTTCGGGAGAAGGATATGAGACCACGGATGATGATCGTGACGGCCTCATATACATAGACTCCTTAGGCTCCGGCGAATATACCGTGGAGGTATCGGATCCCGAGGGATTTCATACAAGCTCTAAGATCAACATCAAGCCGGATATCAGATATCTGCCCTCAGCAGGGATAAGAAGCATAGTGATGCAGGAATCCCAGATAAATGCAGCAGTAGAGGATACCGCGCTTTTGTCCGAGGAAAAGACGGAAGAGGAAGAGGCAGGAGAGCCGCCCTCTGTACCTGAGCTTTTTGCCGGGACCATGGGCATAGATGTATCGAAATACAATAAGGAGATCGACTGGAACAGAGTTAAGGCATCGGGCATCGAATTTGCCATAATTAGGGCGGGATACAGAGGCTCGACTTCCGGAGTACTGGTGGAGGATCCTTATTTTAAGGCCAATCTTGCGGGAGCAAAAGCTGCAGGTATGAAGATAGGAGTGTATTTCTTTACTCAGGCCATAACCGAGGAGGAGGCCAGAGAAGAGGCCGGTGCTGTAGCTACTCTGGTAAGTGCCGAAGACCTTTCATTGCCCGTATTCCTGGATGTGGAGAGCTCCGGGAACGCCAATGGCGGAAGAGCCGATCCCCTCGACAGGGATTCAAGGACGATCATAGTAAAGGCATTTCTGGACGAGGCCAGGCGGCTTGGGTACAACGCAGGTGTGTATGCGAACAAGACCTGGATGACGAACCGCCTCAACATGGAAGCATTTGAGGGATATACCAAATGGCTGGCGCAATACAGAGCGGAAGGCCCCACATATGAAGGGCCCTACAGCATATGGCAGTACACCTCCGGCGGAGCAGTGGACGGCATAACAGGACGAGTGGATATGAATCTCATCACAGACCCCTCCTTGGGGCTCTGATCAATAAATTAAGGGGAATCGGAAAAATGGGAAAAATAACTGTAGAAACCTGTCACATAGAAGGATTAAAGGTGATAACTCCAAAGGTATTCGGCGATGAGCGCGGATACTTCATGGAAACCTATAATTATAATGATTTTGCCGAGGCGGGGATAGATATGACCTTCGTTCAGGACAATCAGAGCATGAGCTCAAAGGGAGTTCTGAGGGGACTTCATTTCCAGATTGATCATCCCCAGGATAAGCTTGTGAGGGTCGTAAGAGGCGAAGTATTCGACGTTGCCGTGGACTTAAGAAAAGGGTCTGATACCTTCGGCAAATGGTTCGGGGCAACACTGTCGGAGGAGAATAAAAAACAGTTCTTCATCCCCAAGGGCTTTGCACACGGTTTTCTCGTTCTTTCGGATGTTGCGGAATTCTGCTACAAGTGTACTGATTTCTATCATCCCGGGGATGAGGGCGGACTGCCCTTTGATGACAAGGACATAGGGATCGTCTGGCCAAAGCTTGACGGAACCGAGCTCAATATAAACGACAGGGACAGAGGATGGCCAACCTTTGCGGAATATAAGGCGGGACGCGGAATCGACTGATGACAACAAAGAAGACAGTGACCGTGATCACAGCCGTCCTGGCTGCGGTCTGGTCAGCCTACATCATACTGCATCATAATATACTTGCCGACCCGATGCAGGAGATAATTAAAAAATGTATTTCCGTGGCATTGCTTTGGGGTGCATTTTTTGTGTTCGCAAGATTTTTTGACTGGATAGTCATCCTGCCACAGGAGCTTTGGTCCAACAGAAAGCTTATCTGGAAGCTGGCAAAGAATGACTTCAGGTCCAAATATGCCGGATCCTACATGGGCATCGTCTGGGCCTTTATACAGCCCGTGGTCACGGTGCTGGTCTACTGGTTCGTATTTACCATGGGAGGCAGGGCTCCTGTTTCCGAAACTCAGGATTATCCCTTTGTGCTTTGGCTCATAGTTGGCATAGTGCCCTGGTTTTTCTTCTCAGACGCCTGGGGACAGGGCACCAGCGCTCTTCTCTCATATCAGTTCCTTGTAAAAAAAGTAGTCTTCAAGATCAGCATCCTTCCGATCATCAAGATATTCTCAGCATTTTTCATTCATGTATTCCTGGTGGGTGTGACCATGGTGATACTGATACTCAACGGTATATACCCCAATCCTTACTGGATCCAGGTTATATATTTCTCGCTGTGCGCCTTTCTTCTGGTGCTGGGAATGTCATACATTACCTGCTCCGTTGTGGTATTTTTCAGGGATCTGGGGCAGATAATCGGGATACTGCTGCAGGTGGGAGTCTGGATCACTCCAATTATGTGGGATATAAACATGCTGCCAAGGATATGGCAGATGATATTCAAGCTGAACCCGGTATTCTACATAGTTGACGGGTACAGGATGGCGCTGTTGGATCATATGTGGTTCTTTGAGCATTTTTATTCCACGGCTTATTTCTGGATATTCACAGTCGGAGCCTTCCTTCTGGGCGCTTTGGTTTTCCGCAGGCTGAAGGTTCATTTCGCGGATATACTGTAGTCACGGTACTGACAGAGCAGAGGATATGGATAATAGAGAAGTTATCATCAATGTAGAGCATCTGGATAAGATGTACAAGCTGTACGGCAGACAGAGAGACAGGATGAGAGATTCCCTGGGGCTTTCCAGGAAGAAGCTCTATAAGGAGCACTATGCCCTCAAGGATGTGTCCATGCAGGTCAGGCAAGGTGAGACTGTGGGCATAATAGGGACTAACGGATCCGGTAAATCCACCATCCTTAAAATAATAACAGGAGTTTTGTCTCCCACAGCCGGAAATGTGGAGATAAACGGCAGGATCTCTGCTCTTCTCGAGCTGGGAGCCGGATTCAACATGGAATTTACAGGTCTGGAGAATGTATACCTGAATGGCACCATGAACGGCTTCTCGGAGGAGGAGATCGACGCAAAGCTTAAGGACATCCTTGATTTTGCGGATATCGGGGAGTTCATCCATCAGCAGGTCAAGACATACTCCTCCGGTATGTTCGTACGTCTTGCTTTTGCCCTTGCCATAAATATCGACCCTGAGATCCTGGTGGTTGATGAAGC
>JAEEGL016155515.1_pt1 | contig 16182 bp, 24 predicted proteins | sample 9134231 | NCBI WGS metagenome assembly JAEEGL01 (sample SAMN16246548, study PRJNA631951) | gut metagenome | biome: gut microbiome; feature: rumen; material: fiber-attached | host: Bos | place: Iran: Karaj | collected 2018-10
TTAAATGCGTTTGGAAATTATTTCTCCTTTATTATTAAATTTAGCAGCCAAAGGCTGATTATAAATTTGATTTTGCAAAAAATCATATATTTCAAAATAAGAATTATTAACTCATTCTGAAGAATATTGCGGTCAATATGGAATCACTTCTTCTCGATAGTGAATATATTGAGCCGCAATTTCTTCAGATACTCAGCGAGTACACCCATATAAGCTATCTTGATAGCTATATTTTTTGGCATACTCACAGTCCGCAGCATCACAATTTCAGCAATATAATCGAAGAGATATTAGATCTTCGTTATTTTGCCTTTCGGATTTCAAATTGGACGAGTCCATCCTCAATCCTCTTTTTGGTTCCAGGCTTATCTAAAAGTTCTTGAGCATCTTCTTTTGTTGCATAGGCCATAGCGTCCATAAGCTTTACAACTCGGACGCCCCAACTATCAAGTGCTCTAAATGTTTTATCGTAAACAGGTTTACCTGTCTGCGGATCCACTAAACCAGTACGTTTTCCATAAATCAAATAGGCCATTTTTACTCCAATATTTAATATAGCTGAAGATTAGCTATTTCAGATTCACGATATGCTACAATATAATTATCTAGACAGGAGTTAAACCAATAGAAGTTATCAGAATATTCTACAAAATAGATTATATCATTGATAATTGGATCATAATAATACTGTCCATACTGAAGTTCTTCTACTGACATTTATTGTCTCCTTTCTTTTTCTTTATTATATTATAACATATATTTATATCATATGTCAATTAAAAATATCTGTTAAAGAGATTCTTCTCTAACAAATTTTTCTACATCTCGTCGCAAAGTTACATAATCTGTATACATTGTTTGTTCATGTTCTAGAAGTCTCTGATATTGAGTTTCAATTTGAGAACAATAATTAGCAATATGCTCCATTAGATCATCACTTAATTGTCCTCCATTATTTTTATAACTCTCTAGAAAAGTTATAAGAGGCAGACATATAGGAGTTTTAGTTTGCGGCTTACTATTTTGAACAAGACTAAGTTCATTATCCATATGTGCGGCAATACTATATAGCTCTCGTTTTAAATTGCTTGGGATAGAATTATTATAAGCAAAACTTCGCAATCTTTTTCCTGCTTCTGATTCAATTTCGCCGTCTCTCACATAAGAAAGTGCTTGTTCAATGGCATCAATCTTTATAATAACGTCCTCAATAGAAACATTTGATTTAAAAGGATGTTGAGGGGGTAAAAAAGATGTAAGAAGTTTATTATAATCAGCTGAATTATAACAAAATTGTTTTGCTTCTTTAATTTTTTTAAATACGCCTGACATTTTTAACTCCTACATATGTCTTGCGTTTCTAAAATTAAAATGATCACTTGGAATTGCAGACAAGAAAATATCAATCTTTTCAGGATTGTCCTCACTAAATATCCATTCATCCACTTCTCGTGTACACAAAAGAATATAATCATCAAGTGTTGCATGTTCAATTAGAATCCAAATATCTTCTTTAGGATCCCAAATTGAAAAATTAAAATGATCAAGACGATTGCGGGTAATACTGATGGTAGATACAAGATCATTAACAATCATTTTTTTCTCCTAATAATCTGAAAGATTTTTTACTGAATGATAAAGCATTGTATATTTCTTGGTTAGTACCCTATCATCATGAAAGTGTGCACCAAAATATTGCTTAAAATCTGCGGCATGTTCAAAGATATTGGCCAAATTATCTAGCCAATTCTCCATACTTTTATCAATTAGAGTTTGATCTATTGATGGCAGGAACAAATCTCTATAATACTTCTCCATCTTTAGAGGAAAAGTATGACCAATAACAAAATCAATACTAAGACCCGCAGCGGCCCATTCAGCAACCATGTCATAGAAATTGCTCTTAGTTTCATCATCTAGTTGCTCTTTAGGGTTCCATGGAAATTGATTTCTAAGACGATATTGTTTATCAACAGAATAAGCTCCAGGAACAAAAAGAATATGATACCCGTTAATGGTATAAAAACCACCATTATCATCTACATACCAAATGTTTGGAAACTTCTTTTCGCGAATATACATTTGATTTTCATCAACAAATTCCCATTGATGTGGATTATAAAAATGATAATAATTATCATCATCAAGGAAACCATGATTTTTCCAATAGCAATCATCATGATTACCACGCATTACAATTACTGTGCCAGGAAACTTTCTCATCTCCCTTTTTATATTTCCGTAAATTCTATTACCATATTCAATTCCAACATCTCCTGCACAGATAATTATATCTTCTTTTGTTGGATTATCAATTTGAGCCACTCGATTATTAAATTCAATAGCAGATGAATGAAGATCTCCTGTAACAAAAATTCTACCCATTTTATTCATCCTCTTCATAACGGTCTTCGTATTGACGCCTACCCGACTGACGCTGACGTTCCTTCATCTGCCTTTGCTTGCGGATTTCAACCTCTCGCGTCTTCTTAGAATACTTTGGTTTACGAGTTAGCTTTTCAAAGTTCTCGTCCTCCTCGTTGTCCTCATAAGTATCGGCCAGGTTTTTAAGATTACGTGCCATCATCACTCCTTAAAAATATTATAGACAAAAAAATGGTTGATTTCACTTTCTCGTTTGGACTTATCAACCAATAATCTTAACGTTCATTTTATTAAGCTTTCCTATACCGTCCTTTATTCTTCTTCTTCACCACAGAACGAAAAGCAGGACAAAATGAAAAAACCAAACGGCTAAAATAACGCAATCTTAAGCCATGCTTGTGTGACAACATAGCCGCAGGGTAGGCTTCCCCGCAGGTGGATTAAATCTCTAGCTTTAGCATAACCTGCATATGACCTATTTAATTATACATCAAAGATGTAATAATTAGCACATTTTTCATTTGTGCATACCATTACGTTGGTATCTTCAATTACCAACATGGGTGAATTACACAGATGACAGGTGAATTTTTTATGTTTCGGTTTTTTAATCTTACGATCAGATTTAAAACCGAGTTTTTCAAAAGCTTTTTCAAGCTGATTTCCCATACATACAGACACGACAGTCACCTTTCAATCGACTTTTTATTTTCAATTATATTATATAATAAAATATCAAATTTGTCAACTAGAAATCCGCTATATGAGAAAGATAATATTCGATTTCATCTTTCTCTATATACTGTGGGTAAAAAGTTTGTTTTTGAATATTTAACCATTTTGTCTGGAGCTTAGAATATGCAAAATATAACAAAGATGATATTTGTTTCTCTTGATCGTCTCCGTTTAAAAGTGCTCCTCACATTCCATATAAATGTTGAAGAATAAGATTTTTATCCATAGAAACTCCATTAATCTAATTGCTGTATTAAATGACAAATATAAGGTACATTCATTTGTTTACAATATTCTAGAGTTATTAATGTACCTTTGCTGCGGCCATCGTGAAAAGCAATTATAATATCTACAAATTCTACAATTTCTCTATTTCTAATTGCCCCAGCTTTTTTGCCATATAATTTCCAATTTGCAGGATAACATACAAATTCTATTTTATTTCGTTTAGCAAATTGTTCTGCTAAAGTATCAACTCCAGATGCTCCGCCTGATACAATACAGCCGCAATGATCTGGATTAATAAATAAATCTAGGTTTATATCTGTAATAGTACGGCTACCAATTACTCCTACTATTGGTTTACTACTGCGGGGCATCGTCGATCCTCTCATAAGCAAAGCCACTGTCAGTCGTATAGTAGATATTGCGAACCCCGCAGTCTCGCAAAGCTGCCATACATGCAGGACAAGGCCTTGCTAGTCCTCGCTGATTAGGAAGGCCAGGAGCAATTCGATAAATATATACATTTACCTTAGACCAATCCATGTCCTTTCCAAGAGGATAAGAAATTAGATTCAATGCTCGCATTTCTGCATGAAGAGTATGGGTTGCAGGAAGGCTTCCCTGACGAAATTCCCTATACTTACGATTATAATACTTTTGACGAGGCGAGGTCTTGCGGGTATTACAAGCCATAGAAATGATGTGCCGCTTATAAGTTACGACACATCCTAAATGAAAAGTTTCAAAATCACTTTCCTTAGCTGTTTCCTCTGCCTTATCAAACATTTTCATATCAAAATTTGACAACATTACTACCGCTCCAAAAAACTCACAAAATTGTTACCTTCCAAAATTGCATCCCAATCAAGGATTGCTTCATTATTAAAGAATTTTTTGGCTTTAGAAAGAGCTTCAACCTCATTATCTGCGAGAAGGACATGAATACCTGTGCGAACTTCAGTATGTCCATTGTAATCAACAATCATATCATAATACATGTTAAACTTCATAATTCATACCCCTCTCTTTCTTCTTTATATAATTATAACATAAAAAAATATCATTTGTCAATTATTAAAAACTACCTGTGCCACAATATGGTTGATAGCTATTATTTTCAGCTTTACGTTTTTCAGTATTGAAACGTTGAAGCACTCTAGAAGCTGCGAGATCAATGCGGCCGTCCTTATCCATGATTACATCTTCTTTTGGTTGTATAAATAGATAATCATTTGCAAAAGGCTCATAAAGAAAACGACGATTGAATTTTGCAATTTGACTAAATTTAGTTTCAAGATTCTTTTGAGTAATTGGACGATAATTTGCAACATGCACAGAAGCAATAATATGATTATCATCTGCAAGTTTTGCTCCATGTAGATGCCCGCAAATATTAATTTGATCTTTATACACTGCAACGGGAAAATGACTCACAACAAGCTTTTGAGATAGATATGTAGGATAAAAATAAATGTTATTAACATGATATCCTAGTCCTTGGAAATCTTCTTTTCGATCATGATTTCCAAAAAGAAAATTTATTTGTATTCCTTTGGTTCTTAGTAAATCAAAAACCCATAGAAATTCTGGATTTCCAAAATCTCCTAGAAACCATAGTGTAGAACCAAATTCCCATTTATCTGCCCAGGTTTCAATCATATGTACCAAATATTCATCATGATCTTTCACAGAAGAAAATTGAGTACGTTCAAAATTAATAATATCAGCATGGCTAAAATGCCAATCAGAGCTATAATAAATATGTGGACTCTTTCCCATTTTATCCCTTTCTACTTAGAAAGAAAATGCTTTCGCCAAACTTTGCGGAGAGTGTACTCATTCTCTCCCTCTCGCAAATAAAGAAGATTTGCTCGCACAAAATCTTCTTCATCTTCATAGAAAATATACCAATTATGAATATCGTGGGAATTAAACTTTTTCTTAAAACCACTGTTATCAGAATAGTCTTGATTGTGAGTGCGGCGAAGCTTGCGATTATACCTCTTTTTATTTTGCCTATCACCTTCGGTAGCAAACCAGAAATTATGACGATAGCTGCGGCTCATGGTGCCTTCTTTCTTTTAGTATTTTTTCTTTCTTTATATATTATAATATAAATATTATTAAATGTCAAGAAGTATTTTAAATATAAGAACAATAAATTGGTAAATTTTATTTGACAAAATAAAAAGTTTGTTTTATAATAATATAAAGATAAATTTTATTTGTAAAGGGGAAATATATGTCAGATGATATTGTTGATGAATATATAACTCAAATTTATGAATTTCCTTCCGATATGTTAAGAATATATAAAAAAGGCGAACATATTATTCGAGGACATAATTGTAAATATTTTAACCAAAGTACAGCAATTTGTCAACTAAATAATAAAAAAGTTACTCTAAACTGTTTTTGTTGTTGGGCAGAAAAAAAGTAGAATAGGATTATAAAATGAATAATCAATGGAAAAAAATTCCTAAATGTATTAGAAATAATATTTTTAATACTCTTACTGAATATCATAATAATACTTTGAGTTTTATTTCAACAAAAGATTTGTCTCGACTTGTTTCTAGATATGAATATGAAAATAACATTCTAGATTTCTTTAATAAAATTGGATTACCAATGCATTTTGATAAAGAATCTAATACTTATAAGGAGAAAAATAATGGAAGGTAAAATTCTTTTTTCTGAGTATAATATGACAACTGGTATTAGCACAGTTTGTAAACAAACTAAATATGGAACATTTACTAAAACCGCAAAAGTAGCGGAAGAAGATAAAGATATTGCAAATAGATATGATGGTTGTTATTTTGCAGAACTAAAATGTGATATTGCGGCCTATAAAAGAAAAGCTCAAAATATGAGAGAACGTGCAAAGGGTGCAGAACATCTTCTTTGGACTTATACACAAGGAAAGCCAGAAGAGGATTTTAGAATGTGTACTCTTGTTACCGATGCTTGAAAAAGAGCGGATCGTGCACGAGAAACATATAAATTATTGCAAAATAGTTATTATGCTCTTGTAGAAAATACTCTAAGACAGCGCAGAGAAATGCGTGAAAGAATTAATAAAAAACATAATAAAAAATAAATTTAATATCTCTTGTTGAATGATATATATTATTATTTGACAAGAGATATTTTTTATGTTATAATATAATTAGAAATATGAAAGGAGGTTTTGGTTTGAATAATTTATATACGAAAGATAGTATTGAAAGCCTGTCTGCTAGAGAACATGTTCGTCTACGACCAGGTATGTATGCAGGTGATACCTCTGATGCAACTCAACTTGCGATTGAAATTTTGGGAAATGCTATTGATGAATACAACATTGGTCATGGTAATCAAATTTCAATTGTAACAACAGATGACAAAGTTACGATCACAGATGAAGGACAAGGTTTTCCTATTAATGTAATGAGAGAAGATGGAGAAACTGTTCTTCAAGCTTCATTTGATGTGATTAATACGTCTGGTAAATATCGTGACGATGGAGTTTATGAAGGTACAGCCATTGGTCTTAACGGCATTGGAAGTAAATTGACAAACTTCCTTTCTCATAAACTTATTGTTCGATCTTATAATTTAAAGGGTGAATGGGAAGAGATTCTTTTTGAGGAAGGAATCTTTAAAAACAGAACCATTGGAGTTGAAAAAGGTCACGCAAGTGGAACAATTGTTACATTCTGGCCTAGCGAAGAGTTCTTTACAAGTCCAAAAGTAAATGAAAAGAAATTAAGAGATTTCTGCGAAGATATTACTTGTCTATGTCCTGGACTGACTATTATCTTTAATGAAGATAAAATTTCTCATGTAGGAATTAGTGATCTTCTTGCCCGCAGACTAGGAACCGAAGAATCTCTTCTTGGAGATTTTCTACTTTTCCAAGAGACTCAAGGAAAACAAAAAATTAGTGCGGCAGCTACGTATTGCGGCCGTGCCTCTGCAAACATTACTGCCTACGTTAATTGCGGACTTACAACGGCTGGCCCGCACCTTACTAGTATTAAGTCTACGATTACTCGTGTTCTTAATAAATGGGCAAAAGAGCAGGGTATTCTAAAAGAAAAAGATAAAAATCTTGAAGGATCCGCTCTGCAAGAAGGATTAGTTTTTGTCTGCAATATTACAGCTGAAAATGTTGCATATGATGCGCAGATTAAGTCAACAATCACTAAGATTGATACTTCTTTCATTTCTTCTGCTCTTGGAGAAAAATTAGAAATTTGGCTAGATAATAATCCCGCAGACGGACAGCTAATTATTGAACGAGCGTTGGTAGCTCGCAAAGCCGCAGAAGCCGCAAAGAAAGCTCGAGAAAGAGTAAAAGCAAAAGCAACAGTTACTCCTACAAAAGTTAAAGCAATTCAACTACCAACTACGTTAACGGATTGTTGGAGTAAGGATCGTGATAAATGTGAGCTATATATTGCTGAGGGTAAGAGCGCGGCAAGTGGTCTAGTTGCTGGACGAGACAGTGAATTTCAAGCTGTATATGGAGTGCGTGGAAAAATGCTCTCAGTACTCAAAACCGCGCAGGCTAATATTTATAAGAATCAAGAAATCAATAATCTAGTTCAAGCTCTTGGATTAGATGTAAATGAAAAAACCTGTAAGTTGCAGTACGACCCTGACAAACTTAGATATGGAAAAATCATCGCAGCTGCGGATGCAGACTATGATGGTTACGCAATTGAAAATCTATTGTTTAATATTCTTTGGTACATGTGCCCCGAATTAATTCTTAATGGTCATGTATATTCATCTGTACCACCCCTGTTTAGGGTTACAACAAAGAAGAATGAATATATCTACCTTAAAGATGAAGATGCACTAAAGCAATATCAAAAGGAACATGGTAGTTCAATCGCTGTCATTGGTAGAATGAAGGGTCTTGGCGAGTGTGATGCAGACGAGCTTAGTTATTGCCTACTAGATGAAGAGACTCGCAATATTCTACAGCTTACAGTGAACGATTTTAAGAAAACAAATGATATGTTCCAAGATCTATACGGCAAGAGAGTAGAACCGCGTGTAGAGTTCCTTAGTAAACATTTGGAGGAGGCTCGAATTGATTAACGAAATTGATATTATTGAAGAAGTTCAACAAAATTTCATTGATAGCTCTTATGATACAAATACCAATCGAGCCTTTCCAAATATTAAGGATGGTCTTAAGCCTGGTCAAAGAGCTTGTCTATGGGAAATGTATACTAAAAAGTATACTAGTAAAAAGCCGCACGTAAAGTCTGCAAAAATTTCTGGTGGAGTTGCGGCGCTGTGGTGGCCACATGGAACGACTGCGATCTATGAAACTTTCGCTCGTATGTCTCAGCCATTTATTAACAACATTCCCGAGATTGACTTTCACGGTTCAAATGGAAATGTAATTCTAGGTGGAGATGCAATTGCAGCTGATCGTTATACGGAAGCTAGACTTGCTCCTATTGTAGAAGAGGGTATGCTATATGGTATTGACAAAGATGTCGTGCCTATGATTAAGAACTTTAGTGAGGACGAATATTGGCCTACAGTTCTTCCCGCTGTATTTCCTAGACTTTTAGTTAATGGAGCACAAGGCATTGGTGTGTCTTTGTCAAATACGTGGCTGCCGCATAATTTTACAGAAACGGCTGATCTTCTTTTGAAGTACATTGAAACAGGAGAGCTTGATTGCGATAATTATTATCCCGATTTTCCAACTGGCGGAATGATTATTAATCAAAGCGATCTTGGTCAAATTAATAAGACAGGCAAAGGTAAAGTTATTGTAGAAAGTAAATACCGCATCGAAGATCAAGAAATCACTTTCTATGAGCTACCTTATCAAGTGTATATTGAGCCTGTTATTGATGAGATTAAACAAGCAATTACAGATGAAAAAATTTCTGGCATTACAGATATTTATAATAAGTCTGACAAGAAACAAATTTCTCTTGTAATTACTTGTTCAAGTGATCCTGCGGCTGTAGTTGCACAACTTTTTGCTAATACGAATCTCCGTAAACAGTTTAACGCAAATCAAAATGGAATCATCAGTAAGACTCCAATTATGATTAATCTACAAAAATATGCAGATACATATATTCAGCATAATACAGAGTGTATTAAACATGAATATGAGTATGATCTTGCGGCCGCTCAGAAAAGAATTCATATTCTTGAAGGATTAGCAAAAGCTCTTGAAGATATTGATAATGTAATTGCACTTATTAAGAAGAGCAATAATAAAACTGAGGCAGGTAAGAATTTAAGAGATACTTATAACCTAAGTGTTGAACAAAGCGATGCCATTCTTAAAATGACTCTTAGTAGACTTGCCCATATGGAGCAGATTGATATTGCCAATGAACTCCAAGAGAAGAAAGAATTAGCATTACAATGTCAATCCGTTATTGAAAATGAAATTGAGCAAAAAGAATTACTTTGTAAACGTCTGCGGGCTTTGGTGAAAAAATATGGAACTAAACGTCGTTCAGAAGTTATTCAAAAAGATCTCCCGATCCGGACTTCTTCAAGCAAAGCCAAAGAAGTTGTTGTTGAAGATGTAGTTCTTTGTCTTACTGAAACAGGATATATTAAGAGTATTCCTCTTAAAGCATACCGTTCAATTACTGGAGTTAAGATTTCATATAAACTCCGCACAGATGATATGATTCTTCTCTTTTCTTCTCTTGGAAAAGTTTATAGAATTAAGGTTAATGAAATTAAACAGTGTGGACTTAAGGATAAAGGTACTGCTCTTGGCGCTCTGTTAGGTCTTGAGTCTGGAGAAGTTATTTTAAATATGTTCTCAATGAACATTGATGAAAAACATCCTTATATTACTGGCGTAACTAAGAACGGTTTAGTAAAGAAGAGTGATAAAAATATTTATATTGGAAGCACTCAGAATAAGCGTGGATTTGTTGGCGCGGGACTAAAAGAAGGTGACTCATATATTTGGTTTGGTGAAACTAATGGAGATTATATGAGTCTAATTACTAATGATAATATGATTATTCAGTTTGATCTTGAAAAAATTAATCCTGTAGGAAAAACTGCAAAAGGCGTTAAAGGTATTACTCTTGCAGAAAATGATTATGTTATCGAGGTAGTTGTTTGTAATCCCGCTATTGACACAATTAAAATTAAAAGGTATAATAAGACTATAAATAATATTGTAGTTCAAAATAGAGGTGGAAAGGGGAAAAAATTTGTCTAGTTTATATCCTAATTCACGTCAAATACCTGTAATGAAATATTGCTCCCAACCTTCTCAGACCATGATCGATCTTGCTTTTTCTAGCGGAGATTGGATTATGCAAGAGAAGGTTGATGGAGCCTTGTATATGGTAGAAAAGACAATTGATGGTACTGTTTATATGTTTTCTAGAACGGTATCGAAAGTAACAGGGGAATTAGCAGAAAAGAGTGATAATTTCCCGCATATTAAAAAGTGGGCAGAAGATAACTTACCTAATGATACGATTCTTATTGGCGAGCTTTATGTAATAGGCGGTCATAGTAATGATGTTACTAAATTGTCAGGATGCCTCCCTACTAGAGCAGTAGCACGCCAATTTGATAGTAATGAATTTGGTGGTCCACTACATTATTACGTATTTGATATTATTTATTATAACGGTGAAGATCTTCAAAATTATCGAACAATCAATCGTTTGAATTGTCTTTATACGAATTTAAAAGATGCTTTTGAAAACCAAGAGTATGTAGAATTGGCTCCTGTTTTTGAAGATGATTTTGAAAATCATTTGAATGAAATTTTTGATCGTGGTGGAGAAGGTGCTGTTTTTAAGAATAAAAATTGTCCATATCGCGCGGGGAAGCGTACTACAACTTCTCAAATGTTTAAATGGAAACAGCATCTTGATTCAATTGATCTAGTTTGTACAGGAGTCGAAGAACCAGTTCGTCCTTATACAGGAAAAGAAATTGAAACTTGGAATTATTGGCTTGAACAAACAGAGATTAATGATAATGGAACGGTTCATTGGGCACCAATTGAAGGACAGTTCTATGATGCTTATACTAAAAATCCTCATCTATATCAACCTGTAACTAAGCCATATTTTTATAATTGGAAAAGTGCATTGACTTTAGGTGCGTATAAAGATGGAGAACTTGTAGAAATTGGACGAGTAGCATCTGGACTTACTGATGCAGATCGTGCGGACATGGCTGAAAATCCGCAGGATTGGATCGGGTCTGTTATTGAAATTGAATGTATGTCTTTAAACAAGAAAGATTATACAATTCGTCATCCCGTATTTATTCGCCGCAGAGATGACAAAGATCCTAAAGATTGTATTTTACAAGAAATTTTTAGTTAAAATAATTTATAGTTGACAACTAATAAATTAAGTGATATAATATAATAAAGTTAAGAAAAGATTGGAGTTTTACTATGTCTATGACAGCCGCTGAAGTTCGAGAATTAACTGATTCTATCATTGCTGCCAATATTACTAAACAAACTGATATGATTGATAATAAAATTGAAGAATATGCTCGTATGGGTGAGCGAAATATTACAACTGAAGCTATGACAAAACGTAGTATTATACAGCTTGAACGATATTATAGTGATTTAGGATTTGAGGTTAATATTCTTGGAAATAATCGAATTACAATTAGCTGGTAAAATTTTTAAAAATTTTTCTTGACAACTTTTAAATGAAGTAGTATAATATATATAGTATTTAATAAAAGGAATAAAAATTCCACGGATTGAAAAGGAGTTTAGCATGGCTAAGAATCTCTCTGAAAAGGCTATTACTATCATGACTTATCTACAGGACCACAATGGTGAGGATCTAACTGCTAAGGATATTGCAGCAGCTGTTGATATGGAGGCTCGTTCCATCACTGGCGTTATCAATGGTCTTGTTAAGAAGGGTTTCGTTGAGCGCGTTGTAGTTGAGGGCGAGAAGGATAAGCGCGTTGTTCTTACCGCTGCTGGTGTCGCTCTTGATCCCGAGGCTCCTCTCGACGAAGAGTAATTTAAAGTTTTAAAAAGAGATAAAAGGAGAAGGGAGTAAGATTTATATAGTCTTACTCCCTTATTTTATTATGAATTGAAATATAATAATTCCTATTGTCATTTTTATCAGTGACATATTACTTGCTTGATTTTGTTATTGATTAGGTTGTCGTTCAGTAAAACCCATTCAAATCAATAATGAAAAACTCGTTGAAGAAAAACAACAGCTAGAGAATGATTTAGAGAATATAAAACGTGCTAATGCTCAGGTTGTTTTAGAACAAAAAAGTCAATTAACTCAATTACAGAATCAAAAAAAAGAATTAATAAATCAAATTGCAGACACAGAGAATGACATTAAAGTCAGAACCTTATCTGCAGAAAGTATTGCACAGGCAGCTTTTCAAAATAAATGTGCAGAATTAGATATAAAATTCAATAAAATTGAAGCAGATTATACAAATAAAATTACGCAATTCCAAGAGGAAGAAACAGCTTTAAAAAATGAACTACAATCCTTAAAAGAAACTCGAGCTGCGGCAATCGTGGCTGCGCAAAAAGAGAAAACAATCAATGAAAATAAAGATTTTTATTGTTTAATATTACCATCGGAAGACCAGGGTGACATTGAAATTTTAAAGAACGTAGTAAAAAGAATTTCAAAACCAAGATCTATTTTAATGGCAATCTGACAGGCATACTATCAACCATTAGCCAAAAAGAAGTTCCCGCAAATTTTAGGAAAGACAGATGTTTGCGGCGTTTATAAGATTACAAATCAACAAACTGGTGAATGTTATATTGGTCAGAGTACAGATGTTAGAAAACGTTGATATGAACACTGTAGGTCCGGTTTAGGAATAGATACGCCGCAGAATAATAAATTATATAAAGCGATGATGGATTATGGATTAGATGTTTTCTCTTTTGAACTTCTCTTGGAATGTTCATCTAATGAATTAAATGAAAAAGAAAAATATTTTATTGAGTTATATAGTGCTGATATTAATGGATATAATATACTTAAGGGTAAAGAATAATTAGATATTTATTTCCAATTTTATTATTATATAATAAGTAAAACTGTAAAAAAGGAGATAAAATGTCTAGAAAAGTAACGCAACATTTTTTTGGAGAAATTATTGGCAATAATCAAATTTTATGTGAAGAGCCTATAAAGAAAAATAATCGAATTTATTATCATGTTAAATGTCTATCTTGTGGAAAAGAAAGAGATGTAAGATCAGACAATTTACATCAATTGTGTCGTTCTTGTGCTGCTCATAATAGAATAAAAAAAGGTAATACTTCTATTATTGATAATTTAATTGGTAGACAATTTGGTAATTGATTAGTTATAGACAAAGCTCCTAAAAGTAATTATTGAACTTGTAAAGATATAACAACAGGAACAGTAAAAGATGTATTTCGTGGTAATTTAACAAGTGGAAAATCTCGTGGAGATGGAACAGTTTGTTCTTGAGGAGAAAAACAAATTGCTTACATTTTAAATCAAAATAATATTATATATCAAAAAGAATATAGTTTTAAAGATTTAAAAGGAGAGAATAATATTTGTTTACGTTTTGATTTTGGAATAATGTCACAAGATAATCAATTATTATTTCTAATAGAATATCAAGGACGACAACATTATAATTATAACGAAAATTGAAATCAAACATATGATGAATGATTAAAATTAATAAGTTATGATAAGAAAAAAATAGAATATTGTAAAAAAAATAATTTAAAATTATTAATTCTTAATGAAACATCCTTATTAGAGCAAGAGATTTTGAAATTTTATAATGAATGGAAATAAAGGAGTTAATTAATGGCAGCAATTTTTAATACATTAGATACACAAGGTTTTATTCCCGCACTTCATGGAATGAGACATCCTTTAAAATCTTATGATAAAGCTGACTCAGGATATTTTGGACTTGCGGGTACAGAGATAGAAACAGTTGGACCAAATGATTATGATTTAGCTAAAAGACTTTGCCAAGCAGGTAGTCCTGAACATGCTAAATTTTTACGTCAAATTATAGTTTGGGTAGATATTACTGCTCCAAGATTTTGGTGGAGTGAATTTGATACCTATAAAGTTGGTACAGTAGCAAATAGTCAATCTACAATGCATCGACTAATCAAAGACGGCGTTTCTGCTGAAGAAATTGAATTTCCTTGGTGTGCGGATCCTGTAACAGACCAGGATATGACCAATACAATTAATACAATTAATCGTCTTATTGAAAGATATAAAGAAGAGGAAAATAAAGAGCTAAAAGAGCAGTTGTTCTTTGCTATTAAGTCTTTACTTCCCGAAGGTTATATTCAAACACGTCTAGTTACTCTAAGTTATGCAACTTTAAAGAATATGTATAATCAACGCAAGAATCATCGTCTTCCACAATGGAACACTGATTTTGTCTCTTGGGTGCATACGCTTCCTTACTCAGAATTCATTACTGATGAGTGGCCTGAAGAGTAAAAAACTTATCATTTGACAAACTTAAAAAAATATTATATAATTATATTGTAATAAAGAGACATATTTTAGTAGAAAGAAGAAAAAGTATGCGCAATTGGAAAAATGTAGTTTATGTTGAGGGTTATGTTTTTAATGCAAGTCTCTTTGAGAATGTGACTGGTCCGAACTCTAAGATGCCTGGTCAAACTTACATTAATGGTACAGTAAATGTTGCGACTGACGAAGAGGGTATTAATATTGTTCCTGTTCGTTATACTTTTGTAACTCCAACTTGGAAGTCTGGTAAAGAAAATGAGACTTATACAATTCTAAAGTCTATTCTTGATGGAGCACCAACTTGGGAGAAGAATGGAAAGGATAAGGCTCTCAAGCTTCGCATTCAAGGTGATGTAGAGGTTAATGACTTTATGGGTCGCGATGGAAACATGGTTGAAACCAAGCAGATTCGTGGTGGATTTACGCATTATGCACAGGATGGTTTCCGCGATAAGCGTAATGATTTTGAGACTGATATGATGATTACAAATTGTCGTCATATGGAAGTTGAAAATGGAAATGATTATACTAACATTGACGGTTATGTTTTTAACTTCCGTGGAGATCTAATTCCTGTAACTTATAGCATCACTGATCCAAAGGGCATGGAGTATTTTGAGGGTCTTGATGCATCTGTTAATCAGCCTTATCTTACTTATGTTTGGGGTAAGATTGTTTCTACAACTCAAAAGATTGAGCATCAAGTAGAGACTGCTTGGGGTGCTCCGAAGGTTGAGTATACAACTCGTACACTTCGCATGTGGCAGATTGAGGGATGCTCACCTGAGTCTTATCCATTTGATGATGAGAGCACTATTACAAAGGATGAGTATCGTAAGGGTCTTCAGGCACGTGAGCAGCAAAAGGCTGATGCAAAGGCACGTATTGATAATCGCAACAATGCTTTTGAACCTACACCTTTTGATGATTCAACCGCGGCGCCTGCAGCTGCGGCCGTTTCCAACTTCCGTTTCTAGGAGGTAATATATGGCGATTGATATTTTTGCAATTAAACCACACGAGGTCAGTCGCGATCTTTGCGGATATACTGTGCTACTTTATGGTCAACCCAAAACAGGTAAGACCACTACTGCGGCACAGTTTCCGCAGGCTCTCCTTTGTGCATTTGAGACTGGCTATCTAGCTATTCCTGGTGTTATGGCTCAGCCTGTTAATAAGTGGTCTGAGTTTAAGCAAATTCTTAAGCAGCTTGATTCAGATCAAGCTCGTAAGCAATTTAAGAATATTATTGTTGACACTGTCGATATTGCATATGACCTTTGTGAGAAATACATTTGTAATCAAA
>JAEEGL010709128.1_pt1 | contig 16181 bp, 13 predicted proteins | sample 9134231 | NCBI WGS metagenome assembly JAEEGL01 (sample SAMN16246548, study PRJNA631951) | gut metagenome | biome: gut microbiome; feature: rumen; material: fiber-attached | host: Bos | place: Iran: Karaj | collected 2018-10
TCCCATGAGGAGACCTACGCCGACATCGTCCCGGTCCGGACCGACCGCAACGGAGTGTCCGCATTCATATCCATAATGAGAGGCTGCAACAACGTCTGCTCCTACTGCGTCGTCCCCTACACCCGCGGGGCCGAGCGCAGCCGGGACTGGAAGACCATCGTGCGCGAGGCCTGCCGGTGCGCCGCCGACGGCTACAAGGAGATCACCCTGCTGGGGCAGAACGTAGACTCCTACCGCTACGAAGACCTGGACTTCGCCGGCCTGCTCGCCCGCGTGGCCGAGGCCGTGCCCGCGCTCCGCATCCGCTTCTCCACCTCCAACCCGCAGGACATCTCCGAAGCCGTGCTCGAGACCATGGCCTCGCACGCCAACATCTGCCGCCACATCCACCTCCCGGTCCAGTCCGGCTCCGACCGCATGCTCGAGAAGATTCGCCGCCGCTACACCCGCGCGTGCTATCTGGAGCTCGTGGCGAAGATCCGCAGTCTGATAATCTACGGCTCCTTCACCACCGACGTGATCGCCGGATTCTGCTCCGAGACGGAGGAGGACCATCGCGACACCCTTTCGCTCTTCGAGGAAGTGGGGTTCGACGCAGCCTTCATGTTCTATTATTCCGAGCGGCCCGGCACGCTGGCCGCCCGCAAGTACCCCGACGACGTGGACCTGCCCACCAAGACCCGCCGGCTTGAAGAGATCATCGCCGTGCAGAACCGCCTCTCGCTCGAGAGCAACCGCCGCGACCTCGGCAAGACCTTCCAGGTGCTGGTCGAGGGCCCGTCCAAGCGCAATCCGGACGAACTCTGCGGCCGCAACAGCCAGAACAAGATGTGCGTCTGGCCCGACACCGCCCACAAGGCCGGCGACCTCGTGGACGTGACCGTCCTCTCCTGCACGCAGGCGACCCTCCGCTGCGAGCTGGCCTAGGCGCGGCAGCGCCGGTCTTCCGAGAAGGAGAAGAAACTGTCGTCCGCCACGACCACATGGTCCAGCAGGGCCAGTCCCATGGCGCCCGCCCCCTTGCGCAGCGCGTCCGTCTGGCGGATATCCGCCTGGCTCGGCGTAGGATTTCCGGTGGGATGGTTGTGCACCAGGATCAGCGAAGAAGCCCCCTTGTCCAGCGCCGCCCGTAGGATCTGGCGCACGTCGATCACGGTCATGCTGCTCCCGCCGGAGCTGGCCAGGATCTTGCCCACCAGATAGTTCTGTCCGTTCAGCAGGAGGATCCAACATTCCTCGTGCCGGAGCCCCTTGAGCTGGGGGATCATGCATTCGTAGACCTGCCGCGCCGTGAGCAGCGGCTTCTTGAGCACGGACGATTCTTCCTGCAGGAAACGGCGGCCCAGCTCGAAGGCCGCGATGACGGCGGCGGCCTTGCCGGGGCCGATCCCGTACAGGGACAGCAGTTTGTCCGGGGAGAGGTTGAAGAGCGTGCCGAGACTTCCGTCCGCCAGGGAGAGCAGCTGGCGCGCCAGGTCGAGGGCGCTCGATTCTCCCTGCCCGACACGCAGGAGCACGGCGAGGAGTTCGCCGTTGCTGAGGCTGGCCGCACCGCGCACCAGCATCTTTTCGCGCGGACGCTCGTCCGCGCTGAGTTCCGTGATTTTCATAGCGGGGCAAGGATACGGATTAAAATCGTAAAAACGACGATAAAAATCGTATCTTTGCGATATGTTGCATCAGTTTGATACAAATCCTGAAGCATTGATGCGCTCCCACGGCATCAAACCCACCGCGAACCGCATCCTGATCCTCCGCGCGATGCTGCAGGAGCACCGTCCCCTCTCGCTGACCGAGATCGAAACCGCCCTGGAGTCGGTCGACAAATCCATCATCTCCCGGACCCTGGCCACCTTCCGCGAGCATCACCTGCTGCACGCCCTGGAGGACGGCAGCGGCAGCCAGCGCTACGAAGTGTGCCGCTGCGCGGAGACGGAAGCCGACACCGACCGCCATGTCCACTTCCACTGCGAGATCTGCGGCAAGACCTACTGCTTCGAGGAATCCCCCGTCCCGGAAGTAGCTTTCCCGCAGGGGTTCGAAGTCCTCAACGCCAACTACATGGCCCACGGCGTCTGCCCGGACTGCCGCCGCAAGGGCTAGTCCTCCGCCTTCATCGACTCGATGATCGCCTTGGCCCGGCGGATGCGGGTCCGGACCGTATTGAGTTCCATGCCCAGCTCTTCCGCGATCTCCTTGTACTGCAGCCCGTCGATCAGGCGCATCCGCGCGATGCTGCGGTAGAGCTCCGGCAGCCCTTCGACGTATCCTTCCAGTTTCTCGGCATCTTCCTCCTCGACGATCTGTTCCAGCGGGGTCGCCGTCTCGTCGCCGATCGTCTCGAGGGTCGGGCAGTTCCCGGCGCCTTCCTTGTCGAGGTAGACCAGGTGGCTCTGGGCGCGGTTCTCGGCATCGATCGTGTCCAGGGCCGTGTTGTGCGCGATCGTGCGCAGCCAGGTCGAGAACTGGCTGCGCGTCGGGTCGAAGGTGCGGATCTGCCGGAACGCCTTCTCGAAACTGCGCGAACAGATGTCGTCGATGTAGAAGTCGTCGAGGTTCTTCATCGCGCCGTGGAGGTAGGTCCGCAGGCCGGCGATGTGGGTGTCCCACAGTTCGGTGAACGCGGTGCCGTCGCCGATGATCGCGCGGCGCACCAGCTCGTCAATGGGCTTCAAGCCAGGTTTTTCCTTCATGGCATTCTACGGTCAGGGGGATGGACAGCTGGATGACGTTCTCCATCTCGGACACCAGCAGGTCGCGCACGGGGGCGATCTCTTCCTGCGGCACCTCGAGCAGTAGCTCGTCGTGGATCTGGAGGACCATCCGGGCCCGGAAGCCGCCTTCGCGCAGCCGCCGGTCCACGGCGTTCATGGCCAGTTTGATGATGTCGGCCGCCGTGCCCTGGATGGGGGCGTTGACGGCATTGCGCTCGGCCAGGGCGCGGACGGCGGCGTTGCCGGCGCCGATGTCGGCGATGTAGCGCCGCCGGCCGAAGAGCGTCTCCACATAGCCCCGCTCGCGCGCCTGGGCGATCGTCGCGTCGATGAACCCGCGGATGGAGGGGAAGGAGGCGAAATAGTCGTCGATGATCTGCTTGGCTTCCGTGCGGGAGCAACGCAGCCGCTCGGCCAGGCCGAAGGTGGAGATGCCGTACATGATGCCGAAATTGGCCGTCTTGGCGATGCGGCGCTGGTCGGCCGTCACGTCCGCCAGGTCTTCGTGGAAGATCTTCGCCGCCGTGGCGGCATGCACGTCCAAGCCCTCGCGGAAAGCGCCGCGCAGGTGCTCGTCCCCGCACAGGTGCGCCATCAGCCGGAGTTCGATCTGCGAGTAATCGGCGGACATCATCACCCAGCCGGGCTCCCCCGCCACGAAGGCCTTGCGGATCTCGCGGCCTTCTTCGGTGCGGATCGGGATGTTCTGCAGGTTGGGGTTGGACGAGGACAGGCGGCCGGTGGCCGTCAGGGCCTGGTTGAAGGTCGTGTGCACGCGGCCGTCCGCCGGCGAGATGTAGCCTGCGAAGGGTTCGATATAGGTGGACAGCAGCTTGCGCAGGCCGCGGTAGTCCAGGATGGCGTCGATGATGGGGCTGCGGTCGGCGAGGTGCTGCAGGGTCTGCTCGTCCGTGGGCCAGTTGCCGGACTTGGGCCGGCGTGCCTTGGGGTCGAGCTTGAGCTTTTCGAACAGGACCACACCCACCTGCTTGGGGGACAGGATGTTGAGCTCCGGCTCGCCGGCCAGCTGCCGGACTTCCGCTTCGCGTTCGACCATCTTGCGGCGCAGGCCGTCGGCGAATTCGCGCAGCGAGCCGAGGTCTACCTTGACCCCGGTCTGCTCCATGCGCGCAAGCACATGGATGAGCGGCTCCTCGATCTCATCGTAGAGCCGGCGCATCCCTTCCGTCGCCTCCATCTCCTGCCACAGCCGGGCGGCCAACGGCAGCATCGCCGCCGTCTCGAGGCGCCGGTCGGGGCCTGCCGTCTCCGGGGTGTCGTCGAACAGGGAGGCTTCCTGCGCGGCGGTCTCCGTGTCCAGCTCCACGCCCAGGTAGCTGCGGGCGAGGATATCCAGCTTGTGGCTCCGTTCCGGGTTCAGCAGGTAGTGCATCAGTTCGATATCCTCGAGCCGGCCTCCGACGGCGATGCCGCGGGCGGCGAGGCGGCCCATCTGCGCCTTGAGGTCCGTGCCGGTCTTGACGACCTGCGGGTCCTCCAGCAGTGCGCGGAACGCATCCGGCGCCCCTTCGGCCACGCCTTCCTCCGTCGCCACGTAGAGGCGGTCTCCCTGCAGGTTCATGGCGATGCGGTTGCCTTTGACAGCTCCTATCTCTATTATCTTCGTCTGCAGCGCAGGTTCTGCCGGAAGGCTGGCTGCCTCCGGACAACTTCGCGCTCCGCGCTCATCCCCCCCACTGCTACGCAGCGGGTCCCCCCCGTTCACGAGGCCACGGGCGGCCACGGTTTCCGGAGGCACCAGCCTTCCGGACATCGGAACCTGCGCACCGGAGGCAGCAGCCCCTCCGGCAGCGGAGGCGACAGTGACTTTCCGGATGAGCCGTTTGAGCGACGGCATCTCGTAGCGGTCCATCAGGGCCTCGAGTTCCGGCGTGAAGACCGTGTCGTACACGAGGTCCTGCGCCGTCACGTCCAGGGGGATGTCCGTCTTGATCGTGACCAGCTGCTTGGACAGCCCGATATGGTCCTGCGCCGAGCGGAACTGCTCCTGCTGCCGCGCCGTCAGTTCATCCAGATGCGCATAGATCCCCTCCACGGAACCGTACTTGCCCAGCAGCTTCGCGGCGCCCACGGGGCCCACGCCCTGCACGCCGGGGACATTGTCCGAGGCGTCGCCGCAGATGGCCAGGATGTCCACCACCTGGGCCGGCGAGGCGATCTTCCACTTCTCACAGACCTCCGCGGCTCCCAGCAGCTCGTTCTCTCCCCCGCCCTTGCCCGGGCGCAGCTGGAAGACGCCGGGGCCGACCAGCTGGCCGTAATCCTTGTCCGGGGTGACCATGTAGACCTCGAACCCCTCGCCGGAAAAGCGCCGGGCCGCGGAGCCGATCACGTCGTCGGCCTCGAAGCCGGGAATCATCAGCACCGGGATATCCAGCGCCTGGACGATCTGCGTCAGGGGCTCCAGCGCCTCGACCACCAGCGCGGGCGTCTCGCCGCGGTTGGCCTTGTAGGCCGGATACATCTCGTTGCGGAAGGTACCGCCCGGCGGGTCGAAACTGACCGCAATATGGGTCGGGTGCTCCCGGTCGATAAGTTCGAGCAGGTATTTCGTGAATCCGAACAGGATGGAGGTATCCACCCCCTGCGAGTTGACCATGGGCCTTCCGAGGAAGGCGTAGTACATCTTGAAGACGAGCGCATGGCCGTCGATCAGAAAAAGTTTCATGCCGTAAAGATGAAACTTTTTCCGGAAGTTTCAAAGCAGAATGCGGAAATTACGCGAGGGCCTTGCGGACGGCGGCCGCCCAGGCCGCCTTGGCCTCGCCGATCCGGCGCTCGGAGGCGTGGCGCGAGAATCGCTTCTCCGCCTTCCAGAGGTCCCGCAGGTCCTCCACCGACAGCCAGACCCCAACCCCCAGGCCCGCCATGTAGGCGGCGCCCAGCGCCGTCAGTTCCGTGACCCGGGGACGGATCACTTCCGTACCGAGCACATCGGCCTGAAACTGCATCAGGAGGTTGTTGCGGGCGGCGCCGCCGTCCACCTTGAGCTCCGACAGGAGGATGCCGGCGTCCTGCTCCATCGCCGCGACGATGTCCATCGTCTGGAAGGCGATCCCCTCCAGGGCCGCGCGGGCGATGTGGCCGGCCGTCACGCCGCGCGTGATGCCGACGATGGTGCCGCGCACGTCCTGGTTCCAGTACGGCGCCCCCATGCCCGTCAGGGCCGGCACGAAGTACACGCCGCCGTTGTCCGGCACGCTCGCGGCCAGCTTCTCCACGTCATGCGAACTCTCGATCAGGCCCAGGCCGTCCCGAAGCCACTGCACGACCGCCCCGGCCACGAAGATGCTGCCCTCGAGGGCATAGTCCACGCGGTCGCCGATCTTCCAGGCCACGGTGGTGATCAGCCGGTTCTCGGAGAAGATGGGTTTGTGGCCGCAGTTCATCAGCAGGAAGCAGCCGGTGCCGTAGGTGTTCTTGACCGCGCCCTCCTCGATGCACATCTGGCCGAACAGGGCGGCCTGCTGGTCGCCGATCACGCCCGTGACCGGGATGCGGTGGCCGCGGATGACCGTCTCTCCGTACTGCTCGCTGCAGCTGCGGATCTCCGGCAGCATCGAGGCGGGGATACCGAAAAGTTCGAGCAGGTCGGGATCCCAGTACAGCGTATTGATATTGAACAGCATGGTCCGCGAGGCGTTGGTCACGTCCGTGGCGTGAACACGGCCGCCGGTCAGGTTCCAAACCAGCCAGGAGTCCACCGTTCCGAACCGGAGGCGGCCCGCCTCGGCCTTCCTGCGGGCCCCGGGGACGTTCTCCAGAATCCAGTGGATCTTGGTCGCGCTGAAATAGGCGTCGATGATCAGCCCCGTCTTCTCCCGGATCTTCTCCTCCAGGCCGCGCTCCTTGAGGCTGTCGCAATACGCGGACGTGCGGCGGTCCTGCCACACGATGGCGTTGCAGATGGGCCGGCCGGTCGCGGCGTCCCACACGATGGTGGTCTCGCGCTGGTTGGCGATGCCGAGCGCCACGATGGGCCCGTCCTTCACGTCCGCGACGGCCTTCTCCATCACGTGACGCATCGAGGACCAGATCTCCATGGGATTCTGCTCCACCCACCCCTGCCGGGGGAAAAGCTGGGTGAACTCCTGTTGGTGCATGACGACCTGCTTCCCGTCCTGGTCGAAGATGATGGCCTTGGAACTGCTGGTACCCTGGTCGAGGGATAAGATGTAGCGTTTCATGTCATGCAAAGATACACATATTTTATTATATTTGCCCTTATGATACGTTCCCTGAACCTGCCCGCTTCGGCGGACGACCTTTCCCTTTCCGTACTCTTCTCCGTGCCGGAAGGGACGCCCAAAGGCGTTGTCCAGCTCGTGCACGGCATGTGCGAGCATAAGGAGCGCTACATTCCCTTCATCGAGTGGCTCACGGAGCGCGGCTACGCCTGCGTCATCCACGACCACCGCGGCCACGGCGCCTCCGTCAAGGACAGCAGAGACCTGGGCTACTTCTACGACGGCGGCTGGCGCGCGCTGGTGGAGGACATCCGCGTGGTCTGCGACTGGGCCCAGCAGCAGTTCCCCGGGCTGGACTATACCTTGTTCGGCCACAGCATGGGGTCGCTTGCCGTCCGGTCCTTCGCCAAGCGGTACGACAGCCGGCTGGACCGCCTCTTCGTGTGCGGCTGCCCGGCGGACAACCCGGTCAAGGGCGTCGGCAAGGGGCTGGCGAAGCTCTACGGCAGCCTCCGGGGGTGGCATTTCCGCCCCAAGCTCCTGCAGCGCCTCTCCTTCGGCAGCTTCAACAAGCCCTTCGAAGAGGAAGGCTGGCCCGCCGCCTGGGTCTGCTCGGATCCCGACACCCTGGAGGCCTACCACAAGGACCCGCTGTGCACCTACCGCTTCACGGCCAACGGCTTCTACGGCCTGCTGGGGCTGATGGAAGACTGCTACTCCCCGGAAGGCTGGCGGGTGGACCGTCCGCAGATGCCCGTGCATTTCATCTCGGGCGCCGAGGACCCCTGCCGCGTCTCCGACGAGGCGCTCCGGCAGGCGGCGGACCTGATGCGCCGCGTGGGGTATGAATCCGTGGACGTCAAGCTGTATCCCGGCCTGCGCCACGAAATCCTCAACGAGACCGCCCGCCTGACGGTCTGGAACGACATCCTCACATGGCTGGCATGACGGATACGGACGAGCGCTACATGCGCGAGGCCCTGCGGGAGGCCCGCGCCGCAGGCGCCGAGGACGAAGTGCCCATCGGCGCCGTGGTCGTGTGCCGCGGCCGCGTCATCGCGCGCGGGCACAACATGACCGAGCGCCTGCACGACCCCACGGCCCACGCCGAGATGATCGCCCTGACCGCCGCCACGGAGGCCTTGGGCGGCAAGTATCTGGACGACTGCACGTTGTACGTAACCGTAGAGCCCTGCCCGATGTGCGCCGCAGCGCTCTGCTGGGCGCAGCTCGGGCGCCTGGTCTGGGGCGCGCCGGACGTCCGGCGCGGCTACTCCCTCTTCTCCCCCTCCCTCCTCCACCCCCGCACCGAAGTCGCTTCCGGCCTGCTCGGCGACGAATGCGCCGCCCTGGTCAAAGAATATTTCAAAAGCAAAAGATAAATTTACTATCTTTGCACCCGGAATTGAGGTATGGTGTAATGGTAGCACTACAGATTTTGGTTCTGTCTGTTCTGGTTCGAATCCGGATACCTCAACGGAAGGAACCGGCTCTTCGAAGCCGGTTCCTTTTTTCTTCCTCCCCTCCGTCCCCGGCATCTGTTTCACCAGGTCATCCACACATCCACCGGCAGCACCATCGACTTAGTGGGAAACAACCGCACCTCACAGAAGCGCATCGAGGCACATCCATGTTTCCCACCAGCCGGAATTGGGGCCGTGGGAAACGCCCGGCCCCAGCAGAGGCCGCCAGGGCCATATCCCTGTTTCCCACCGCTTCGGACTGCTGGTCATCTGTCGCCGCCAGGGGCGCTGGGACCCTTCTCCGCCCCTGGCAACCAACATTTCTTCCTGTCAGGGGCGCTGAGACCCTTTCTCTGCCCCCAAGTAACCAGTTTTTCTTCCCACCAGGGGCGCTGAGACCTTTCCCCGCCCCCGGCAACCAACATTTCTTCCTGTCAGGGGCGCTGGACCCTTTCTCTGCCCCCAGTAACCAGTTTTTCTTCCCACCAGGGGCGCTGGACCCGTTCACCGCCCCCGGTAAGCGGATTATCTTTCTGCCAGGGGCGCTGGACCCTTTCTCCGCCCCTGATAACCAGATTTTCTTCCTGCCAAGGGCGCTGGACCCTTTCTCCGCCCCCGGCAACCAGTTTTTCTTTCTGCCAGGGGCGCTGGACCCCCTTCTCCGCCCCCGGCAACCGGTTTTTCTTCCTGTCAAGGGTGCTGGCCCCCTTCTCCGCCACCGGCAACCAACATTTCTTCCTGTCAGGGCGCTGGACCCTTTCTCTGCCCCCAGTAACCAGTTTTTCTTCCCACCAGGGGCGCTGAGACCTTTCCCCGCCCCCGGCAACCAACATTTCTTCCTGTCAGGGGCGCTGGACCCTTTCTCCGCCCCCGGCAACCAGCATTTCTTCCCACAGGGAACAGCCGCGCCATGGCCGGGATGGGATAGGATAGGATAGGATAGGATGGGATGGGATGGGATGGGATGGGATAAGATAAGATAAGATAAGATAAGATAAGATAAGATAAGATGAGATGAAATGAGATGAGGCGAGACGAGACGGGACATACACCTTCAATACATCAAAAAGGTATCAAATACGATTCCGTATGCAGGTTTTGACGATTTTTAATGCCCTGCATCCGGATTCTTCGCATCTTGGGGCAGGATTCAATAACGTATGCTATGAAAACAACCCTCCGTACCCTGGCGGCCGTCGCCGCCCTCCTCCCTGCCCTGGCGTCCTGCCAGGACCTGTTCCGCCCGGCAGGGCAGCCGCAAGGCACCCTGGTCATCGCGCTGGACGCCCCCGTGGGCGCCGCCACGCGCTCCGGCTCCGCGCTCCCCGACGTGGACGGCTTCCTGCTCACGGTGACCGACGCCGGCGGCCATATCCTCTACGACGGTCCCTTCGACCATTCGCCCGACGAGATGGAGGTCCCGGCCGGCTCCTATACCGTGAGCGCCGTGTCCGGGCCCTTCGACGCACCCGCCTACGACGCGCCCCAATGGGGCGACACCCGGATCGTGACCGTCGCGGCCGGCGGCAGCGTAAGCGTCACGCTGACCTGCCGCCAGCTCAACGCCGGCCTGCGGCTGGAGACCGGCAGCTCGTTCCGGCGGGCCTACCCGACCGGAAGCCTGGTCCTGAACGGCCCCGGCGGAAGCCTTCCGCACCCCGACACCGAGACGCGGACGGCCTACTTCCAGCCGGGCACCGTCTCCCTGGTCCTGGAGGACGGCGGCTCCGCCCAGCCCCTCTTCACCCGCACCCTGGAAGCCCAGCAGATCCTGACGGTACACCTCGGCGCCAGCATGGAGACGCCATCCGGCGGAATCGCCCTCCAGGTCGATACGGCCCGGACCTGGCTCACCGAGCAGTTCACCGTCGGCAGCGCCGGTGCAGCCGATATCGCCAACGCCTACGACGTCGCCACGGCCCGCACCCGCGCCGGAGAGCAGGGCGTCTGGGTGTGCGGCTACATCGTGGGCGTGGCCACCGGCACGGGCAAGGTCTCCTTCACGCCCCCCTTCACCAAGAACACCAACCTGGTGCTCGGGGCCAAGGCCGCCACATCCGATACGGACTACTGCCTCTCCGTCGAACTCCGGTCCGGCGCAGTCCGGAACGCCCTCAACCTCGTGGACAACCCCGGTCTGCTGGGCCGGAAGGTATACATCAAGGGGGACCTCGTGTCCGCGTATTATGGCATACCCGGACTCAAGGCCCCCCTTGAATATCAGCTGCAGTGACTAGATGCGTTTGAGGATCTCCTCCGTCTGCGCCTCATAGCCCGGCTTGCGCAGCAGGGCGAACATGTTCTTCTTGTACGCCTCCACACCCGGCTGGTTGAACGGGTTGATGCCCAGCACGTATGCGCTGATGCCGCAGGCGAATTCGAAGAAATAGAACAGGGCGCCGAGGCTCGCCTCGTCGAGGCGCTCCACGCTCACCTCCATCTGCGGCACGCCGCCGTCGATGTGGGCGAGCTTGGTGCCGAGCTGGGCCATCTTGTTGCAATGCTCCACGCGCTGGCCGGCCAGGTAGTTGAGCTGGTCGAGGTTCTGCTCATCGGAGCCGATCACGACCTCGCGGGCGGCGTTCTCCACCGTCACGGTGGTCTCGAACATCACGCGGTCGCCCTCCTGGATGAACTGGCCCATGGAGTGGAGGTCGGTGGTGCAGACGACGGAAGCCGGGAAGATGCCGCGGCCTTCCTTGCCCTCGGACTCGCCGTAGAGCTGCTTCCACCACTCGCCCAGGTACTGGAGCTTGGGATTGAAGGTCACGAGGATCTCCACCTTCTTGCCCTGCTCATGGTACAGCAGGTTGCGCATGGCCGCGTACTGCACGGCGGCGTTGTCGGCGGACTTGCACAGCAGGGCCTCGCGCTCCTCGGCCGCACCCTTCAGCATGGCGCGCATGTCGAATCCGGCGAGCACGATCGGAAGGATCCCCACCGGGGTCAGGACGCTGTAGCGGCCACCCACGTTGTCGGGCACCACGAAGGTCTTGTAGCCCTCCTGGGTGGCCAGGGTCTTGAGGGCGCCCTTCTTCGCATCCGTGATGGCCACGATGCGGCGGGCGGCCTCGGCCTTGCCGTAGGTCTTCTCGATGTATTCCTTGACGATGCGGAAGGCGACGGCCGGCTCCGTGGTGGTGCCGGACTTGGAGATCACCACACAGGCGGTGTTGCGCATCTTCGCGAGGTCCATCAGCTCGGCGAGATAGTCCTCGGAGAGGTTGTTGCCGGCGAAGACGACCTGCGGCACGCCGGCCTTGCGCACGAAGCCGTGCGAAAGGGCCTCGATGGCGCAGCGCGCGCCCAGGTAGCTGCCGCCGATGCCGATCACCACGACAAGGTCCACGCCTGCGGCGGACCAGTCGTCACGGATTGCCTCGCAATCCGCGATCAGCGACTCGGGGATGTCGACCGGGAGGGTCTTCCAGCCGAGGAAATCGTTGCCCGCGCCCGTCCCGGCGTCAAGCACGTCATAGGCCGCGAGGGCCTTCTCCACATATTTCTGAAATTCTGCATCTTTGACAAAGGAGCTGCAGCCTCCTACATTGACTTTGACCATAGTGTTATGACGGTTGGTTATTATCATTCAATTATACAAATATAGCAATAATCCCCGAATTCAGAACTGCCTCCGCAACCAGGTGGCGATGAGCCGGATGCGCTTGTCCAGCACGGCGTAGTCGAGGGTCTCTGGGGTGTCGGTCTGCCGGTTGGTCTTGAGGGTGATGCCGGAGGTGAACATCAGCGCGGGGATGCCGGCCTCCACGAACCAGCGCTGGTCGCTGATCCGGCGGTAGAAGAGGTCGGTGAAGTTGTCGCTGCCATAGTAATCGTAGGTGATGTGCAGACGCGTCTCCCGGTTGGCGGCGTCCAGCGCGAAGCGCTCGGAGGATCCGCCCAGCGCGATCAGGTACTCCGGATTGTTGGGCATGACCGGCACGAGCGTGGACCCGAGGATGTCCAGGTTGACGATGCGCGCCATCGGGTAGGAATACCGGTAGCGCTCCAGGAAGGCCTTGGAGCCGGACAGGCCCGCGTTGTGCCCGTCGAAAGCCACGAAGATCAGCCCCATCTGTCCCCGGCAGACCGGCGCGAGTTCGCGCGCCAGGGCCAGCATCGCGGCGACGCCCGAGGCGTTGGAATCCGCGCCGGGATAGCATGTCCCGTCGAGGATTCCCAGTCCGTCGTAGTAGGCGCTCACGACGATATAGCGGGGGAAGAATCCCGGCGTGATCCCGATGATGTTGCGGCCGGTCTGGCCGTCCTGCTCGAAACGCTGCACCATGACGTTCAGGCCGGCGTTGCGCAGCTGTCCCAGCAGGTAGAAAGCGGTCCGGTGGGCGCCGAGGGTGCCGAACCCGCGGCCCGCCCGGAGCGAATCACACAGGAAAGCCACCTCGTCGCGCAGGTCGGACCGGCGGTCCTGCCCGCGCAGGGGCAGGCAGCAGAGCAGGCAGAGGCACAGAATTTTGAGGCGGCTTTTCAAATCGGGTCCGATTATTGTTTATCTTTGCAAAAATAATGAAAAAGTTTCTCCTGACCATAGCATCGCTGCTTCTCGCCGCAACTTTCGCCTTCGCCCAATACGACAAGGATGTCTTCATGTGGCGGGGACGCCAGGCGTTGTCCGACGGCAAATATGCCCTGGCCATCGAGAATTTCAACGTGCTGTCCCGCCTGGACAGCACGGACTACTGGAGTTTCTTCTTCCGCGGCATCGCCAAGTACAACCTCGGCGACCTGCGCGGTGCGCAGACCGATTTCGACACCTCGGTCCGGCTCAACCCGGTCTTCACCAACGGCTTCCACTACCGCGCCATCACCGAGAGCCGCTTCGGCGACTACGAATCCGCCTTCCGGGACTTCGACCGCGCGCTCGCGCTGCGTCCCGGCCAGACCGGCATCTACTTCTCCCGCGGCGTGGCCAACTTCCTCGCGCAGAAGTTCGAAGATGCCGTCGCTGATTTCGACCACTATATCAAGAAGGAACCCAAGGACCCGGCCGCCTACCTCAACCGCGGGGCCAGCTTCCTGTTCCTCAAGGATACGACCCGCGCGCTGGAGGACTACAACCGGGCCATCCGGCTCGACCGCCTGGAACCCGAAGGGTTCGTGCGGCGGGCGCGCGTCTATGCGGCCCAGAAGCAGTACAGTGAGGCCATCGCCGACCTGGACCGCGCCATCCAGCTGGACAAGGAGAATACCCTCGCCTACTTCAACCGCGCCCTCCTCTACTACGAGCAGCGGCGCTACAACGAGGCGATGGCCGACCTCGACACGGTGCTCGAGTACGAGCCCGGCAACGCCCTGACCCTCTACAACCGCAGCCTCATCTATGCCCAGGTGGGCGCTTTCGAGCAGGCGCTCGAGGACATGGACCGGGTGATCAACATCAATCCCGGCAACGTCCTCGCCCACTACAACCGCGCCGCCGTCTTCGTGGAGATGGGCCGGTGGCAGGACGCCCTCGAGGACTACAACAAGTCCATCGAGCTCTACCCCGATTTCGCCAAGGCCTACCTCAACCGGTCCTATGTCGAGAACATGCTCGGCCGCACACGCGAATCCCGCGCCGACTACCAGATCGCGCAGCAGAAGGTCCGCGAATACCGCGCCCGCAGCGGCGAGACATCCTTCGCCGACACGACCCGCAAATACAGCTCCCTGCTGGCCCTGGACGCGGATTTCGCCAAGAAGGATTTCGACAACGAGCTCCTGCAGCACCGCGACATCGACATCCGGCTGCGGCCGCTCTACAAGTTCAGCCTCGCCGCCGAACGGGAGAACCGCAACGTAGCGCTCTCGCGCCGGTACGAGAACGCCCTGATCGACCGCTTCATCGAGGCCGCCCCGACCCCCATCACGCTCGGCAACACCGAGAGCACCGGCACGGACCAGTACCTCTTCACGGCCCACGCCGAGGAGTATTTCGTCAAGGGCCTGCAGGAGCTCCAGCGCAAGCAGTTCAACTCGGCCCTCAGCTGGTTCGACAAGGCCGTCGGCGCCGCGGAGGACGATGTCTCGCGCGACCGCTACGCCCGCTACTACAAGGCCTTCTACCTGATGAACCGCGGCGTGCTCAAGGCCGAGATGATCGACTTCATCGCCTCGCTCGAGGGCAACGTCCAGACGCTCTCGATGGATACCGACGGCACGACGCGCGCCCGCGTCAGCGACCGCGTCGCGCGCACCTACGACTACTCCGAGGCCATCGCCGACATCCGGGAAGCCCTCTCGATCCTGCCGGACATCCCCTACCTGTACTTCGACCTGGGCAACCTCGAGTGCCTGTCCTCCCGCTTCGTAGAGGCGCTGGAGAACTACGACATGGCCATCCGGCTCTACCCCGGCATGGGGGATGCCTATTACAACCGCGGACTGGTGCTGATCTACCTCAAGGACAAGGAGAAAGGCTGCATCGACCTGTCGCGCGCCGGCGAGCTCGGCGTGGCGGACTCCTACAGCGTCATCTCCAAATACTGCACGGAGGATGAGCTCAATTAGGTTCAAGTCCTTCACCTCCGGGAGCTGCGGAAACTGCTATTTCATCGGCATATTCGACGAATCGGGCGCCTGCGAGGCCGGCGTGCTGGTCGACGCCGGCCTCAGCCCGCGCCGGCTCAAGAAGGAGCTCGCCGCCGAGGGCCTGTGCTTCGACGATTTCGCCGGCCTGCTGGTCACCCACGACCACAACGACCACATCCGCTCCCTGGGCTCCTACTGCAAGCACCTGCGCAAGCCGGTCTGGACACCGCCGGAGCTGGCCGGGGCCCTGTCCCGCCATTTCATCACGGGAGAGTACTACGGTCCCTGCCGCCGCCCCCTGGCGCCGGGCTGGAACGAGCTCGTGCCCGGCCGCATCAGCGCCCAGTATTTCGCCGTGCCGCACGACGCCTCGTGCACGTTCGGCTACGCCCTGCTGCTGGACGGCTACCGCTTCGTGATCATGACGGACATCGGCCGGATGGTCCCTCAGGCGCTGGCGTTCGCCCGCCAGGCCGACACCGTGGTCATCGAATCCAACTACGACCTGGAGATGCTCCGCCACGGCCCCTACCCCAAGGTCCTGCAGGACCGCATCTGCGGCGGCCACGGCCACCTCTCCAATGCGGAGTGTGCCGAGGCCATCCGCGACTTCCTCCACCCGGGCCTGCGCAACATCTTCCTGTGCCACCTCAGCGAGCACAACAATACGCCGCAGCTAGCCTTTCAGGCCAGCTCCGACGTATTGCGTGAATTCTACACCCCCTGCGCCCCCTCAAGGGGGATGGCCGGATATTCGCTGACGCGAACCGGCGCCAGCGCACACACCTCCGACGGGACCGACCTGCAGGGACAACGGCCCCCGCGGCTATGTCCGCTGCCGCGGATGACGGCCTCGCCGCTTTTCATTCTCTGAAATAATGCTATCTTTGTAGGATCATGAAAGCTTTCTGGCAGATCCTCAAGCGCTATGTCGCACCCTATAAAGGCTATGTCGGCGGATCGGTGGTCCTCAACATCCTGTCGGCCGTCTTCAACGTCTTCTCCTTCTCGCTGCTGATCCCGATCCTGCAGATCCTCTTCAACGTCGGCGAGAACCATTACGAATTCATCCCGTGGCACCGCGGGATGCCCTTCGGGGACATCACCAACAACGCCTACTACTACGTCTCCCAGTTCATCGAAGAATACGGCCAGAGCCACGTCCTGCTGATGCTCTGCCTCATCTTCATCGGCATCGTGGCCATCAAGGTGGCCTGCTATTTCGGCGCCGCCGCCGTGATGGTCCCCATCCGCACCGGCGTGGTCAA
>JAEEGL011800932.1_pt1 | contig 16181 bp, 8 predicted proteins | sample 9134231 | NCBI WGS metagenome assembly JAEEGL01 (sample SAMN16246548, study PRJNA631951) | gut metagenome | biome: gut microbiome; feature: rumen; material: fiber-attached | host: Bos | place: Iran: Karaj | collected 2018-10
TAGTTGATGCTATAAAGCGTCTCTGTGCAGCATTAGGCGCCGCTTCGGTCCCTTTAGTGTTAATATTGGTACTTGCTGCCTCTATTGCAGCTCTGGTTGCCTCAGCTTTTGGTATATTCTTCGCCGGAGATAAAACAAACACTTCTACAAGACCGCTTAAGGAAGTTGTCCTGGAAATCAATTCGGAATATACGAGTAAGATTGAAGGAATCAAGACATCTACCACTCATGATGAGCTCGTTATGGAAGGATATCAGGCTTCCTGGCCAGATGTTCTCTCAGTCTATGCTGTATATGTCACGACAAAAACAGACGGCGCAACTGATGTGGTCCATATTTCTGATGAACACATTAAGATCCTTCGGGATATCTTTTGGCAAATGAATACGATAACCTCTTCTACCAAGAAAGTTACTGAAACCAAGCAAGTCCCAGATCTGGATGACAAAGGCGTTCAGAAGAAAGACAAGGATGGCAATCTTCTCTATAAGGAAGAGAACGTAACCAAAACAATCCTGACTATCTCTATCAACCACAAAACAGCTGCACAAGAAGCCTCGACTCTCCATTTCAATCCCCAGCAGATGGCTCAGCTAAATGAGCTTCTGGATGTTAAGAACGCTTCGTTATGGGCTGAAATCCTCAAAGGTGTTGGCTTAGGCTCCAATGAACTCGTTAACCTTGCTCTTTCTCAGCTTGGCAACAAAGGCGGAGAAAAGTACTGGAGATGGGCTGGACTTAGCAGTCGATGCGAATGGTGTGCCCTTTTCGTATCGTGGTGCGGTGATAAGACCGGTCTGCGTGCTGCAGGACAGATTCCTTACTTCTCTTTTGTATCTGACGGTGTGTCTTTCTATAAGAAGAAAGGCAAATGGATTGATGGTTCCGAGGTCAACACTTCCAACTGTGACAAACTCGTCTATCCCGGTATGATCATTTTCTTCGACTGGGAACCTGATGGCAAACCCAACCATGTTGGCATTGTTACAAAGGTCGCAAACGGATATATCTACACTGTCGAAGGTAACAGTAGCGATGCTGTTAGAGAAAAGCAATACTCGGCAAACAGCAATAAAATCTATGGATTTGGTGTTGTTGGCTGATATGTTGCCAATGTCACTATAAGTTTACAAATTGCCCCCAGACCGCGTAATTAGTGGCGTGGGGGCTTTTTTTGTTTGATGCAGAATAATTATACATCACTTTTTTGTCGACTATTTGAAGTCTTATATTATAATTAAAGAATACGTGTAATAGATTTGACTGCTATTTTTTTTGAGAGGTGTCGTATGGGAGGCTGCAAGTTTATTGCTGAATTGAATAGACTTCGTAAATCATCAAGTGATTCAATTGATAATGTTGAGAAATTTGATCCGTTTAAAGTGTACATGCACGTAACTAGAACTGCAGAAAATGATCTCAAGAATATATTGCGTAGAGTTAATGATACCACAATTAAAACTCTTGTGCTTCTTTGCGGAAGTGCAGGAGATGGAAAATCCCATCTGCTTTCTTTCTTGAAAAACTCCGATGAAGAACATCTGTTAGATGGCTATACAGTATTCAATGATGCTACTGAAAGCAATTCACCATCTAAAACAGCAATTGAAACATTAAATGAATTACTAGCTCCATTTAACGACGACAACTTAGATAACAGCGGGAATAACATTATTCTGGCAATTAATCTTGGTGTTCTTAATAATTTCATTGAATCTTCATTTGGGAACCGGTTTACTCATCTTAAGTCATATGTGATTAACAACTATATATTATCCTCTCAAATTAGTGATAAGAAATATAGCGAAAATAGTCATTTTCAACATGTTAGTTTCTCTGACTACCATATGTATTCATTAACTGAAAATGGTGCAAAAAGCAATTATATTGAGAGTCTGCTCAAAAAAATCTTTTCCAAAGACGATAGCAATCCGTTTTATTCTTCACATTTGAAGGACTGTTCAAATTGCACACTCGCGAAAAAATGCCCTGTGAAATTGAATTATGAATACTTGCTTGCTGATAATCGTCAGCGTTATATTGCTGACACGTTAATTAGAACGGCAGCACAGGATAAAGTGATACTTACAACTAGAGAAATTCTTAACTTTATTTATGATATAGTTGTAGCTCAAGATTTTAATGTTCGTGAGTATCAGAAAATAATAGAAGACTCTGCATTCTTGAAGATTTTCACTAAGCATATTACTCCTTCTCTGTTGTTTGAATCTTATGGTGTCACACCGCTGATGAACACGGTTCATCAATATGATCCGTTACTTATAAGAAGTGAAAAATCTGATGAGTTTTCTATTTCGTACTATGTAAGCTCAGATATATCAAATGAGGTAAGATCTGCATTAAAGAACACTCCTTATGAAAGAGTCTTATGTGATCAGGAACTCCTATCTAAAGTTAATAATGATAGATCTGTAAAATCTCGTATTTTCAATTTAATTATTCGAGCTGAAAACATAGACAACAATACACATAATGATCTGGTCTATAAGGAGTACTTAAAAGACCTTTATAACTACAATGCAGGAAAAGAAAAGAAACTCCGTTCTCTATACTCAATGATTCAAAAAGGAATAATACAATGGTGTGGTAGTGATTTGGACGGTAATCTTTGTTTAGATGATAGACATCATGGATTCACTTTGTATGAGAATATTAATTTTGAAGAATCTTTAGATCATATACCTCATCCCTCAGAGATCGATGAATTGCAAAGATTCTTTCCATCAATTATTGTCGCTTTTGCTGATAGAAATGGTGGTTGCATTTCACTTGATGTTGATTATTCGTTATATAAGATGATTTACAAGCTAAATCGAGGATATATTCAAACGGCTGATGATCGGAATAACCACGCGGATTTTATCGGTTTTGTTAGTAAAATGCTACAGACTGGTAGTTTAACTGAATCAATGACAATCACATCTGATAACGGACAACGAGCAAATATCAGTAAGGGTAAATTTGGCTATAAGTTTAAGGTGGTGAGGTAATGGATTATATTTTTAGCGAAGAACAGTTCATAGAGAGCTTTAATGCTAAATCTGCAGAAGAAAAATCAGCGGATACTATGAGATTAACTCATCGTCCTGACGGACTATTCAAATTATTTCCATATAAAGCAAGCGGGAAGACACAAGCCCCCATTGTTACAGATTTAGAGGACGTTGTGAGTTCTTTTTTTAGAGAGGCTCTTGGTAAAAAGACGGAACCTATTGATTTCACAATGCTTTGTGGTTCTGTTCTTGAAGAGGTAGATGTTGAAAACGAAGACAAAGAGTACTTTGTTGAAATGCTAAGGAGTCTGTTCTTTATTGGTGATAATTTTGTGGCTAATTCTATAGGATTATATCCTTACCAAACTTCAACTAATAACAAAAGCGCAGATAACCTTGCCCATTTCTTGTTCTCTGTTTTAGGTGTTAATGAGGAAGATTGCAATGAGATCGAGAAGGTTCGAAATAGTCGAAAATACAATGTCATTGAGGACATGGTTATTCAGACAATAGAGAATAAAAATGTCTCCGACGATATTCCTCAAAAACCTTATTTTTGCGTAAAGACCAATGTACAAGAAAAGTTTAGAAGCGACTTTGCTTTCATGTTGGAAGCGGATATGACTTCTAGAGAAGATCTTGCTAATCTGTTTGCAGTATACTATTTCTACTATGTATCACAAACCTGTATTACGTTAGATTTGTATTGTGATGGTAAACGAAATGATACTGTAGATTTCTACTTTGCTTTGGATTGGGAGAAAGTAAGTAAGAACCGACCTTGTTGTAATTCTGGCTGGAACAAACTCCAAGGTAGCATTTCGCATATGTTTAGTCATGCTATTACTCTGGAAATACTTAATCAGACCAATAGCGAGGAAATGTTCGATTATATTGCTTTCATGGACTATATACGAGCAAATCCTTCTGAAGATGATCTCGTTGCGGCTGAAATCTCAAAGGCAGAAGAATGCTACAAATCATATGTTGGTGACTATAAGAAGTTTGATGCCATTGGGAGTAAGCCATTTGGAACTCAAACAGAAAAAGCGATTGAGCATTTATATAAATGTGTTGAGGCTCAGTTCTTGGAAACTGATCGTAAAAGAGCTAATCAGTTCTATAATGAAAAGTTTAGCGAATTCTGCAAGAGCCGTTGGGTAAAAAACAGAAAAAAATCCGGTTTAGTATTGAATTTAACAGAACGAGACATCATTTTTCTAACCAAACTATCACTTAGAGGTCAGGAAAAAATACGTTTAAATGATCTTTATAAAGAATACGAATATAGAGGGATCTATCTGGATAACACATCAAAAGAATACCTACAGGAATTTTTTACAAAGTTGAACTTGATAGATAAAAAGAGTGACAGCGGAGATGCCCAGTATGTTAAGCGAATTCTATGATTTTATTGCAAAGAAGATAAAAAGTTACTTCGAGTCTATTGCTTCTGAGGGAATGTTGCCTAAAGGAGAAAGCTTTTGTTTAAAACTCGATGATGAAGAAATGGTAATTAATGTCACCAATTCTCTACAAAGGATTCTTTCAGATAACGGTAACATTGGTACATATAATTACATATGCGGAGACGGAAGCACTTATTCTACATTTACTCTTAAGGTATTAAATGATGAGGTTATTATTGCTTCGCAGATTAATGGTATGTCGAATGACTTCTTGTGTGCTACGTTAAGAAATGCAGCAAACGAAGAACGCAAGCCATTACTAATGATTTCTTCTAATCTAATAGATAGCGCTAAGAGCGGTTCGCGTGATTTAGCAGCAAGCGGCATGCCATTTCACGCAAATATGCTTATGAGCGAAATTCGAAAAATGGCTGCCGATAGCACATTGCTATCCGATACTGAAAAAATAATAATAAGTTACGAACTTACCCGCCGAGATGAAGATGTGTTCAGTGACAAATCATCGATTTATGAGTATGCAGATTTGTTGTCTATCATGAGCAGTGGTGAAATAGCTGTTAGTAGCTTCGCTGGATTTAGACTTTTTCCTGTTGATGGTAAAGTGGAATACCAGAACTATGGTGACAAACAAATTGAAAAAGAGATCAAAAACAATAATCTGTTGTTTGAAAAGATAGATAGAGGTATCAGATTCGGTGATCTAGAGAATTCTTTATCTAAAGATTTTGAGGATAACTTCATTCAGAAAATAGAGAAGGCCTACAAGGATTATCAAGATGAATGGAGTCAATATTTTCCCTATTCTGAATTGTTATCCGCAATGGAAAAGAAACATGCAAAATCAGATAATCCTCTTCAAATAGATAACGATGACATATCAGTATATGGAGATATTCCATTACATCCTCTTTCTGATGATGAACATCTGTTAATAAGGAATGAGGGGTCACAGACTGCGAAAAAAAGAACAAAAAACATATATATATTTAATCCAGCACACTATGGACAAATACACATTCATATTAATTGCAACACAAAGATTCCGATTTCCGGAATATCTAAAGATGATGCAGATATTGAACGTGATGGAATGAATATTACCTTTATCTTTAATAGACAAGGTGTATCATTCCACAAAACAATAATTGAAGATGCAGCTAATGGTATCGCTTACATATTTAAGATTTGCATCATTGATATAGCATCTGAATATGTTTTTTCATCAATTAACCGTTCCTCAGTTATTGATATTAGTAAAAACAGAAAAAACAGTCGAATCAAAATAGCAGGTGTTTCTACAACTCTAGTGTTCAATCCTAATGGTACTGAGTTTGTAACATCCACACTTGGTGATAATGAGTCATATTCCTGCAATTATAAACAAAGATTGATTATATGCTCAACCGAAGAAGATCTTGCAGTTTTTGGTAGTGGAATACGAATTGATATTGATTTTGCTGGAACTGTTGTACCCTTTATTCTTTTTCCTGATGAATCAAAGAGTATTGAAATTACTGGAAGAAGGATTCTTCGTGACAAGTGTTCCAACAAAAAGAGTTTTCAGTTCGAAAATGATTCCATATTAAGTGAATCACAAGAGTATTTTGCAAAGGCTAATCTTTTGCGTGAATTGAGAACAGAACAATACATTATCGACAATGAAATCTTTTATGGAGTATCAAAATCTTTCTATAATTCCGATACTGTTTCAATTGATAAATTCGAATTAAGGCTAAATGATGAGTTGAGATCAGCATATATCGCCTTTTTGAGCGCATTAAAAAAGGAAAACACTGTTCCGACTTTAGCTTATTTAGGCGGAACTCTTTATGATTATGCCAAAAACTATGTAAATGCGTTTGAAGCATGCTTTGCCGACTTGCAGGATGGAACAAATCTTTCTGATTTACAAGAAAATGCTTTGTTCGTTGGAACTCTTTCAGTAGGTAAAAATGACGAAGAAATCCTATACACACCATTCCATCCCCTTAATATTAAATATCAGCTATCACTAATAAATGAAAGCGGTATGGAATACACTACAGATATCGTTATAGATAGGCTTAATTCTGTCAATTTGTTACCATACATTCAGAGAAGCAAAAAAATATACAAAGTTTCTGATCAACTGTTCTCGCAAGAGTGGAAATACTATGCTCCGGTGGAGAATAAAAAGTATCGTGGAAGTCGTCGATATGTTTCAAAGCTTGTCGAAGAAAAAATAACTGAATTCATTTCTCATTTCCGTTATATATTTGATGATATTGATAATAGAATCGTTAAGATTAACCTCATCAATATGGGCGATTGCAGCGAAGTTTTCTCTGGAATATCTCAATTCTTCATTCATGCAATTAACAGAAATGCTGATCTAGATCAATTACCTAGATTTGAGATCCATATCTATGGAAAAGATATGGTGGACAACGTATTTAATAATATTAAAGAGTTTGGATTTTTAAAGCAGTACTTATCATACTTACGATTGGGAATTGATTATGGAACATCTATGAACAGTCTAGAAGGTATTCTGGCCAAAAACATTGAATGCTATTTTCATCGTGATAACGGAACTGATTACGAGTATTCACATTTGTCTTTTTATGAAATGGAATCAGAAATAACATCAGAGCAAGCAACTATGAGCATGATTGAGACTGGTGTTTCTTTAGGTGGTATTTTATCTGGTATTCCATCCAGCAAATATGGTCGTAAATACAGGACAGGTTTTGGTGCAAAATATGCTGAATTAACGGATCTTACTAGATTTGCGGTCTTGTATAATTCTCTTATTCAAGTTGAAACGTCTGGTAATCCTTATTATTCTGGCACAAGTATTTCTACACAAATTGATGAAGATGCAGAGAAGAAAATGGATTACATCTATAACACCTCAAATTGGGTTGTGTTTGTTGATCCTAAAGTTGACTTAGACTTCTTCTGCGAAAAAGAAGCAAAGAGTGATTTGCTGATTATTCATTACAGCGATCAATACACCTCAAGTAGTGGATATGATGCCATAACAGTCACTCACAAATCACATCAGTATGCTCAAGTCATACAAGAGCACTTGAAGAGTAAGGGTGTGTCTGCAAGTTCTGATGATGTTCATGGAATTATTAACCTGTTTAACGCAATTAATGGTGATTGGTTACTAAGGTTGGTTTCCTCAAAGAAAGCAAATAAGGAATCTACTTTCAGCAGAGAAAAGATTAGCATTGTAGCAGCAATTAAGTTCATGTTGGCTTATCTCAAACATACAGACATAATTTGGATTCCAATTTCTCTTGAAGAAATGCTTAGAGTTTCTGGCGGAGCAGGTCTATCAAAGGACGAAGGCGTGCTCTCGGCTAAGAATTTGGGATTCGAAAAAGGTCCTACAAGTGATGATTTATTATTTGTTGGTGTAAATATACACGAGAATACTCCACGAGTTTATCTTTATCCGGTGGAGGTTAAAACCGGTAATAATGATAGCTCTGTTATAAAGAAGGCATTTGAGCAAGTCTCCTCTACGGCTGATGGCCTTAAAAAGGCCTTTAATCCAGGCGGAGATATCATGCAAACAATATTATATAGAGTTAATCGCAATTTCTTGATGCAAATGCTTGTCACTAGTTGCAAAAAATTACAGGTCTATCATGTAGATGATTCACAAGATTGGAATACTGTTCTGGATAAGTATAGACAGGCATTACTTAATGAAGAATACCTCTTATCTGAGGATATCCAAGAGTTGTTAGGGAAAGGTGCTGTTCTTTCCTTTAGGAAGTCTCTGGTTTCCAGACAAACCTCTTTTAGAGCTGATTCTATAAACTTTATTGAAATGCCTGAAACCGACGAATTTGGTTTGATACTCAAAAATGTCGTGCAAATCCATGGTGATATTATTTCGAAGAATAATGATGATCTCATTCCTTTGTTCGATCAAAAGATTAACAACTTAACTGGTGATCTATCCAAATTAAGAATTATTACTCCTGAAGAAACAGAAGATAATGCTGTAGAGAATACTGAGAATGATTCTGGAGCTGATACTAGCATACCCGCTGATTCCGCAGATTCTGATTCTCATGATGAGACCGGTTCGAATACGGTTCCTGAATCTACTGTTGATATGACTCCTCAAAATGGTCCTGGAATGAATATTTTGTTTGGCATTAACGAACAAGATGGAACTAATGTTATATGGCGGCCCAATGATACAACTCAGGTTTTCCACACCAACACAGGAATAATCGGAACCATGGGAACGGGAAAAACGCAGTTCACTAAGTCTCTCATTACTCAACTGTATCTTAACCAAAGAAACAATGTTGAAGGCAAAGAATTAGGAATTCTTATCTTTGATTACAAGGGTGATTATAATGAAAGTAAAACTGACTTTGTAAATGCTACAAATGCCAAGATTTACAAACCTTATCACTTGCCTTTTAATCCATTGGCACTGACTAAATCTGCAGTATTCAAGCCTTTATTGCCAACTCATACTGCAAATGCATTTAAGGATACTATTTCGAAAGTCTATGGTTTAGGACCTAAGCAACAAAATGCACTTATGCAGTGCATTTTAGATGCTTATGAATCTAGAGGAATTATGCCGACCAATCCCTCTACATGGGATAATACACCCCCAACTTTTGAACAAGTATATTCTCGTTATGCGGATGACGAGGAAATCAAAAAGGGTGATTCGTTATCAGCTGCTTTAGATAAATTGCATATGTTCCAAATATTTGAGTCTGATGCAAGTAAAACTAAATCACTTTTCGAGATTCTAGAAGGTGTTGTTGTAATTGACCTTTCTGGATATGACTCAGATATTCAGAGTTTGATTATTGCGATTACTCTTGATCTCTTTTATTCACAAATGCAGGCGGCAGGTTCCAGTAAAATGGAAGACAATTGCAGACAATTAACAAAAATGATCCTTGTTGATGAAGCTGATAATTTTATGAGTGAAGGTTTCCCTGCACTTAAGAAGATTCTGAAAGAGGGACGAGAATTTGGTGTTGGAACAATACTTTCAACACAGTTCTTGAAACACTTCGGAAGCGGCGATGATGATTATGCTAAGTATATTTTAACTTGGGTCGTTCATAATGTTTCTGATCTTAAGAACTCTGATATTGAATTTGTTTTTAAAGTAGATTCAAAGAGCCCAGAAGGAATTAGACTATACAATGCTATTAAGTCTCTTGAAAAACACCATAGTATTATCAAAATTGGCAATAGCAAACAGATATATGTTAAGGATAGAGCTTTCTGGGAACTGTATAAGGAATTAAATTGACGTATTTGTATCGGTAATATATACTTAAGTAGACTACTTAAGTATATATTACCGGAGGCGCTATGGACTTTACGTATAAGTTTCCTGTTGTTCGCGGCATGCAAGCGGGCCGTGAATATTATATTGCTATGGTTCCGCTTAAAATGATTTCTAAGTTGTTCCCTAGCGACGATGAATATGTTCTTCCGGAATTCCGCGCTCAAAGAAAACTCAATGAATCTAGAATCCCTGTCATCAGCAAATATATAACTGACAACCCTGATTCATATGTTTTCTCAGCGCTTGCCGCATCAATAGACGGTTCTTTCAAGTTCATTGAATCGAATGATGTTACGGGTGCTGGGATATTGGAAGTCTCTATGGATGCAAGGTTTCTCATAAATGATGGACAACATAGAAAAGCAGCTATCCTGGACGCACTAAACGAAGAAGAATCCCTTGGAGATGAAACTATTTCTGTTGTATTCTATGAAGATCAAGGTTTGTCTAGAAGCCAACAAATTTTTACAGATCTAAATAAACATGCTGTAAAAACATCTAATTCCATAGCGGAACTCTATGATTCAAGAGATGTGTTGGCTGTTATCAATAGAAACGTTATTTCAAAAGTTCAATTCCTAAATGAGTATACGGATAAGGAAAAAGATATCATTGGCAAGTTTTCATCCAATCTCTTCACGCTTAATAAATTCTATCTGGCAAATAAGCGCATTGTTGGAAACGATGTAAACCCAAAGAGCGAAGAATTTTTAATTAACTATTGGACTTTGGTTACAAACAATATCATTCAGTGGAATGAGTTAATTAATAGACAGATTTCAAAAGTAGATTTGAGAGAAAATTACATTATTACCCAAGGCGTCGTTATTCAAGCGCTTGGTGCTATCGGGGCGTGCTTCTATAACAATTCGCAAATCAATATGGAAAAGACCCTTTCTAAACTTAGAACTATTGATTGGAAGCGAAATGCACCCCAATGGAGATTAAGAGTAATACGGGCAGATGGAAAGATAATTACTAGTAACAAAGCAATTGCTTTAACTGCTATTCAAATAAAAAAAGAGCTTGATTTGGAATTGTCTGAAGAAGAAAAAGACAAAGAAAAGCAATTTCAGAATTCTATCAACTAATAGGAGAAGTCATTAATGGCAGATGTTAATAAAACACCTAAGCATGGAGTAACAATAAACAAAGAGACTATTGAAGGATTGATGGAAACCGTGAGGAATCTCTACTTATGTGACGATATTCCCTGGGTTATCGGTTATTCTGGTGGAAAAGATAGTACTGCTACCCTTCAGCTTGTTTGGATTGCGTTGTCTGAACTACCTAAAGACAAGTTGAAAAAACAAGTACACATAATTAATACTGATACCATGGTAGAATCTCCTGTCATTTCCAAATGGGTTCAATCATCACTAAATACTATGAATGAAGCCGCAGCTCAACAGGATGTGCCATTTGTTACGCATAGACTCACGCCAGAAACAGACAATACTTTTTGGGTTAATTTCATAGGAAGAGGTTATCCTTTTCCTAGGAAGAAGTTTCGCTGGTGTACAGATCGGTTGAAAATACAGCCAGTTAATACATTTGTTAAAGAAAAAATAGCCGAACATGGCGAAATAATAATGGTCATCGGGACGCGCAAAGCCGAAAGTGCAAGACGTGCAAAAACTATGGCTTACTACGAAAAAAAGAGAGTAAGGGAGTTGTTAAGTCCTAATCCTTCAATGATGAATGAACTTGTTTTTTCTCCTCTGGAAGAATGGACAGATGATGATGTGTGGGTATTCCTCATGCAGTACAAAAATCCATGGGGATATTCAAATAAGGATTTATTAACGTTATATAGAGGTGCAACAGCTGATAATGAATGTCCATTAATGGTAAAAAAAGGCTTGCCGAGTTGTGGAAAAAGTAGATTTGGGTGCTGGGTTTGTACTATGGTGGAAAAAGATAAATCTATGGAAGCCATGATCTCGAATGATGAAGAAAAAGCATGGATGTCTCAATTGCTTGAATTTAGAAATAAGTTTGGTGATGAGGAACATGACAGAGATCGCAGAACATTTAGAAAAATGGCGGGGTTCCTCCAAGGAAGCTATAAACAATTACATCACGGTCCATACAAAAAGGAAGTGAGAGAAGAGTTCTTGGAAGATTTACTTAATGTACAAAAGAACATCAACGATAACGGACCTGATGAATTTAGAGATCTTGAATTAATTACACTGCCTGAATTAAGAGTTATCCGAAGAATCTGGGTTCTTGAAAAGCATGAATTTGAAGATACTTTGCCTGTTATTTATAAGCGAGTAACAGGGAAAGATTTTTCAGATCCTGAATGGATAGCCCCAGAAGCATTCAAATCTGAAGAATGGCAAATACTTAAAGATGTCGTAGAAGATCTTTATCCGGATGAAGAACTTGCCTTTGAAATGGCATATAGTTTGGTGGATATTGAGAATCAATTTAAGAGCTTAAACAAAAGAAAAGGTGTAACGGATGAACTCCGCTCTTGTATTCAGAAAACATATTACAAGAACGAAGAGGATGCTACAGAGTTCTATTTAAGCCAAGTAACAAGAAAAAAAGATCTAGGTGGTAAATACAACGAGAAAGCTTTGGATAGCTCTTATGATGATATTACCGATGACGATGATTTGGATGAGGAGTGCGAGGAATGATCATTAACAAGCTGGAGCTCCACAATTTTGGTGTTTTTGCAGGCACAAACACATTGTATTTAAACGGAAAAAAGCCTGTAGTATTAATTGGCGGTAAAAATGGACGAGGAAAAACCACCATACTCGAAGCAGTTCTTCTTGCATTATATGGATCAAATTCATTCGCGTATACAGAGAGCAAATATACTACTTATGGACAATATTTAAGATCATATGTCAACAAAGTTGACGGGACTCGTGAATCATATGTTGAGATTGAATTTTCAATGAATGACGAGGACAATGGCTATTATTGTGTAAAAAGAGAGTGGGACGGTAATGGACAGCGGACGCATGAAACAATCTCCGTAAAAAAGAATGGTGAAGTTGATCCGTTTCTAACTAGTAATTGGTCAATGTTTATTGAGAATCTCTTGCCCAGTGCTCTATCAAGTTTCTTCTTTTTTGACGGAGAGAAAATCTCAGAATTAGCTGTTGAAGATACCAGTGAACAAATAAAAGAATCAATAAAAGCAATGCTTGGTATTACAGTGTTGGATACTCTAGAAAGTGATCTTAGAAAGATTGTCTCTAAGATAACAAGACAAGGAACCGATGATGGTGTGTTCGCGGAATTAGAGGAATTACGCGCAAAAAAGGATGAAGCCAAAAACGCTTTGAAAGAAATTGATGACAGAATTAATGAAGCACAGAGAAGAATAAACAAGACACAACTCGATTTAGAGAAGTTGAATTCAGATTATTCCATTAAAGGCGGAGACATCCTAGAACAACGTAATAACACATTAAAACAGCGCAGCGAACTTATAGCAAATCTTGTAAATTGTCAGGAACAATTATTAGATATCGCTTCAGGAGAACTTCCACTATTACTTGTTCAGGATTTAATTAAGGACATATTAAATGAAGCTGAGAAAGATCATGAGAGAAAACTAGAAATGTTGGCTTTTGAAAAGATAAAAGCTTCTTACAAGAAGTTCCCCAGTCACTCAAAAGAAGTCTCTGCTTTCATAAATTATATTCAATCGAATATGAAGAAAAATGCTACCGATAGTCATTATGATCTTTCAGATTCTGGATTGTATCAAATCGGAGTGTTAGATAAGGATTTGCTGATTCAGAGTAAAGGTAAAGCTAAAGATATAATTAAGAAGCGAAACAAGTATCAGCGAAAGGTTGATGAAATTGACAACACGCTTTCTGTAGATATTGACGAAAAAACCTTAAAAACGCTTTTTGATAAGATCAAGAAAAAAGAACAGCAATTTCTAGATTATAAAGTCGAACTTGAAATGCTAAGTAAAGAACGTTCTGTTCTTAATGGTGATTTAATAAATGCTGAGTCTCAATTTAGCAAGTTAGCTGAAAAGACAATAGGAATGCTTGAATCTGTTGATTCAGAACAGAGAACTGTCAAGTATGCTCATATGGCTATTAATATTACTCAAGCCTATAGGATAAGGTTGCAGCACCGCAAAATAGATGTTTTAGCATCAACGATGACAACCTGTTATAAAAAACTAGCCAATAAGAAAAACCTAGTTGACCATATTGTAATAGATTCTGATACTTTGGATTTTCATTATATAAATGCCGAGAATGATGAGATTGCTAAAAAAAGACTATCAGCGGGCGAAAAGCAATTGATGGTAGTCTCGCTTTTATGGGCATTAGCTATTTGTTCCAAAAAGAAGCTTCCAGTTATAATTGACACCCCGTTGTCTAGGCTTGATTCAGCACATAGAAAAGCACTAGTTAAGACGTATTTCCCTCAAGCTAGTAGTCAAACTATCATCCTCTCTACTGATTCTGAAATCGATGAAAAATATTATTCATTAATTAAGAACAATGTTGGTGATGAATACACCTTAAAATATGATGATAAAACTAGAACGGCTAGAATAGTCCCTGGGTATTTTGGATTGTGAGGTGCTCCATTATGATTGTAAAACAAATAAAGCTTTCAAATGTGTCTAAAGATAGACTTAGTAGGCTAAAAGGCAAAACCGGAATCAAGAATTGGAACACTCTTTGCAGATGGGCATTTTGCTATTCCCTATCTGAAAACACCATTCCAACAGATGTTCCGATTGCTTCAGATAGCAACGTTGAGATGTCCTGGTATACATTTTGCGGAGAATACAGTGAACTATATGAGGCATTAATGACTGCATGGTGTATAAAAATGAATCTACCAACAGATGATAACACTTTAGCGAAGTACTTTAAATTGCATCTTGAGCGAGGTATTGCATATTTGTCAGGTACTAATTTTATTAAATCTTTAGACGATTTGGTCAACCTGGTTATCGAGGTGTAATTATGGGTATATATTTAGACTATAATGCTTCCGCCCCATTAGATCCGCGCATCCTAGACGTTATGAATAATGTCTACATGAATGCTTTTGGTAATGCAGATAGTAGAACACATACTTACGGAGATAAGGCTAGAGAAATTGTCGAAAACGCCAGAAAACAGGTTGCATCTCTTCTCAGTATCGAAACCAACGAGGTTTTCTTCACAAGTGGATCTACAGAAAGCAATAATATCGCGATACGTGGTCTAATTGAATATGGGATTAGCATTGGTAAAAAGCATGTTATCACATCATCTATTGAACATAAATCAGTGTTGGAAACCGTTAAAAGTTTGAAGTCAATTGGTTTTGATGTCGATATTGTTGATCCTAAAAGTGACGGAAGAATTCAGATAGAAGATGTTCTTTCAAAAGTTAAACCTGATACTTTACTTGTTAGCTTAATGCATGCAAATAATGAAACTGGCATTATTCAGCCTATCAAAGAATTAGGAGAGCAATTGTATGACAAGAATATTTTCTTTCACGTTGATGCTACACAGTCGTGTGGAAAACTTGTACCAGAACTAAAGAATATCAGATATAACATGTTGTCGCTTAGTGCTCATAAAATGAGTGGGCCGCAAGGCGTTGGAGCCCTAGTTATTAGAAGAACTAATTATAAACTTCCACCTATAAAAGCAATTACATATGGCGGTCAGCAAGAACACGGCATCAGACCAGGAACAATACCTGTAGCTTTAGTAGCAGGGTTAGGTGCTGCTTGTGAATATGCAGAAAAAGAATACAGCTCTAATTATAATAACTGTATTTCAATTAAAACTGGTATTATCAATGTTCTAGACAATTCAGGAATTAAGTACGTGATTAATGGTGATGGAACAAACTGCATGCCGAACACATTGAACATCAGTATTCTTGGTGTTGAATCAGAAGCGTTAATGCTTTCCTCAAAACAGTATTGTGGGATATCAAATGGTTCTGCATGCACATCACATGACTATAAGCCTAGTTATGTGCTAACTGCCATGGGGCTTGATGACGAAAGAATAGCCTCTGCGATTAGGATCAGTTGGAGCGGAAAAACTAATAAGGATGAAGTAATCCACGGAATAGAGCATTTGGTTAATGTTGCAAAAAGTCTCTGTTTCTAGGATTTCTTATCTGATAAGTAACGCTTCTTTTTCATGTATATCATATTATTAAGTTGAAATCCCTCTCTCCTGCCTTTATTATGAAACCATATACACTAACAGTGAGGAGGTCATAATATGGGCGAAGTTAACATTGATCGCAACATCGTCATCGATAATCTCGAAGAGATGCTGAAGATTCTTGAAAAAGAATGCGGTTTCAGCGACATTGACGTCAACGATATCGTAGAGTTCGTTCAAGGCGAGAAGAGTACAAAGTTCTATTTCGACGACGCAATGA
>JAEEGL013364635.1_pt1 | contig 16181 bp, 10 predicted proteins | sample 9134231 | NCBI WGS metagenome assembly JAEEGL01 (sample SAMN16246548, study PRJNA631951) | gut metagenome | biome: gut microbiome; feature: rumen; material: fiber-attached | host: Bos | place: Iran: Karaj | collected 2018-10
AGTAATGGAAATGCCAGATGTTAATGAATGGAAAATCGATATCGTACCAGTTTCAGATGAGCATGACCCTAAGAACTTAATTAATGGTAAGATTTTGATTCCTCAAAATCTATGGTTCATAGGAACAGCCAACAAGGATGACTCTACATTCACTATTACAGATAAGGTTTATGACCGTGCTGTTGCGATTGCTATTAATAAAAAGGCAGATTATATTGATGCACAATTTACAGAAGCTGTATCAATGACTTTTGAATATTTAGATGATTTATTTAAACGTACTCAATCTGGTTTCCAATTAAGTGAAATGGCAAGTCAAGGATTTGCACAATTAGATGAATTTATTCAAGATAAATTCAAGATTGCTTTCGGTAACCGTATCATGAAGCAAATTAGATTATTCGTTCCTGTATATATGGGATGTGGTTTTTCTGAATTTGATGGATTAGATTATATGTTAACATTCAAGATTTTAAGAAAGTTTGAATCTTTAAACTTAACTTTCTTAAAGAAGGAATTAGATGAATTAATATTATTATTAGATAGATTATTTGGTAAGGATCAATTTAAGGTATCAAAAGACTTTATTGCTGACTTAAAGAAAGCTGCATAATATAGTAGGTGATTAATATGGCAAAACAAAAAAACGAGAATGACGCTTTAACTGCCTATTATGAAAATATATATGCTACACTTGATGAAAAGACACAAGCTGATGATTATGGCTCATACCTTTATAAAAGAGTAAAGGGTGGCCAAAAGACTGTTTATAATAAAACTCAAGCCGAAATTAGAAATTTCGATATGAGCTTTTTGGATGTTATTGAATCAGTTTACCCAGCTATGCTTAAAATCATGCGTAACCCTAAAAAGACTATCAGATATGATGAAGAGGTTGTAGCAGTAGAAAAGGCAAAGAAAGTTAATTCTCAAACCGTAAGACACCTATCCAGCCATACACAATTAATAAAAGAAATTACTAAAGCAGGGGATGTTATCCCCTCTAAAGTTTTAACGACATTCGCAGAAGAGGAATTAGCTATTTATGAAAATAGATTTATTAAATCCTTAGTTAGAAGATGCGAAATGTTCTTAGAAAGACGTTATGAGGTTATGAAGGTTTCTTTAGAATCCTTCGCAACTGATCGTTTGAATGTCTCAAATGAATTTCTTATGTCTGGACAAAAGGTTACGGTAAATCTAGACATTTCAATAAAGAGTGATTTAACAACTAATGTTGAAGCTACTAAAGCTCAATATGAAAGATTACTTCATGTAAGAGAAATGATTCAAGGCTTAAAAGGTACTGAATTTATGCGTGCTTTAGCTAAAGCAAGAGAAGTTCTTCCTCCTATTATGAAGACTAATATCATCCTACATAACCCAGACTTTAAATTATGTTATGGATTATGGCTATATCTAGATAGAGTTGATGGTATTTCTAATGATGTTGAAATTCAAGAAAAGAGTTATAAATTCGGTCAAAAATTTGAACATGATGTTAATGAAGTTATGGCTTTAGCCTTAACTACATTTATTAAGAATAGAGATATTGAAGGTATTTATTATTCTAAAAACCTTCAAACTGTTAAAGCTCCAAAGGTTGAAAAGAATGAAAACATTGAGCTTGAAATGAATTTTAATGCTGATAATAAGAAGCTTGAAGATTATACAATGAACCAAATCTTATTAGAAAAAACAGCAGAATTCTTTGAAGCATCAATGGAAGGTATGAAACAAACAGGTAACGTATTTAACGAATCTGTTAGAGTAGTATATAGACAAATGCTTGAAATGCTAGATCAAATCTATCCAAAGGCATTTGGTATATCTGATGACGAACTTGAATCAAAAGATTTATATGAACAGCTTGAATATGCAAGACGTCAAAAGATGGTTGTTAATATTGTTAAGCAACAAAAACAAATGAATATTCTTCGTATGGGTAAGGAAGAAAAAAGAGTAGATAAGCTTATTGAAAAGATTACTAAGAAGATTGCTTCTGCTGAAGAACAAGAACGTCTTCGTCAAGAAGAAATTGCTAGAAAAGAAGCTGAAGAGGCAAGAAAGCGTGAAGAAGCTAGACTTGCTGAAGAAGCTAGAAAGAAAGCATTACAGGATGAAGCAATTGAAAAACAAAGAATCATGGATAAGAAAGCTACTGAAGCAAAAGAAAAAGAAGAAATTGCAAAACAATCTGGTACTCATACATCAGTTCGTGCAAGAGAACTTGCTAGAGGTAGAAGAAATAGACTTAAAGATCTTAAAAATGGTGTTTTAGAAGAAGAAAATGTTGAATATGTGGATGAAAATGGTAATCCAGTAAATGAGACAAATGAAGCACCAGTAGAGGATAATACTAATTTAAATAATGAAGAGGTATTAGCTGCTAATCCAACTGAAGATTCTATTTCAGAAGAAGCAACTGAAAATGCACCTTTAGATGAAAAAGAGCCTATAGAAGAAAAGAATGATTCTTTAACTGAAGAAAAGGTAGAAGAACCTTCTTCAAATGAAGAACCAACTACTGAGCCTGAATCAACTGAAGAAGCTTTATTAGATTCAAACGAAGAATCTAATGAAAAGCCAGAAGAGCCTATTGAAGAAGACAGCAAATCAGAAGATGATGAATTTGCTGAATTCTTAAATACAATTCCTGAAGGTGAAGAAACAAATGCTCCTGTTGAATATGTAGATGAAAATGGAAACCCAGTTGATGAAAATGGTAATCCTTTAGAAGCTCAACCTGAAGAAGCACAAGAAGAATCAAAGGAAGAGGCTAAAGGCGAAGAAGCTGCCGATGAATATGAAAAGATGCTTAAAGAAAGTGGAATGACTGATGAAGAAATAGCTGCTTTATTAGGTGAAAAGTAGTGGAAGATTTATATCTTAAAAAAGCTAATAAAGAAACTACAAGAGCTTTATATCAATTATTCTTTACAGCTACATTCTTTATTTTATGCATCACTATTATATTTGAAGTAATCTTAGCAGGAATTCAGGTTAGAACTCCTAAATTCTTTGGATATAGCATTTCTTATGTTCCTACAGAATCTATGGAACCAACTATTCATGCAGATGATTATGTATTGTTCCATGAAGCTAATTTTGATAATGTTGGTGTTGGAGATATTATTATCTATAGATCAAATTCTGGAAGATTTATTATTCATAGAATAATTGAAAAAACAAATGAATATATTATCTGCCAGGGTGATAATAATCCAATTCCTGATTCTGAAAATATATATCCTGATATGATTAGAGGAAAATATATTAAAACAATTAAAGCTTTAGACATATTTTCAGGAGGTATAAACAGAAACTTGGTTTATGTAGGATTAATAATATTATTCTTTTTATTAATTATTACTCAAGTTGTATCTTTAATTATTAAATCTCAAACTGATGCATTAAAGAAGAAAACAGAACAAAATAATAAAGAAAAAGAATTACTTCTTAAAGAATTAAGAAATCAAATTCTAGCTGAAGAACTTGAAAAATTAAGAAATAAGAAGAAAGATACCAAAAAGGATGATTGATTTCATCCTTTTATTATTATTTTTTAAAAAATATAAAAAATTTTTTAAAAAACCTCCAATTTTTGCGTATGATTTAATGAGTGAAAAAAAATTATACTCAGAATTGGAGGTGAAAAACAGCGTGGTTAAATATAATTTTACATATGATTTAATTTTTAAAGCATCATTAGAAGCATGTCCTTCTGCAGCAATTAAATTAATTAAAGAATTTGTATCGGATTTAAAAGATATTTCTCTTGATGAAGAAATTACATTTTTGAAACAAGAAAACATTAAAGGTGTAGATATAAAATCAACTATCTTTGATGTTAATTTGCAGATAGCGAATAATTTAGTTGAACTTGAAATGCAAAGAGAAAATGTGAACTATAAAATGAATAATAGAATCTTAAAATATTTTGCAGATATGGTTTCAACATCATATGAAAAAGGTGATGATTATAATCATAAACCATGTTATAGTGTTTGGTTTATAGGATTTAAAATGTTTGAAGATAAAGAATCAATTCATGAAATAGAATTAATGGATAACATTAGAAAAAATAGTTTTGTAGAAGAAGCTAAAATCATAATAGTTGAATTTGAAAAGTTTAAAGATATAGATTATAATAAAAATAGATGGTATAAACTATTTAAAACAAATGATTTAGAATCTTTAAAAGGCGATGATGAAATTATGAATGAATTAGCAGATAAGATTGAGAATTTAAATAATGATACAGAATTCATTAGAAGAATTGATTATAGGGAACGAGCAGAGCGTGAATATAATGCAAGAATGAATGCTGCAACAGAGCAAGGCCTTAAACAAGGCATGGAACAAGGCGCTAAACAAGAAAAAATAGCCATTGCTAAAAAGCTTAAATCAATGGGATTATCAATTGATGAAATAGTAACTGCTACTTCACTTACAAAAGAAGAAATTGAATCATTATAAAAAGGATTGGTTGTGAATAAAATTAATTCACAACCATTTTTTTACATAAAACTATATTTTTGAATATAATATGGCTAAATTATTATTATTGACATGAAAAATGATAGATAATATAATTATTATGTTGAAAGGATTTGAAGAAGAAACTTATGCAAAATGAAAATGAGAATTATATGCAAGATGATGCATTGACATTAGGGGATATTTTTAATGCGTTATTTTGTAAAAGAATTATTATGTTAGTAATAACTTTTGTTATTACTGTTTTTGGCGTTTTATATATCAGTTTAGCTATTGATAGACCGAGGGAAGTCTATACAGCTGAATTTCATTTGAATGCCATTAATTTAGAAAATGGTGGAGTTTATATTGATGGTTCTAAATTTGATTATAGGGATATTATTTCATTAGAGAACTTGAATAAAGCTAAAGATAGTGATTCTAAATTTCTTAAAATCAATACTAATGCTTTAGCTACTGGTGGTATTAATATTGAAAGAGTTGAAAAGATTGAAACTGAAAAAAATCAACAAGATGAAAAGGTTGAAGGTAAGGAAAGTTTTTATAAGATTACTTTAAAAAGAACAGCAATTAGTGATATAGGTTTAGCAAGAGAATATGTTAAATCTTTAGTTAATTTAATTATTAAAGAAAATATAACTAAAACTGAAACAATGGATTACACATCTAATTTAGCATCATATGATTCATCTAATAGATATGATACTCAAATAGGATATTTAAGAAATCAATTCAATTTATTAATTTCAGGATATGATAATTTAATTTCTAATTATGGTAATGTTATTTCTAATAATAAGAATTTAACTAATTACAGTAAAGCTGTTCAAGTTTATTTTAATGATTATACATTTGCTAATTTAGAAAGTGAATTAGAACAATATGGTTATATAAAAGATTATAATCAAAATGGAAGAGTTTATTATACTGCTGTAAATAATAATGTTGATTCTTATAAAGTCAATAAATTAAAATTACAACAATTGATTGTTGAAAGAGATGAAATATTAGATAAATATGCTAATATGCAAAGTACAATTGAAAATACAGGATTAGATTCAATTTATAATCAAATTGCTGAATTAAATAAAACTTTAGAGGATATAAGACATAATATTAGAGTTAATTTAAGAAGAGTTGCATCTCAATATACTCAAGATGAATTAAAAGAAGAATTTGCTGAAGCATTAAGTATTTTAGAATTGAATGATGTTTCAAAGATATATTCTGATAATTCACGTGGTGATAAATTAACTGAATTTACTGATGAATTTAAAGTTGTTTCAAAAGATGTTGTTTCAACATATTCAACTGAATATTATAATAATTCATCTGTAGTTGAATTAAGTGGTGGATTAGGTTTTGTAAAAGCTACTTTAATTTCTTTTGTTATTGGTTTTGTTGTTGCATGTATTGTTAATCTTATATTAGGAAGAGAAAGATTATCTTTTGAATATAGATTAAAAAGAAAGCTTGAAAGAGCTAAAAAGTATGCTTTAATAACTGATACAGTTGTAGAAGGATCTAAATAAAATATATTAAATAGATTATTGATAATTGGTTCAATAATCTATTTTCTTTTTATACTTAAATAAAATTTAAAAATAGAAAATGTTTATTATATAGAATTGAGTGATTTGTTTTAAAATTAATAATAATTAATATTATTAAAGCGCTTTCTTGTTTTAATTTAGATTTTGTGATAAACTAAAGATAGAAATAAACAATTCAAATTAAGAAAGGAATTGATATTATGAAAACTAAAGTTTATTTAAATACTGAGACTAAGGAGTTAGTATTAGCCTTAAATGGAACAAAGGCATTAGGTAATGGCTTTGTTGAACTTCAAGCTAATACAACTGATGGAGCAAGAGAAAAGCATGTTCCAAATGTTGAAATTGATGGAGATCAAATTAAAGTTAAGGTAGGAAGTCAAAGACATCCTATGTTAGATGAGCATTTCATACAATTTATTTTACTTGAAACAACAGAAATGGCTATGGTTAAGTATTTAAAGCCAAATGATGAACCAGAAGCAGTATTCGTATTAAATGGTAAAGAAAAACCAGTTGCAGTTTATGAATATTGTAATCTTCATGGATTATGGAAATATGAAGTTTAGTTTATAATGGTTGTTAAGAGAGAAGAAATTCTCTCTTTTCAACTTTTTATATTTTATTTAAGGAATGGAGAAATTATAATGAAAAAGCTAAAAAGAATTTTGATGGTAATTACATTAATGTTTGGTTTTTCTTTTGGATTAGCATCATGTATATCAAATGATCCAAATTCTAATACAGGTCAAACTGAAACTGGAAAAACTGAACCCACTGTAACAGCACCAACAGCAAAAACATTAGTTTATAATGGTGATGCGCAAGTATTGATTAATGCTGGTACTACTACAGGTGGAAAAATGTTGTATAAATTAGCAGGTGGTAAATATTCAGAAGAATTACCTTCTGTTATGGCTGCAGGAACTTATAAAGTTTATTATAAAGTTACTGGTGATGATAAATATAGTGATGTAGCTGAAAAATCTATTGAAGTTACAATTGCTAAAGCAACACCAACTGTAACAGCACCTATAGCAAAAACATTAACTGAAACTAGTGAAGCACAAGTTTTAGTTAATAAAGGTACAACAACAGGTGGTACTTTACAATATAAATTAGGAGATAATGGCATTTATTCAACTGATCTTCCAAAAGCAAAGGATGCTGGAACTTATACTGTGTATTACAAAGTTGTTGGTGATGATAATTATAATGATGTTGCTGAAGCTTTCATTAATGTTACAATTGCTGCAGCATCTACACCTACAAAAACAACACCAACTGTTACAGCGCCTACAGCAAAAACTAACTTAGTTTATACAGGTAGTGCACAAGAATTAATAAATGCAGGAACAACAACAGGTGGTACATTGCAATATAAGTTAGACAATGGTACATATGGAACTTCAATTCCAACTGCAACAAATGTTGGTACATATACTGTTTATTATAAAGTAGTTGGTAATGATGAATTTAATGATGTAGCAGAACAATCTATTACTGTTACAATTAGTGAAGCATCTACTCCAACACCAGGAACTAAAACTGATCCAACAGTTATAGCACCTACAGCTAAAACATTAACTTATACAGGTAGTGCACAAGCTTTAATAAATGCAGGTTCAACAACAGGTGGTACTTTACAATATAAATTAGATAATGGTAATTATGGAACTTCAATTCCTGAAGCAACAAATGTTGGTACATATACTGTTTATTATAAAGTAGTTGGAAATGAAGAATATAATGATGTTGCTGAAGCATCTATTACTGTTACAATTAGTGAAGCATCTACTCCAACACCAGGAAAAACAACACCAACTGTTACAGCACCAAGAGCTATAACATTAACTTATACAGGTGCTGCGCAAGCTTTAGTTAATGCAGGTTCAACAACAGGTGGTACATTACAATATAAGCTAGATAATGGTAATTATGGAACATCTGTTCCTTCTGCAACAAATGCAGGAACATATACTGTATATTATAAAGTAGTTGGCAATGATGAATATAATGATGTAGCAGAAGCACAAGTTACTGTAACTATTGCTAAAGCAACACCTACTGTTACAAAACCTACAGCAAATTCTATAGTATATGATGGTAAAGCACATGAACTAGTTGCATCTGGTGATACAACAGGTGGTACATTAGTATATAAACTTGGTAATGGAACTTATTCTGAAGATATTCCAGAAGCAACAAATACAGGAACATATACTGTTTATTATAAAGTAGTTGGTGATTCTAACTATAATGATGTTGCTGAAGCAACAGTTATAGTTACTATTAGTCAAGCTTCATCTTCTAATAATTTAACAGTTAATTCAGTAACTGGTTCTAATGAATCAATTATTGTTGAATTCCCTGTAGCAACAGGAAAAACAAATGAAGATTATGTTGTTAAATATTCAAAAGATAATAATACTTATAAAGAAATTGATAAAGAATTAATTTTAATTGATAATCAAGTAGCTAAAGCTTATATTGTTGGTTTAGAAGCAGGAGATTATTATGTAAGAGTTGAAGAAGCAGAAACTCCAACAAATTATTATTTATCATCAGTTGTTCAAGTATCTGAACAAGATAGATCAGGTTATGCACACTTTGGATATACAAATGGTGTTGGTGCATATAATGATGATGGTACTTTAAAGACAGGTGCAAAGGTTATTTATGTTAGCGATGCAACTAAGAATACAGTTACTTATGGAAGCTATGTTGGATTAGGAAAAATTTTAGCTAACTTAAAGAATATTAGTGATCCAGTATCTATTAGATTCTTAGATACAGTAAAGACTGCTCAATGGAACAGTAAGACATATTCATCAGCTGCCAAAACATCAGCATTGATTACAGAAATTGCAAATCATCTTGGTGTTACTGCTGGAGCAGATTCATTTACTATAAAAGCTGAAGATATTTCATCGTCTGTTAATACATATTCTAATGATTTGGCTGCTGGAATTACTGTTTTAGGTAATATTAATAATAGTTATTTATCTTATGGGTCAGATAGTAAATCTGCAACTGGATATGGTTTTGATTCATGTTGGAATGATATGAAGATTGAAAATGCTTCTAATGTTACTATTGAAGGTGTTGGAGAAAATGCGGGTTTATTCCAATGGGGTATGACGTTTGCTAAATGTAATTCAATTGAAATAAAAAATTTAAAATTTGCTAATTATACAGAAGATGCATGTTCATTCCAAGGTGGAAGTAATACTGACTTGAATTATGGCAATTATTGGATTCATAATTGTACATTTGATGAAGGTGTAAATAATTGGGATGTTTCAACTGAAAAAGATAAAAACGATGGTGATGGTTCAACAGATTTTAAATATTGTCATAATGTTACAGTTTCATATTGTGTTTATAATGACACGCATAAAACAAATTTAATTGGAAGTGACAATAAAGCTTTACAATATAATATAACTTTACATCATAATTATTATAAAGATTGTAAGGCTCGTTTACCTTTGGTAAGACAAACTAATATTCATATTTATAATAATTATTATGATGGAACTACATCAACAGGTATTAGTGTAAGAGCTAAATGCTATGCATTTATAGAAAATAATTATTTTAGTGGTAAAAATCCATTTATGTTAGGCTATAAAACAAGTAGTAGTGTAAATCCGATTGGCACAACAATTAAAGCAATTGGTAACGAATTTAGTTCTAGTGTTACTGTATCTGCATTAGGTTCTGATACAGATCAAGGTATGGGTTTAAAGGAAAATGGAATTTATGTATTAACAACAAAGGATTCAGCAAGTAATGATGCATATTCAAAGAATTTAACTGCAACAAGAACAACTAGTGTTGGTACTGATTCAATATGTACACCAGATGGAACAACTTCTTATGTTGATTTTGATACTAATTCAACATTATTCTATTATGATTCTACAAATCATAAATCAGATGTAAGTATTTTAAATGCTGCAACAGATGTTCCTACATTTACTGTAGCTCATGCTGGTGCAGGTGCAACATATTATAAATCTTTAGAATTATATAAAGAATCATCTGTAACACCTACACCAACTCCTACACCAACAGATACAAAGTCTATTACAATGAATAGCACAAGCTATGATACAATTGCTGCAGCTTTAGCAGCAATTCCTACAAATAGCTCAAATACTTATGAGATTGTATTAGGTAAGGGAACATATAACGAGAATGGTTTATCTTATAATGGAAAAGCAACTGTTATTATTAGTGGTGATACTACTACAAAATATGGAACTGATGTAATTATTAAAGGCCATGGTTCTGATATGACACAAGAATCAACTCGTAATTTAATTACTTTTAAGGGTGCAGGTAATATAATTTTAGAAAATATAACACTTGAAAGTGATTGGTCTAGAGCTGATCATAGTGGTGATGTTCAAGCTGAAGTTTTAGGTACATCAAATACTGGATTTACTGCAGCTTATAATTGTTCATTTAAATCTCATCAAGATACTATAAGAACAACAGGTAAAGCATGGTTCTATGATTGTCATATTGAAGGTGATGTAGATTTTATTTGGATGGAAGAATCAGGAGTAGTTGCTTTATATGAAAATTGTGAAATAGTTTCTGTATATGATTCTAATGCTACAAATCATTCATCATATGTTGTAGCTCCTAGAATGTCTTTAACTGATAATGTCGGTAAAGGTGTAGTAATATTTAATTCAACTATAACAGAAGAAAATAGTGCTCAAACAACATATTTAGCTCGTACACCATGGAATTCTGGATATTATAATCAAGCTGCATTTATAAATACTACATGTACTGGTGTTGAAACTGCTGCATGGTCTAATGCATCAATTTCAACAGATTATCCTAAGACAGTTATAGGTTGGAAGATGGATGCAGCAACTAAAACATCTATCGGATATGCTGGAACAAGTGATGTTTTAGATTCTACAACAGTAGCTAATGAATTTAGTGGAAGAAAAGCTATTTTAAATAGAATTTATAATACATCATCAAGTAAATACTTAAAAGATTCTGATGGTTATTGGAATATTGATACATTTATTACAACTATGGGTTGGAATGTTGCTCAAGATACATCAAGTGATCTATTAGCAGGTGAAACAGAACCAGTAAAATATTATTATGATTTTGCAGGACAAAATACATCAGCAGATCATGCTTATGCTTGGTCTACAGGACTATCTTCATTAGGTGAATCAACAACATGTGTATTAACATTAAGTGGTTCTTATTATGATAATAGTAATAGTATGAGAATGACTACAGGTGCTTCAATTACATTTAGTGTTGCAGCAGGAACTGCAGTAACAGTAGTATCTTACCCTAATTATCACGGTTATACTATTAATGGATTTAGTACAGAAAATGATTCTCAAACGATATACTTTGCAAATGCTACAACAGTAACAATTACTGCAACAGAAACTTATTATATTAAGCAAATTGTAATAGAATTAGACTCAGAATTAACTGCAGCAACTGTTTCATCTATTTCATTAAGTGGATATGCAGATGAATTGGCTAAAGATGCAACATTTACAACTGGTGATTTAAAAGTTAAAGTTAATTATTCTGATGGAACATATAAGATGTTAACTTCATCTGATTATACTGTTGATTCATCTTTAGTTAATATGTCAACTGAAGGAGATTATACAGTTACTGTAACTTATACATCTGAAAACAAATCAAATAATTATACTGTTTCTGTAGTTAATGCTATCTCTAATGCATTTGATAGTAATTTTACAATTACATTTGGTAATAATGGTAATTATTCAGGATTATCTAAGCTCGCTATTTCTGACACAACAAAACTTAGAAATAACGGTGTTAATGATACACAAATAACTGAAGGCAACATTCTAACATTTGAAGTAAATACTGGTGCCTCTATAACTATCACAGGAAATTGGTCTGTAGGTTATACAATAAATGGTGATACTGTTAGAACTTCAAATGCAGGTGGAACCGATGATTCAGGATTATCACATACTTATGTATCTACAAGTGGTGGAACTATAACAATAACATCAATTCATAATAATAACTATTTTATTACTATTGAAATAGCATATTAATAATCAAAAAAGGCTTAGATTTAGGCTAAAACCTAATCTAAGCTTTTTTCTATTGTTTTACATTTTTGTATAAAAATGTTAAAATAAAAATAATATAAGCGTTGGGAGGTGCTAAAATGAATTTTTTAAATATGTCTAAAGAAGAACTTTTAGCACTTTTTTATATTGTTGGTAATGTAGTTTGTTTATTTATTTTAGGTTTATTATATTTAAAAAATAGAAATAATAAAGAAACTAAATCACAATATTTTAATTATATTGTAATATCATTAGCATTATATTTTATTGGTGATGCTTTATGGAGTCCTTGTTATTTTAAATTAGTTCCTAATTCTGATATTTTAATTAAATTTGCAAGAATGACTTATTATACAGCTTCAGCATTCTTAGGTTATTTATGGTTTGTATATATAGAAATAATTTTAGGTTCTAGTTTAGTATATAATAAAAAGAAAAGAAGATTATTGTATATTCCTATTGCAGTAGCTGCAATATATGCAATAATAATCTGTCTTTTCTTTGATCCTTCAATTAAAAATATATTTGGTTATTTAACAGCCTTTTCTTTAGTTGTAGAACCTTTCTTATTTGTTATTATTGCAGGTGTTAGAGTTTTAATGAAACAAACTAAATTAAAAAATAATATTTTAAGAAAAAGATATTTAAATATGGCATTATGGCCTATAGTTATATTATTAGTATCTGTAATACAATTATTTTTTGCAGAAATTCCAGTTTTCTGCTTTGGTGCAACAATAATTGTATTAGCATTACATATTTATAATCAAGATTCATTAATATCTACAGATCCACTAACAGGAATATATAATAGAAATATGTTAAATAATTATATATCTAACGTAATGGATAATAATTATACATATTATATATTAATGATTGATATTGATAGATTCAAATCAATCAATGATACATATGGCCATTTAGAAGGCGATAAAGCCTTAAGATATATGGCAAAGCTAATTAGTAATGTTGCTAATAAAAATGGTGATTTTTATGCTAGATATGGTGGAGATGAATTCATCATTATTTCTAAAGAAGAAAATGAAGAAAATATAATTAATTTAATTAATTCAATTAATCTAGAAATGACAAAAACAAAAGAAGATTTAGGATATGCATTTACAACTTCAATTGGTTATGCAATATATAATAAAGATAAAACAATTGAAGAAACAATTGAAATTGCAGACCAAAATCTATATAAAGCAAAAGAAGTTGCTCATGAAAAAGGATTAAGATAAGCTGGTATAGTTCATTTTACAAATCACATAATTATTACATAATTAAATGTGTGTAAGCGATTTACACGCATTTTTTTAATATATATTTTTATTAAAAATGGTTAAAAATTTGAATTGAAAGACTAGAAATGATATAATTAAATGAACTATGTCTATACATAGTATGAAAATACTTATATATATTAATATATATAACAGAAAGTGGAGGCTTTGATATGAATATTGAAATTAAAGATTTATATGATTTAAATCATACTTTAGCAAATTCATATTTAAGTTCTTTTAAATATCCTTTTGAAGCTTTAAAGGGAATTAGTAATTTTATTATTGAATTAGGTAAAAAGCTTCCTAAGGATGAATATGATGAAATAAAAGAGAATGTATGGGTTCATAAAACTGCTAAGGTTTTTGAATCAGCATATTTAGGAGCTCCTTTAATTATTGGTGCTAATACAGAAGTTAGACACTGTGCTTTTATTAGAGGTAGTACATTAGTTGGAGAAAATTGTGTTGTAGGAAATTCAACTGAATTAAAGAATGTTATTTTATTTGATAATGTACAAGTTCCACATTATAACTATGTAGGAGATTCAATTTTAGGATATAAAGCTCATATGGGAGCTGGTTCAATAACATCTAATGTTAAATCTGATAAAACATTAGTTGTTATTAAAGGAGATACTAAAATTGAAACTAACCTAAAGAAGGTTGGTGCTTTCTTAGGCGATAATGTAGAAGTAGGATGTAATTCAGTTTTAAATCCTGGAACAGTTGTTGGAAAAAATTCAAATATTTATCCTCTTTCTAGTGTAAGAGGTGTAATAAAAGAAAATTCTATTTATAAAAATGGAATTATAGTTGAAAAAAGATAAAGGATATTAGTTTTATGGGAAAATATTTTGGTACTGATGGTTTCAGAGGAAAAGTTAATGATAATTTAACTGCTTTACAAGCTTTTAAAATTGGTGAAGCTTTAGGAACTATCTATTCTAAAAAAGTTAATAAGCCTAAATTTGTTATAGGTGCTGATACAAGATTATCTTCATCAATGCTATTAAATGCAATAGCTGCAGGTATTAATTCATGCGGTGGTGATGCTTATACACTTGGTGTAACAACAACACCTTCTATTTCATACCTTGTTATAGAAAATAAATTTAATGCCGGTGTTATGATTTCTGCAAGTCATAATCCATATTACGACAATGGCATTAAATTAATTTCTTCAACAGGTGAAAAGATGGATGAAGAAACAATTCTTGTTATTGAAGATTATTTAGATGATAAATTAAAGCCTATTAAAGCAATAAGTGAAAATATTGGTATAACTATTCCTTATGAAAAAGGCATTAGCTTATATGAGAACCATTTGATTTCATTGGGACCAAATTTAAAAGGTTTAAATATTGGTCTAGATTTAGCAAATGGTTCAGCATCAAGAAGTGCTAAAAAGATATTTGAAGCATTAGGTGCAAATCTAACAATTATTAATACAAATCCTGATGGAGTAAATATTAATACTAATTGTGGTTCAACTCATATTGAAGGATTACAAGAATTAGTAAAGAAAAATAAGCTTGATATTGGTTTCGCATTCGATGGTGATGCTGATAGATGCTTAGGTGTTGATAATTTAGGAAATGTATTAACTGGAGATCACATTTTATACATGTGCTCTAATTATTTAAAATCCATAAATGAATTAAATAACAATATGGTTGTTACAACTGTTATGTCAAACTTTGGTTTATATAAAGCATTTGATGATTTAAATACATCATATGTAAAAACTAAAGTTGGAGATAAATATGTTTATGAAGAAATGAAGAAAAATGATTATTCACTTGGTGGTGAACAATCAGGACACATCATTTTCTATAAACATTCTAAAACAGGTGATGGTATTTTAACTGCTTTAATGGTTTTAGAATGTTTAATTAATTCTAAATTAAAAGCATCTGAATTAGTTAAAGATTTAACAATTTATCCTCAAGTTTTAATTAATGTAAAAGTAACTGATAAAGCAAAAGCTTTAGCAGATGATGATTTAATTAAAACATCAAAAGAAATTGAAAAAGAACTAGACGGTACTGGAAGATTATTAATTAGAGAATCTGGTACAGAACCATTAATTAGAATAATGGTTGAAGCAAAAACAATTGAAATATGTAATGCTTTAGCTTTAAAAGCTGCTAAGACATTAGATAAATATAAAATTTAAAAAAAGGGGAATAAACCTATGTGTGGTATAGTTGGTTACGTAGGGGATGAAGAGGCAGCTCCAATCCTGTTACATGGACTTGCTAAGCTTGAATATAGAGGTTATGATTCAGCAGGTATTGCTGTAAGAAAAAGAAATTTAGAACCTCAAATAATGAAAGCTGAAGGTAAATTAATTAATTTAATAAATTTAACTGATAATGGTAAAAAGCTTGTTGGTAATGCAGGTATAGGTCATACAAGATGGGCAACTCATGGTGCTGTTTCTATTGGTTTAAGTGAGACTCAAAACCACATAAATTCTCCTTTATTTAAAGTGAGATACATAGAAGAAAGCTCTTCACAATTAATACTAAAAAATGGAGGAAATATAAAATGTGTGGAATAGTAGGATATGTAGGTAAAGATGATGCCACACCAATTTTATTGCATGGTTTACAAAAACTAGAATATAGAGGATATGATTCAGCAGGTATAGCAGTAAGAAATCATACTGATAATCCTGTTATAGTTAAAGCAGAAGGCAAACTTGTTAATCTAATTGAAAA
>JAEEGL016701584.1_pt1 | contig 16181 bp, 29 predicted proteins | sample 9134231 | NCBI WGS metagenome assembly JAEEGL01 (sample SAMN16246548, study PRJNA631951) | gut metagenome | biome: gut microbiome; feature: rumen; material: fiber-attached | host: Bos | place: Iran: Karaj | collected 2018-10
ACATAATAAGGGACTCCTTGGTCTGTTTTGCGTGTCCAGGTCTCTGTGTGGGCCTCAACATATCTGTAATCAATGACAATTCTTGACTCCTCTTTCCATTGTTCTCCGCAGCCTGTGAGCTGGCTCACTATGCCAAGGATCACAGCCAGGATCAGGATATATCCAAGAAGTTTCTCATATGTTCTCATTCTCTTCTCTGTCACCTGCTGCCTCCCTGACCTCTGTGATTATGATTTTCCATTTCATTGTGAACATATCGTATTGTGTCCTGAATCCATATCCATCATTCACAAGCCCCTCCTCAGTTACTTCAAGCTCGTCATGATTAAAACACTCTATTGTGTCCCCTTTTTTCAGTCTGCTCATTTCTCTGCCTCCTTTGTCTTTTTCACGTTTTTTCCAAAATTCTCTCTCCAGTTTTCTCCAAAGAGGTTCAGATTGTCCTCATCATTTCTTCTGTGCCAAGGCTCCCAGGATATCCTTGCCCCACAGGATGGACACCTCTCGCAGTCCATCCACTTAAACTCATCAATCCCATCACCGCACACAGGACAGAATGCATCATCACATATGCCCATGATCTCAACAGGATGGATAGTCTCTTGTCTCCACCAATAATGTGGTTTTCCTTGTGAATCTTGCCAATATGTTTTCTTTCCTGTTTCATTGAAATACTCTTGTGCTGGAGATATTGTCTCAAGCTCCTTGAGATAATCAAAAAGGTCAATCTGTCCGCTTATCTGTTTCATTTCTCTCCATAATTGTCACCGAAAAGATATTCCTGGCTCACTCCAAATCTCTTTGCTATCTTCTCAACAGCCTCAATTGATGGTATCGCTCCGGCCTTTAGGTCCTCACAGTCATCTTTTGACAACTGCAGCTCCTGACACAGGCCTTTGAGATTTAATCTGTTAATTTCAAGGAGATGAGAAAGCCTGAGGAAAAATATGCTATTCTGCTCTTTGTCCAGATCAAGGACCTCAGGACACATCTTCTTTGCTCCCTCAATGAGTTTTATCATGCATTCCGGAGGAAGGACTCTCATCATGGCTGCTGCCACAAGCGCAAACTCTTTTGCTGGGTCCTCGACTCTCATCTGAACATCCCAGCAGTGCCCAATTTTCTCAACTCTTATCATTCACTCCTCCATTCTTTTTTGTGTTCTTCTGCAATTAAAAGTGAATTGACTAATATCTCCATAGGGATTCCAGTATGCAGCATCTTTGAGGCTATGCACACAAAATCTGATGTGATATCAATACAATCTCCCTCTAGCTCAACAATGACTCCGTCTTTGTCTTCTGGGTCTTTGTAGCATTTAATCATCTTGTCTCCTCCATATCTTGCACAATTTTGTTAAGCATTTGAATGAATGTATCAAACTCAAGCGTTATCATCCCCACTCCAACAACTGCTGTTTTGCCTTTGTTTGAGCTCTCAAAATATATGTGTACCCCACATTTTAATGTGACCATGAGCTTAGAGCGATTAGTTGATTTAATCATGGTGGACCATAGGTCTCTCATGCGCTCAAATTCTAATCTTGCTTTTTCTTTGGTCTCACATACAAGTAAAATGTCTTTCATAGCTTATTCAGCGGACAATCATGCTTGCATATCTCCTCAAGGCTCTCCTGGCTCATTAGTCCTCTGTAGTCCTTTGAGTTTCTATACTTGCAGATATCGTCACACACTTCCTCCTTTATCTGTTCCAGCTGCTCACTTATGGTCATATCCTGACGATTATTCCTCCGTCTGTTCCGGCTCATCTGCTGCCTCCTTTTGCGCATATTTGGCAATGATAGAAAGGCACTCCTCTAAAGTTGTTTTAGCTGCTTCCATTTTGGGAATCAATGGATTATTTCCCACAAGGGCATCAAGCGCTATGTTTACAGCATCAAGTCTGCTGCGCATTTCAGCAATAATCTTGTTTAAAACTTCTTTTGAGATATATTCCTGATTTAATATCTCTTTGACTTGGTCCTGTTCCTCTTTGCTCTCACAATGGATTGTGATGTCAAATTCGTCATTGTATTCTCTTAAAACACCATTATCTCCAATTATCAACTGTAATTCCTTCATAGCTCCATTTTCTCCTGTTCGTTTGGCTCTCCTGGACAGATCACTTGATGATTTCTCAGGATGCTGTCAAGGTCATATCCTGACTGTGCAAGCCTTAGTCCAAAGCCTTTGCGGATAGGCTTGTTGTGAGTATCAAGGACCATGTTTACAATCTCCGTAAGGATGTCCCTACAATCCTGATCTGAAAGATGTCTGTCAGTTTTCCTCATATGTCAGTCCCTCCTTGCAAGGCAGATAATCATATGCTGCAAGGTCATAATCCTCAGGCTCTGCCCAGGGGAATTGACACTCCAATTTGTTCTGTTCGTTTTCTCTGTAATAGCCACAAGGCTCACAGAGAGGTCTTTGAAATATCTGTTTTTGCTCAAGCCTAGTATATGCATAGGCAGGTCTTGTCATGGCCCTGGATAGCTTGACCTGCATTCGTCCTTGCTCCTGTAAGTAGATCATGTTCTCAATCTTGTGGTCATACATCTGATTAGCAAGAGCTGTCTTTGGTGCTTTGGACATGTCCCCCTCCTCTCTGCCTCAGGCATCAGCCTGAGGACTTTCAGCTATATCATGAGAGCTGTCATTCTGTGATAAATTCCCACTCCCAAAAGGCACACTTATAAAGTCCGCTAGTATCTTGTATTCACCGGCAACTGCTGCCTTGGCATCCTCAAGGTCATTGATTCTTTGGTTTAATACTCCAAGGTCAGCATCCAGCTTATTGATCCTATCAAAAACAAGATTCTTGACTGCATCAGGAATTTGCTGCGCTTTGTCTCCTGCTGCCTTTTCGGACTTTTGCTCATTGCAATCTGGATCACTTTTTGTAGTGAGCTTTGGTCTCCCAGCCTTTGGGAGAGCTCTGCCATTATCCAAAAGGATCCTCTTGACCTCCTCAATGTCTATTGTGTACATTCCAGCAATCGCCTTGATCTGATAATTGCTTGGATTGTTGTCGAACAGCTTACATATTGTCTTTTCGTAGTCCCCCATCATTTAGTCCTCCAAAAAATAAAATCCCTCCGGTGGCTTGTTTACTTTGTCTTTTTGCGGTTTTTTTGCATTTTTTGCATTAAACCCCTGATTTTTACTGATTTTCTGCTCGCTGATATGCTCTTGTGCTTTGTCTTTTAGCCATTTGTCATAAACAAGGCTGTCCTCATTCCAACCCTCATAGAACTGTCTCAGGTGCGCTGCTGCCACTTGGAGCATCTGCTGCCTGTCTATGGAATTATCCAGCTTGTCATGGCATGGCCTGCAAGCTGTCACTATGTTCTCAGGAATCCCTAGCCCTCCATGTGATCTTGGAACATAATGAGCCTCAGGGAGACCAGGATGTCCGCAAAATATGCAGCATCCTCCATCCCTCTTATAGACTGTTTCCTTTGTCTTTTTGCTGATTGCGCAGGCTTTGGTCCTTTTATGCATCAGTAATTGGACTCCTCATCATCCTTGTAGGCCCATTTGACTTTAGTCTTGCCCTTTGAGCTCCTCTTGATGATAAGGTTGTTCTTTGAATCAAGGTTGATTGTGGCTCCAATGATAGGAGCATCAACTCTTGTGACAAGTCCAACGATCATGACCGCCAAGAGCTCGATCAGGTTCCATCTGATGAGCATCTCAACAGACTTGCATTTGTTCCTGGCATCAGTGCAGACCTTATTGATGTGGTCACATGCTCCAGCGTATGCAGTGCGCCTCTCATATGCTGTGCAAGCAGCTGGACATGCACACTCAAGAGATGCTATCTCATCAAGCTCTTTTTGTGGTGTGTCCCAGGGAGCTCTGACAATCCTCCGCTGTTTGCACCACTTACATGTTCCCATCAAGGTCTTTAGTTCTCTACCCTTTGACATCATTCATCCTCCATTCAAGTTCTTTGATGTATTTATTATCAAGCTCCTCTGACTTAGCAAAGGAAACTGCATGATTTGATAGTAGTGTGACAACATTCCTCCAGAGCTCCTCATGAGCCAGCTGACCATTGTATCTGATCTTGTGCCAGTTATTGGCTTTCCATCTGTTTGCCCATCCATTTGCAAGTGATGCCCTGACAAAATCATCTGAGATGTATATCTTGAGGACTGCTGGCCTGTTGAATCTCTGGAGTGCCTGGGAGAGAGCAGTGAGAACAACCTTCTTTGTGGTTGAATTTTCAAGGCAGACAACTCCATCTTTTTTCTCAACCTGTCCATTATTTCGGACACCAACGATGCAGTATCTTGCCCAGGCCTGTTTTTGCCTTGCTGGGTTTTTTGTTTTTCCTAGGATGTAAATCTCTGTAGTCACTGATTGCTCCCTTCAAGAACTTTTTTACATCTTCCATCACTTGGAATTTGCTGCGCCCTTTTTGTTCACCTTTTTGCTTAAAACCAAAAACAGGCTTTTTTGGTTTTTCCGGCTTTTTCTTTATCATGTACTTTTGATATCTGATGCCCACATGCTCATTAAATCCAATCCTGACTGTGTCCTCCATGAGGTCATAGCCTTTTGGGACCACAGGATCATCTTTGAGCTTTAGGGCAACAATCCTTGTCCTCTCAATTGGCTTTTCGAGGTTCCTTGACCTGTGATATTTGCTCAGGCCCTTTGTCTGCTCCTCTTTGGTCTCAATCTTACAGAAATACGCAGCTAAATCCTCATAGGCTCCTTCCTCATACATTGGAGATATCTTCATGTGTCTCCCCCAAAGCTCTGTTGCCTCTTTGAGCAAAAATGGATCACCCTCCATGATAAGGTGATGGTGGAGTGCAGCTTTTTTCTTGCCTCTCTCTGTTATGGCTATATATTTAAAAGCTCTTTCCGGCTTGAGTTTTCTTGACATGGCATAAAGGAACTTTTTGAGGTTCTTTTCTGCCTCCTCATAGGTTGCTGGCTTTTTTCCTTTTGGGTAATCCAGTGTGACATGATAGCCTTTGTCAAAATTCAGGATCATAAGGAGCCAGAGCTTTTCTGCTCTCTTTTTTCTGTTATAGTCGGACATGGCTTTTGGTGTCTCCTTTGTTTTTGGGTTTCGTCTCCTGTGTGGAGCTCCAAAGAGTCTCCATGTGTAGTTAGACACCAGGACATAGTCTCCGGCTATCTGGACTTTATTGATATACATACCACTGACTCCCCTGTCATAATTTTTATTTACATGACACATGTCAATAAATTTAATATTTTTAATCGCTCCGAAAAAAGTTTCTCAAAGTGCCTCATTTATAGCGTTTTTGGGGATTTTGTGGTATAATGATTTAAAGAGTTCTTAGCAGAGAACTCCCCTCATAACACATTAAATGCTATGTCATACCTGTGAATGAGCTTGTCCCCCCAAGCTCATTTCTTTTTTTGTCATTTTCCATGTAAGCGCTCATATTCAGCGCTTTTCTCGAGGATGTCAGACACAATCTGTGTCATGAATCCATATTCCTTGTATCTTTCAACAGCTTTCCAACCCTCTCCAGCATACAGGCTTAGGACTATTGGATTATCATCTCCATAAGTCGCGTACAGTTCAGAAAGAAGATCTGCTGCCACATGTATATTTGGATAAGGCTCAAGCATGTCCTCTGATGTATAGCCAAGTTTCTCTATACGGTCCTTATGGACCTTGATATTGACCTGGCAAAGGCCATAACATTTTCTATTTGTAACGTCTGGAATAAATCTCGACTCATGCCAGGCTATGGCCTCAAGGAGCTCTGGACAAATGTCGTACTGCTGCCCTATCTCCTCACAATATTCTTTTATTTCTTTTGGGATTTCGTCTGATATGTTTGACTGACTAGATGCTTTGACTGTTATGTGGCTTGATAGAATAAAGCCAGACATCAATCCCCCCAACAATATGCTCATAAGAAAAATTTTGCATTGTCGGATCATCCCCCCTGATCCGGCTCTTATACTGTCACGCATTCGCCCTCCTCCCTATGGACTTCAGCATCCATAAAAAAGTCAGGCTCTTTTTGCAAGACCTTGCAGCAGTTGATGTATTCCCCAGCCTCGATCCTGCGCTTACCCCAGGTGATTTCACAAAACCGCTGATAAGGTATTCCGGCCTTTTTAGCAACATGAGACTTCATGATTCCGTTGTCATCGAGATATTGCCCTATTCTCTCTCCTACTGTCATATTTTCCTCCTAAAATTTCAGAAATTCTTAAATAAAAATTTATAATACAATTATTGTAAAACTATAAAATGTTAATAGCAACACTTTTTCGTAAATACTTTTTAGATATTATTGTATGCGTTTTAATTAGTTGCTATCATTATTTTGGAGGATGATTATGACTAAACTATCGGAAAACATTAAGACTTTCAGAACAATGAGAAAAATGACACAGACAGATTTGGCAGTCCTTTTGCATAGGTCAGTAGGAGCAGTGTCCAACTGGGAAAAGGGTGCCAATCTTCCTGATGCTGACACCATAGAAGAGATTTGCAAAATCCTTGAGGTTACTCCTAATGAGCTTTTTGGTTGGAATGAGAACAAGGAGCATCTTGAGTACATGGTCGAGCTGGATGATGCGATCAGCTACATTGAGCAGGTCAAGGCAGACAGGGCAGCTCAGGACCAGCGCCTAAAGGCTTATGCAGAAAAGTTCGGAAAGCTCCTAAATTCTAAAGATAAATAAATCAATTTATTTATTTTAAAATATAAAATCCATTAAATAGATTTAATTGTTTTAATAGTTTTAATTGATTAAAATGATTAAATCGTTTTAATGGATTTTATTATTGTAATCTATTAAATCTTTTTAATCTTTTTTATTATTTTCATTGATTTATATAATTATTTCCCTTACAATTATAATTGTTTTAAATATTATTTAATTGTTTTAATCTTTTAATTCGTTTAATTAGATTTAATTATTTTATTCTTATTTATCTATTTATTCGTTTTAATCTTTTTAATCAATTAAAACTATTTTATTGATTAAATCTATTTTTGGAGGGTAGAAATGAGCACAGTAATATCAATCGTCAATCAAAAGGGAGGAGTGGGCAAGACAACTGTCACAATAGAGCTTGCGAACAATCTTGCAGTGTATGACAAGAAGGTCCTTGTCATTGATCTTGACTCACAGACTAATCTGTCCAAGTATGTTGATGCAGATTTTTCAAAGCCAACTATTTATGCAGCGCTTCATGGTCAGGTCCCTGTCATGGAATCCATACAGACTGTTGGAAGGTTCGACCTCATTCCAGGATCAGAAGGATTGTCCAAAGCAGACAGAGAATTTATAGGCGTTGATGATGTCTATATAATTTCTGATCTGGTGGAGCTTGTGCAGACTGATTATGATTACATCCTTATCGACACAAGTCCAGCAAGGGACATCTTAATCAATATGGCCTATGTTGCAAGCGATTATGTCATTATCCCAACAATTGCAGATGATGGAGCTCTGTTTGGAGTTGGCAAGGTTTATTCTGACATATCTCAGCTGCGTAATGGTAAGAGACAGATGTCGCATGCCAAAGTCCTGAGCATGATCCTTAATGACTATCATGCATCATGGAACAATGACAACCAAAAACTTGAAAACATAAAGCTCTTTAGGGATCAGATGGAAGAGGACCCTCTTGTCTTTACTGTCAGGACCTTCACAGGCACCAAGGAATGCAAGACTATGAAGATGTCCATCATGGACTATGACAAGAGCTCACATGCAGCACATGATTTTAGGGATTTAACTTATGAACTTATTGAGAAAATGGAGGCAAACGCATGAGCGCAAGAGACAAATTTAAAAATTCTAATATGCTTGGACTAAATAATGAATCAGGAGCTGAGACAATCACAGATGTCATTCAGCAGAATCTTGAGGAGCAGCCTCCAAAGGCAAAGAAAACTCCCTCAAAGGCTGCATCTAAAAAAAGAGCTCCTGGGAGACCAAGAAAGTTTGCAAAGGATGAGACAACTGTTGTTTTAGGGATAAGAGTCAAACAAGAAGAGGCTCTTTTCCTTGAGGAGTATGGTGGTAAGTTTGGAGGCAAGACTGGTTATGTAACCCATCTGATCAGGCAGGAAATGGACAGAGTCTGTCAGCTGAAAATCTTGGATTAACTATTCGCAAAACGATAATTTAACGAACAATTTTAGCGAAAGTGATATTACTGAATATGAGTAAGTTCTATTAAAACCACTACTTTTTAGGGTATATAAAGATAAGAGGGAAAAACAGACTCTTTTATAAGGCTAAAGTATAGATAAATACTGGCTTTGAGCCTTATAAAGCATCAAAAAGTTTTTCTAGTGTGGCTAGAATTTTTTTCTAGTGTGGCTAGAACGAAACACTAGCGTCGCTAGATTTTTTTTCTAGTTGAAACTAGCATAATTATATCCTATTATGGTATTCGAAATTCTAATTTCGAATAGAATTTTATAAGGGGATGAAACAATGAAGGTAACATATGAGCAAATCACTGACGATGTAAAAGTTGACCCTGAAACAGGGTTGATTCTGGATGAACATCAGACAACAGAAATCAGAAGCATTATAAATAAAAAAATTCCAAATGAGCCTGATTATATCAAGGTCTATAAGTATGTGAATACCTTGTTTGCATTCAAAGGAATCAAGCAAAGCCTCACTCCTTTTATTATTGAGATAAGCAATCACATGACTTATGCAAAAGAGGGCCAGATTGTCAATCTCAATCGTACAACAAAGGCAATGATCGCAGAGAATCTCAATGTATCTGTTAAAAGAGTCAACCAGGTTATCACAGAGCTTAGGTCATACGATATTCTGAGAAGGATTCAAAATGGAGTCTACAGTGTCAATCCATATATTGTTGCAAGAGGATCCTGGGCCGATGTCAGAAAGCTTCAGACTCATTTTGATTTTATGACCGGAGAAATGACGACTATTGCAAATGTAAAAGACACGATTAGCGGACAGGAGGTCCGAAAAGCAATAACAAACTCAAAAAATCATATACCAGGACAGATTTCGATGTTTGATAACAATGAGGAGCTGCTTCCTAAGTCTCCCAAAAGCAGGAACAGCTTTAACAATTACCCTCAGAACGGATTTATTGATTCAGATCTTGAGGATAAGCTTATCGACAACTAAATAACACTAAAAAAGACCCTAGAGCCATCATGACTCTAGGGTTTTACAATTTTTCTGTTAGTTTTTCTTTGAATATGCTGCATTTACAAGTTTTCTGATAGTCTCATAATCATATCCGGCTCTTGTGAGCAGCTCTTTTCTTGTAGGCTTTGTGTCCTTAGTTCCCCACTTGCCAGCAAGGACCTCATCAACAATCTCCTCATTGGTCTTTCTATGAGGTGTCTCAGCGATCAGGCGAACAATGCCATCATAGTCCACATCAAGGTCAACAAAAGGACCAATGCCATCAATCCGGCCTTTTGATGAGTATTGCCAGGCAACAGCAATGTCCTTTGGTGGCTTGAGGATTGATCTTGGACTGTACTTTCCAACATCATTTTTGGGATATCTTGCAATCCAGAAATCAAATTCTTTTTTCAGATCAGGATGAATGACGTTAAGATACCAATCACGATTGCAATAAATTCCAACATAATATCCAGCTGCTCTGAACATGTCAGCATAAATTGCTGTGAGCTTTTTGATTTTCTCTTTGCCCTCTGCTCGGAGATGATCTGACTCATAATCCAGCCATATGCCATACTCAAGAGGCCTGTCCTTTAGATGTCCAAGGAGAGCCTTTGCATCAGCAACAGGATCAGCAATTGATTGTCGCCCTATAAAAATATAGACACCTCTTGCAATGCCATAAATACCAGCGCCTCTGTAATTGTTTTCAAATGTCTCATCAATCCGATGGCTCTGTGCCTCATATTGACATTTCATAATTGCAAACTTGATTCCCTGAGCTGCGACTTTTTTCCAATCAATACTCTTTTGGTAGTGGCTGACATCAATTCCAAAAACCTCACTCATCTGCATCCTCCTCATCATCCTCTGGATCAGGTGCCTGAGAGCCAATGGCTTTGGAATCCACCCAGGCCTCTGCAAATGCATAGATGCCAGCTGAGAGGATTGTGCAGATGGTCCCTGTCGCTGCGACAATCTGATTGTCAGATTTTAAAGCAACAATTGAGGTCCCAACTGATGCAAGGAATGCTGCAACACAAATCCAAAATTTTCTGCTTTTGAGTTTACTCATGAGCGCTCCCTCCTCACTTTTTGGTCAGATATCTCTGCAATGTCTCTTTTGCCTTGATGAGATCATCTGTATTCTCATATTTTGTCTGCTGGCAAAAGGCAATTTCAAAATCAATGAATGCAAGGACCACTGTGATAAACATCTCATTTGTCTCTTTTTGTTCTCTATGCTTGTCATGAGATACAGTCAAAGACTTTTCAATATCTGCATCCCTGAGCTCCATAGCAATGACTTTTTTCTCAAGCTCCTTGACTTGTTCCTCAAGAGTTGTCCTTGGCTTTGACAGGAATGTCTTGAGCGCCCAGAGCATAATGCAGAGGTTGCCAATAGCTAAAAATGTTTGTAAGTACGGAAGAAGTGATGTTATCATACGCTTTTTCTCCAATAAAAAAGCACCAACCTTTGACAGTTGATGCCATTAAAAGCAAATTGTTATGTATCTCTCCCCACCCTTTAAAGAGTAGGGAGATTGTGTTTTGCAAGCACCAATCTATCATGGACAAATCCAGACAGCTGTGAATCTCACTCTATCACCAACTGCCAGATTGACAGCGGATTGGATGCCACCATTTGGAGCTATTTGCATTACAGCAAATCCTGTGTATATGGTTTTGTTGTTCACTGCCTGAATGTATGTGGATGGTCTGAATCCCTCTGGGACCGTTGCAAAGTCGGTCCATGCTGTCACTGCCTCATTAACTTGCAAAGAGATTGTGCATTCTACAATTTTGCCACACTTTCTAACCCTATATTGAGCCAACTCAGATGTCTGAATTAAAATATTCACCTCCGCAGTATTAACTTTTGTCAGCTCCTGATTTGTCATTGCATATGGCTGATAGGTTGCATCATTATCCGATGCCAAACGAATCATTGGATAAATCTTAACACCATTTGGGCTTTGACTACTTTGGACTTCAATATTAAATGCAAGCTCCTTTTCCTCTGTTATAGTAAAAGTTTTTGGACCATTATTACAGTTAGTAAAATATGAGCTATCTGTATAGTTATACAAATAAGTTGCTTGTATTCCGCTTGGCAATGAATCATAACCATTGCTAAAAATATATGTGCCCGGTTTTAATGTAAATCTGCCGTTGTTATAATACGCATGATTGCTGTCCGCTGTTTGTCTAGTTACTGTAAATACCCCATTTTCATCACGTTCAAATAATACGCCCCGTGTTGTTTGAGAGCCATTAGTATGTAAGAAATTTTTTGCTCCAAGTACGCTATTACTTTCCCAATCAACGGAATCCTCCGTGAGCTGTCGGTTGGTCTTTGCATAAGGAACATAATCACCATTGTAGGATGGTACTGTAATCATGGGCTTGAATGTGAGGTCGCTTGCTGTCTGCCCGTTCGCAAATCTTATCTGTAAATACACAGTAGTGTCACTTGTTGGTGCATAAATGAAGCCATTACCAATGTCACTTCCAATAACAGCTGCGCTTGTACTGTTTGTTGCTCTTACTATAAGTGCATAAGAATTATCAGCATCCCCACCACTAGGACAACCACTAATCTTATATGCTTTTCCACTTTTAACAGCAATACCGCCAAGCATTACACCACCATTTGCTGTGGCTGTTCCGTTACAAGTTACACTACCATTGTCATTTACTGTGTAGGTAATACCATTAACAACTTGTGGTGATGCGAGTATGTTATCAAACATATTCACAGCCCCATTTACTTCCGTATTATCAAGAAGTGCTGTGGTGTCCTCTGTGAGTTGCTGATTGGTCTTGGCGTAAGGTACATAGGTATCATCTTGGATTGATGCAGGGCGTATCATTGGACGTATGCGCCAGTTATTAAATGTTGTACCTACATTAAATTCATACCAGACGAGTGAGGTGTCATAGGATGCAGTTGGTTCATAAGTAAATTTAACGCTTCTTGTATCAATAACCTTTTCTTCGTAGAATATATCGACAAATGGTGAAGTTGCATTTGTAATATAATTCCTAAAAACAAACTTTGATGTTCCGCTATTTATTGCCATTGAACCGCTAACAACTTCAAGTGTGGCAATATAATCCTCGTTCTTTTTAACGAAAGTTGTCGGTGCAAGTGAATATCTGCCGCCGTAAAAAACAAAGAACGACATTCCAGTGCATGTTCCATCAAGCGTTATGCTACCATCGCCATTATCTGTTATTGTTACCCCATTATATGTTCCACTTCCTGCGTAATAGGGGAATGGTAAAACATTCTTCGCACCAAGCACATTAACAATATCATTAACCTCAGCCTGTTCAGCTTTATCCGCAGTAAGCTCCTGATTAGTCTTTGTAGGCGGTGCATAATCATCTGTCGCACCTTCAAACGGAATGTATATCATAGGATATACAGTAACATTGCTATAAGAATATGCACCAGAAATAGACAAATAGCATCTTGCCCACTTGGTATCATTTGGATAAGTATATTCGCCTTTGGTGGTAATGTCTGCGCCACTATATTGATGTGCGCCACCAGAAGCATCAAAATATCCCGGAATTATCTTAATTCCATTGATTTCGGTTTCTGAAATGCTAACAACAACCTTCTTTCCGGCAAGATAGGAAATATCAAAAGGATGGTTGTTTGTATCCCAATCAAATCGGATAGCAACATTCTTAGAGGAATCTGTTGGAGTACCATTAATCTTAATACTTCCATCGGAATTATATGTCAATGTCAAGCCATTAGCAGATGTTGCTTTATTACCTAAACTAGCAGTTATCATAACTTCATCAAACTGCTGGCTTAATATATTCTTAACACCCTGTCTAGTCATTTCTGCGTAAATGTTAGCATCTGCGCTGTAAACACCACCACTCTTTACAGGATTGTTGCTGTTCTCTGTCGGTGCATCATCAAATGTCAGTGTGTCCTGTTTTGCTTCAAGCAGAGTTGTCAGATCAGCTGTTGTTGTGTATGCTGCAAGGGCTGTGTTGAGGGCCTGTGTTGTGACATAGTCACTGAGGTCAATCTCTGTGTCTCCAATCTTTTCCCATCCTGCTGTTGTACCATTAAGGTTGATATACTCATCCTTAACATTGCTTGTCTGCGTAGGATCCTTTGGAACAAGATAAATAACATTTGTCTTGATGTCTGTTGTTGGAAGTGTAGCAACGACCTCAAAACGACTATTCTTGACAGCTGTGATGATATCATCAACCTGTGTCTTTGAGTAAGTCTCAGACTTGAGATAGTAGTTCACCAGGTCATTGACTACCTTTGTGATAAATCCGCTGTCATTTGTAAGGTCACTTGTCTTTGATGGGATTGGAGTATTAGCTGGGAGTGCTCCAACGTCCTCAGCATCAAGGGTAACAGCTCCTGTCTGACCATTTACGCTGTCAACAGCGCTGTGGATTTCAATCTGTCCAGCATCTGTTGTGGTCCCATCAGAATATGTGATGATGAGGTGGTTGTTTTCATTGACAGATACACTCTGGATGCCTTTTCCATCTTCTCCATCCTGTCCATCAGCTCCATCCATGACATCCATTGTGTCAGTCTGGACTGTGCCATTATCAAGTGTCCACTGGAAAGTAACTCTATGTCCTCCAGTAATAGATGCAATAGAGGTTATAACACAGTTTTTGCCCTTGAGGGCTCCACCACCAGCGATAGAATCATCAGTGTATTTCTTGGCAACAGCCAAGGTCTCAATTGAAAGTGCCATGATTCATCCCCCCTTAAATCCAATCGTTTATCTCGCCATCATAAAAAGTGGCAGTCTGCGTGTCCATCTCAAAAAAGTATGAGCCATTTCTGATTTTTGTTCCTTCCCAGTTGTCTTTTGGTTTAGGATCTGAAGACTTTCCATCAAAACCAAACTTAGCAATCTCATTGTTTCCATCAAGTCTTGTAGCAGTAACCATGATAATCCTCCTTCATTTATGAATTTTAGGTAACAAAAAAGCACCTCAAGTGAGATGCTCAATATGCCTTAATTGTTAAAATTAAAGGTTAGTCTTTGATTAATTTCTCCGAGTAAGATATACTCAAGTTGGCTAAGGAATAAGTATTCTTATTTCGGCAATTAGCGTGTAAGCCAGTTACTTATGCGCTTTTTGTTTGCTTTTCTTTATTTCTTCAATTATCTCTTTTTCATTGGACTTTCTACCGTCAATCTGTTCAGCTGCAATCTCATCATTCCAGAATATGCCTTTGGCCTCATCCTCTTGCCTCATCTCTGTCAAATATCTGTAGAATGTGGATTTGGTAATCTGGGCCAGTGTAATGCATTGTGTAGCTGTCAGCTCTCCACCAAGTAATTCATAGTGATTTCGAATTATGCGCTTAGCTCTCTTGGCCTTCCTGGTCTCAAGTTTCTGTCCTGGTTGCCTTCCAACCTTGCTACCCATCAGCTTGGCTTGTTTAAGTCCTTCACTGGTTCTCTTTGCCAAAAGTTCACGCTCCTTCTGGGCATGTTCGAAAGCCAGATATATCTGCTTTTCTGCCACGGACAAAAGATATTCATTCAGGCCACCGATGACTGTATTTATCAGAGCAGCCGTTTCTGCATCCATGCCTTCTGTAGCAATATTGATTTTCCTTTCTGAAGCATCACGGTAGATCTTGGAGTTTATGTGTGGTTCCTTCAGGAACTCTAGCTCGATTCCAAGCTCATATAGTTCCTTATATTCCACTATCGCTTCTTCAGCGTTTCGGCTGAATCTGGAAACCTCATCAAATACTAGCTTGCTAACGATTCCTGCTCTGCACTGCCTCATCAGCTTCTTCCACTTCGGCCTGTTGTCTGTGGATCCTGTATAGACTTCCGATATCACTACAATATCAGGATATGCAGCCTTTAGGTTCTCAATCTGTCTACGCAATGATTGCTTTGGAGTAGACACCCTGGCATACCCAACTATCATTTTCTCATTTTTCAACTACATCACCTCCGCATGAGAGTATAACAGTTTCATTTAGAGGTTTGTAGTTAAATATTACGGACTTAAATATTCTAGTTCACTCAAATGGTTGAAAATACTTTATTTAGGGGTACACATACAATCAGTGATATAGTTACTCAGACTAAGCATACAAACTCATTAGGGACATTTACTTTTGAGAATATCAAAGAATGTATAGTAGCTTTTGAAGTTTACAATGATGTATATGGATGGCACGCATATTGGATTCCTGGTAGAAGTTCTGGAGGCGGCTATGCTACATTGGTTGGACAGAATAAAGTTAATCTAACAAGCTGGCCTTCAATTGCCGATGGAGCATATATTCATGTCGTTGGTTTTTAGTCTATAGTGGAAACTGTTGCACTCTTATCTTGGATCTGAGAACGTTAATCTTACAGAGCCAGCTACACTAGCTGCACCAGTAATGTAATCATAGGCAGAAACGTCATAGTCTTTATCCCAAGAATATGCACCACCTGATGTTTCACCACCGCCTTGTATAGTGACTCTTGTTCCATCCGATGTAACACCGACAAGGCCACCACCTACCCAAGTTCCTGAACATTGTATGTGAATAGTATTTATTCCTTTCACGCCAACTCTAAGGTCACTTAACTGTGGACGAGAAGTCTCTCCATATATAGTAGTCTGCACAAAGTAAAACATGATAGGAAAGAGATCAGCAGCTGTACTTTATCTTGTATAGTAAACAAAAGTCATTGAGAAACTATTATATCCAACGCCATTTGATGCTAATACAGATAATATACCTGTTGAGGAATCGTAAGAATATGTCATAGTAGCACTTCCTGAAGATTGTCCCTTGTTATCTGCGCTGAAACTAGCTGCTTGCCCTATAATCAATGTTTCTCCTAGCACATATCCAGTTCCAACATTGAATGATGCTGAGTTTGAAAACATTGATACTGTGTGAGGAGTCAGTGTACATTCAATAAAGACTTATTTAATTTGCAACTAACAAACAATAGTAATCGCCACTCAAGACTGTAGCTCCACTTGCATAGTTTGAATCGATAAACTGAT
>JAEEGL016772253.1_pt1 | contig 16181 bp, 12 predicted proteins | sample 9134231 | NCBI WGS metagenome assembly JAEEGL01 (sample SAMN16246548, study PRJNA631951) | gut metagenome | biome: gut microbiome; feature: rumen; material: fiber-attached | host: Bos | place: Iran: Karaj | collected 2018-10
CACGGAGACGAATTCGCTGTGCGAGGTCGGGATGTTCTTGCCGACGTAGTTTGCGGAGATCGGCAGCTCCCGATGCCCTCGGTCGACCGCGACGCAGAGGCGGATCGCGGCGGGTCTGCCGCGTTCGATCAGCGCGTCCATCGCGGCGCGCGCGGTGCGGCCGGTGTAGATTACGTCGTCGACGAGCACGATCACCTTGTCGTTGACGTCGAACGGAATGTCCGAGCCATGCACCTGCGGCATCGGAAAGAGCTCTTTCAGATCGTCGCGATAGAGCGTGATATCGAGTTCGCCGAGATACACACGAATATCCGAGAAGCGCTCGATATTCGCTTTCAGCCGTTTTGCAAGCGGCACGCCGCGGCGCTTGATCCCGACAAGATACAGCTCGGTCACGTTGCCGTTTCCCTCGATGATCTCATGCGACAGCCGCATCAACATGCGTTCCATCGTCTGCGCGTCGACGAGCTTCCGTTCTTCCATCGCGCCCTCCGCAATAAAAAAGTCTTGCCTTTGCACGGCAAGACAGAGTTGTTCCATGTGAACACCGTATGCGGTCCTTGCCGGCATCTCGTACCGAATTAAAGGATTCGTTTGATCGTCGGTATCTTACCACAACATTTTGTGTTTGTAAAGCATCAATTTGACATTTTACGCAGTTTTTTCAAATTCTCCGGCTTGCCCGATTTTTTGGAATCCGCTGTTGCGGAAACTGCTTCTTTATGGTAAAATAAAGTATCTATGGAGGTGTCGGATGCCCTATTTTACCCACGGAGATACCAAGTATAAACTCATTGTGCTCTATATTGCGGAGCATGCGGGAACGCTTCTGAATGCCGATCAGCTCTACCGTACCGCGATTCTGAACAGCGCGATGGATTATTTCGCATTCTGGAGCGCGGTGCACGAATTGGAGGAGGACGGCATGCTTGCGCAGGTCAGAAAGCCGTTCGGCGACTGCTACGGCATCACCGATGCGGGACGCGAAGCGCTTTCGATGTTCGAAAAAAGCGTGCCGGAAAACGAGCGCAGGAGACTGGATGCATATCTTCTGACAAACCGTGCGGTGTTTGCGCGCGAAACGGAGCTGTCGTCACACATCGAGAAGCATCCGGACGGCACCGCAACGCTGCATCTTCTGGTGCTGGAGCACGACCGCGCAGTCTTCTCCGTCTCGTTCGATACGGCGAGCGAGGAACAGGCGATTGAGATGCGCAGCCGCTGGGATGATGCCGGCGAATCCATCTTTAATTTTGTCTGGGACGCGCTGCTCAGACGGGCGGACCGGAAGTGAGGACCGTATGGAATTATCGAATCTGAATCCGCAGCAGCGGGAGGCCGTCAAGACGACCGAAGGACCGCTTTTGATCCTTGCGGGCGCGGGCAGCGGCAAGACGCGCGTTTTAACGCACCGGATCGCCTATCTGATCGAAGAAAAAGGCGTCGCGCCGTACCGCATCCTTGCTTTGACCTTCACGAACAAAGCCGCAAAGGAGATGCGCGAGCGTGTGGACACGCTCGTCTCGACCGACGCGCGCTCCATCTGGGTCGCGACGTTCCACGGCTTTTGCGCACGGCTGTTGTCGATGGAGATCGACAAGCTCGGCTACGGCAAGACTTTCATTATTTATGATGAGCAGGATCAGCAATCGCTGATCGGACACTGCATCAAAGACCTGAATCTGAACGACAAGGTCTATACGAAGCGCATGCTTGCGGGAATCTTCTCGCACGCAAAGAACCATTCGCTCTCCCCGCTCGCATTTTTGCGCGAGGCCGGTCAGCCGACACAGGTGCTTGAAGCATTCAAGCTCTACGAAAAGCGGCTGAAGGACGCGAACGCTTTGGACTTCGACGATCTTTTGCTCTGCACGATCCGGCTCTTTGAAACCTGCCCCGAAGTGCTTGAAAAATACCGCGACCGTTTCCGTTACATTCTGGTGGACGAGTATCAGGACACGAATCTTGCGCAGTATCACATTGTGAATCTGCTGGCAAAGGTGCACCGCAATCTCTGCGTGGTCGGCGACGACGATCAGAGCATCTATGCATGGCGCGGTGCGGACATCCGCAACATACTGGAGTTCGAAAAGGACTTCGAGGGCTGCAAGGTCATCCGTCTCGAACAAAACTACCGTTCGACCGAACGCATCCTGGACGCGGCAAACGCAGTCATTCACAACAATAAGGGACGCAAGGAAAAGAAGCTCTGGACCGCCGACAGGGGCGGCGAGCCGATCGACGTGCACGAGGCGAACGACGAGCGCGACGAGGCGTACTATATCTGCTCGCGGATTGCGAACGGCGCAAGGCTCGGCGCGCGCTACGACGATTTTGCGATTCTCTACCGCACGCATGCGCAAAGCCGCGTACTCGAAATGATGCTCAAGAGCTTCCTGATTCCCTACCGCGTCTACGGCGGCGTGTCGTTCTTCTCACGCGCGGAGGTCAAGGACATTCTCGCCTATCTCCGGCTCATTCTGAACCCCGCGGACGACGAAGCGTTCCTCAGGGCGGTCAATCTGCCGCCGCGCGGCATCGGCGCAAAAAGCATCGTCGATCTGGTCAACAACGCGCACGAACGGGGCATTCCGTTTATGAGCGCGGCGATCGATTCAAAAGACCTGCCCGCACGGACCGCTGCGAAGTTCTTTCCGTTTCTCGATCTGTTCCAGGGCTTGTATGAGGAGTTCGATCGGATGCCGCTTGCAGAGTTTACGCGCACGCTGCTCGAAACGATCAAATACGACGCGTATCTTCGCGACGACAAGAAGGAAAACTACGAATCGCGCGCGGAGACCGTCGAAGAATTGATCGGCTATATCGAAGAGTTCGAACAGAGCTATACTGCAAATGACGGCAACGTGCTTCAGGCATTTTTGACGAACGTCGCCCTGTTCTCGCAGGCGGATAACGTCGACGAGACGAACGGCTGCGTAAACCTCATGACGCTGCACGCCGCAAAGGGACTGGAGTTTCCGAACGTGTTCCTCTGCGGCATGGAGGAAGGGCTGTTCCCCTCCGGTCAGTCAAGCTACGACGACGACAAACTGGAAGAAGAACGCCGTCTCTGCTACGTCGGCGTGACGCGCGCAAAGAAGCGATTGTACCTTTCCTACGCCAAGGAGCGCACGCTCTACGGACATACCGAACCGGCGCTGCCCTCGCGGTTTCTCAATGAAATGGGCGACGCGATCCGGCTTCCGAACGCACCGAGACCGCGTCAGAACGCGTCTTCCTACCGACCCGAAGCGCCCGCGCGCTCGTCGTTCTTTACCTCCGCAATCCCGCAGAAGCACAAAGAACCCTCCGCCGTGATTACCGGCACCAAGCCGGAACCGCAGAAGAAAGCGACCGCGGACTTTTCCGGCAAGGTCGGCGACCGCGTGCAACACAGGGTGTTCGGCGACGGCGTGATTCTTGGCGTCGACGGCAGCGGTGCATCGATGATCGTGCAGATTCGCTTCGACAACGGTTCCGTGAAAAAACTCGCGGCGGGCTTTGCGCCGCTGACCATTCTGGAGAAATGATATGGACAGACAGACCGAACTGGTTCAGCTTTTGAACCGCTACGCAGCGGCGTACTACGAACAGGACGCGCCGCTCGTCTCCGACGCCGAATATGACGCGCTTTACGACGAACTTTTGAAGCTCGAGGCAGAATCCGGCGTCGTGATGCCGGACAGTCCGACGCTGCGCGTCGGCGGCGCGCCCCAAAAGAGCTTTGCTTCGCACGTCCATCTCGGACAGCTGTGGAGCCTCGATAAGGTCCGCACGCCGGAAGCGCTTGCCGACTTCATCCGTAAGGTGACCGAAGCCTCCCCCGTCCCGCCGCTGTTCGGGCTCGAATACAAGTTCGACGGGCTGACCGTGAACCTGACTTACGAAAACGGTGTGCTGGTGCAGGGCGCGACACGCGGCGACGGCAAAAAGGGCGAGGCGATCCTGCCGCAGATTCGCACGATCCGTTCGGTCCCGCTCTCAATCCCGTTCAAAGGACGCATGGAGGTGCAGGGCGAATGCATCATGAAGCTCTCCGTGCTCGAAGCCTATAACCGCACCGCGACGGAGCCCTTGAAAAACGCGCGCAACGCCGCTGCGGGTGCGCTCAGAAACCTCGACCCCGCGGTGACCGCGGCGCGCAAGCTCGACGTCGTCTGCTACAACGTCGGCTATATCGAGGGAAAGGAGCTCAGAAATCAGCAGGAGATGCTTGCGTTTCTGAAGGAAAACGGTCTGCCCGTAAGCCCGTTCGTGCGCTACCTTTCGACCGCCGATGAAATTCTGCACGAGATTGACGAGGCGGCAAAGCGCCGCGATTCGCTCGATTTTCTGATCGACGGCATGGTCGTCAAGGTTACGGACTTTGCGCTGCGCGAACAGATGGGCGCGACCGAAAAGTTCCCGCGCTGGGCAATGGCGTACAAGTTCGCCGCCGAGGAGCTGACCGCGACGGTCAACGACGTCACATGGGAAGTCGGCAGAACCGGCAAGCTGACGCCTTTGGCACACATCGACCCCGTGGAGTTCTCGGGCGTTACGGTCCGCAAGGCAACGCTGAACAACTGGGACGACGTGCAAAGAAAGCGCGTCGGGATCGGCTCGCGCGTGTTCATCCGCAGAAGCAACGACGTCATCCCCGAAATTTTAGGCGCGGTGCCGAACGACAGACCGCTGCGTCCGGTCGAAAAGCCGACGGTCTGTCCGCAGTGCGGCGCGCATGTCGAGATGCGCGGCGCGCACCTCTTCTGTACAAACTCGCTCTCCTGCCGCCCGCAGATCGCGGCGCGGCTCGAGCATTACGCTTCGCGCGATGCGATGGACATCGACACATTTGCGGGCAAAACCGCGGAACAGCTGATCGACGCGTTCGACATCACGACGATTCCCGAGCTATACGCGCTCTCGCACGAACAGCTCGTCGCGCTGGAACGCTTCGGCGCAAAGAAGGCGCAAAATCTGCTGGATGCGCTTGAAGCGAGCAAGCACCGCCCGCTTTCCGCGTTTCTCTACGCGCTCGGTATCCCGAACGTCGGGGTCAAGACGGCGCGCGACCTTGCAAACACCTTCGGCACGCTCGATGCGGTGCGGCATGCGACGGAAACCGAATTGAACGCGATCGACGACGTCGGCGACGTCGTGGCAAAGGATGTGTTCGACTTCTTCCGCGATCCGCGGATCGCGGCGCAGATCAACCTGCTGCTCGAACGCGGCGTACAGCCCGAGGAGGTGCAGAAGGTCGAAGGCGACAATCTCCCGCTTGCGGGCATGACGGTCGTCATCACGGGCACGCTCAGTACGCTCTCGCGGCGCGAAGCGGAAGCGCTTGTAGAACAGAACGGCGGAAAAGCGGCGGGCAGCGTCTCGAAGAAAACCGCATTTGTGGTGGTCGGCGAAAGCGCAGGCAGCAAGGCGGACAAGGCGAAAGCGCTCGGCATCCCGATGCTTTCCGAAACGGATTTTTTGGCAAAGATAGGCAAATGAAACTCGGAAAATTAGAAAACGATACCCTGAAACGGCTGATTCTCGATAAATTTCAAACGACGCGCCCCGAATCCTTCGGCGCGCCGCGCATCGGTATGGACTGCGCAATGCTCGATTTCTCGGACGATCTCATCGTCACAAGCTGCGATCCAATCACCTCCGCCGATTGGAAGCACATCGGCGCGCTGTCCGTGCACGTCAACTGCAACGACGCGGCGGCGGGCGGCGCCGAGCCGGTGGGGCTTCTGGTGACGCTGCTGCTGCCGCCGTCCGCAACGGAGGACATGATCGACCGGATCGCGGACGATCTGGAAGCGGCGGCACGTGCAGCGGGCGTAGATATTCTCGGCGGGCATACCGAGGTGACCGATGCGGTCACGCGCATCGTGACCTGCACAACCGTGCTCGCAAGGACCCCGCGCAAGAAGGTTCTTTGCGGCGCTAAGCCCTCCGACGCAATCGTGATGACCAAATGGGCAGGTCTGGAGGGCACCATGCTGACGGCGACCGATTTTGCGGACCGTCTTTCGGACGTTTCCCCCGCCCTGCTCGCTTCGGCGCGTGATTTTTTGCAATACCTTTCCGTGGTACCCGAAAGCCGGATTGCGCTCAAAAACGGCGCGCACGCGATGCACGACGTCACCGAGGGCGGCGTTTTAGGCGCGGTCTGGGAGCTTGCCGCGCAGACGCATTGCGGCGCGCTCGTTGAGAAAGCCGCGATCCCCGTGCGGGAGGAAACGACCGAGATCTGTAAGCGGCTCGGCATCGACCCGTACCGGCTGATCGCAAGCGGTTCGATGCTGATCGCCTGTCCGGACGGAGAACGGATGTGCCGCGCGCTCGAAGCTGCGGGCATTCCCGCGGCGGTGATCGGACGCGTGACGGACGGAGATTTCCGTTTTTCGGACGGTTCGCCGCTCGATCCGCCGGATGCAGACGAGCTGTACCGCCTGTTTTCATAAAATAATCCGCTTCCGGTCTTGTGTTTTATGACCGGAATGTGGTATACTGTGGATTTGCGGAGGAAGATTCTATGAACAGCATGACCGGATACGGCAAAGGCGTTGCCGCCCGCGACGGACGCGAACTGACCGTCGAACTGAAAAGCGTCAACCATCGGTTCCTGGATGTATCGATGCGGCTGCCGCGTATCCTTTCCTGCATCGAAGACCCTCTGCGCGCCGCGATCGCGAAGCGTTTGAGTCGCGGGCACATCGACGTGTTCGTGAATTACCGCAACACGCGCAGCGACGCAAAGACCGTGCGCGTGGACGCAGCGCTCCTGAAGGCGTACGTCTATGCAGCGAACGAAGCGAACGAAACGCTGCATCTGCCGGACGATCTGACGCTTGCAGCCGTTTTGAAACTGCCTGATGTGACCGAGATCGTCCCCGCGGACGAGGACACCGACGCGCTGATCGCGCTTGCGACGGAAGCGGCGGATGCGGCGCTCGACGCAATGCTCGTGATGCGCAAGGCCGAAGGCGAACGGCTCAGAGCCGCGCTGTCATCTGGCGTCGATCAGATGGACGCTTATCGGGAAGCGATTCTTGCGCGCGCGCCGTTCGTTGCGGAGGATTACCGCAAAAAGCTCAACGAACGTATCGAAAGCGTCCTGTCCGACGCGGAGATCGACCGCGCAAGGCTTGCAACCGAGGTTGCGCTGTTTGCGGACCGTTGCTGCATTGACGAAGAGCTTGTCCGCTTAAAGAGCCATATCGCGCAGTTCAGGACGTATCTTGCGGCGACGGAACCGGTCGGAAGGAATATGGACTTTATCGTGCAGGAGATGAACCGCGAGTGCAACACGATCGGCAGCAAGGCGAACGACGCCGAACTGACCAAAGCCGTGCTGGGCTGCAAGGCGGAGATCGAAAAGCTCAGAGAGCAGATACAGAACGTGGAGTGAGCGCATGAGAGACTTCGATTTGGTATCGGTCGGGTTCGGCAATATCGTTTCGGCGGCGCGCATCGTCGCCGTGGTCGGTCCGGACGCCGCACCGGTCAAGCGCATCGTGCAGGACGCGCGCGAACACCGGCTCTTGATTGACGCAAGCTGCGGCAGAAAGACCCGCGCGGTGCTCATCATGGACAGCGGGCACGTCGTGCTCTCCGCGCTGCAGACGGAAACCATCGCGCGAAGGCTCAACGCCGATTATCGCGCGGAAGGATAAGGAGCGTTTATGGCAAGAAAGAAAAAAGGGCTGCTGCTCGTCGTTTCGGGACCTGCCGGCGTCGGCAAAGGCACCGTCGACGCAGCGCTGATGGCAAAGCATCCGGAGATCAGGATGTCCGTGTCCGTCACGACGCGTGCACCGCGTCCGGGCGAGATCGAGGGCGTACACTATTTCTTCCGCACCAAGGAAGACTTCGACCGCATGATCGAAGAGGACGCGTTTCTCGAATACATGCACGTGTTCGGCATGAACTACTACGGCACGCCGAAAGCGTTTGTCGAAGCCGAGCGCGAAAAGGGCAACCATGTGATTCTGGAGATCGACGTGCAGGGCGCGATGAAGGTCAAGTCCAAATGTCCCGACGCCGTCATGGTATTTATCGCTCCCCCGTCGTTGAAGATTCTGAAGGATCGGCTGGTCGGGCGCGGCACCGAGACACAGGAGTCCATCGACGTGCGTACTGCAACGGCGCTGGAGGAGCTCAAAAAGCTCCCCGAATACGACTACATGGTCATCAACGACGTCGTGGACGAGGCCGTTGCCGAAATGGAAGCGATTTTAACCGCGGAGCTCAACCGCACCGCGCGCAATACGGAATTGATTACGAAATTGACAGGAGGCGAAACGATATGATGAATTATCCTTCTCTGAACGAGCTGGTGGAGAAAGCGGGCTGCCGGTATCTGTTGGTCACCGCGGTTGCCAACCGCGCGCGTCAGCTGCAGGATCATCCCGAAAAGCTCGGCTCCGACAAGCCGGTCTCGATGGCTGTGGATGAGCTGTATCATGACAAGCTGGTTCTGAACGTACCGAAAGAGGGCTGAAAAGCACTTCTCTTGCCCGTTGCGTTCACGTAACGGGTATTTTTTATAAAGGAAAGACAACATGTTTGCCGAGATTATCGTCGACATCGCGCATACGGCGGTGGACAGAAGGTTCACCTACCGCATTCCCGAAGGACTTCCCGTGTCCGTCGGGCATCATGTGCTGACGCCGTTCGGGCTCGGCGACCATCTCAAGGAAGGCTTTGTCGTTGCGATCAAAGAAACGTCGGATTATCCGGACGTCAAGGATATCGCGAGGATCATAGAGCCGTACCCCGTGCTTTTACCCGAGCAGATCGCGCTTGCCGAATGGATGCAGGACGCGTATCACTGCCTGTTCGTCGACGCGCTGCGGCTGATGATACCCGCGCAGCTGCGCGGTATGCGCGTCAAGGAAAAGCGTGTGCGCACGGTCTGTCTTGCCAACGGTCTCGATACGGAAGCCGCTTTGGATTCGCTGAGCCGCGCACCTGCGCAAAAGCGCGTTCTGGAGCTTGTTGCAAAGATCGGCACAGAAGTTTCGGTGCCGGATATCAACGCATTCTATCCGAACTCCACGGCGGCAATCGGCGCGTTGATCAAACGCGGATACCTTGTCGAACAGAGCGAGGCTGTCTTCCGCCGCCCCGAGAAACTGCTGATGCGCACGCCCGTACACACGCTGACGGACGCACAGATGCATGCGGCGAACGCGATCAAAGAAGCGATGCAGGCGCAAAACGGAACGGTCCTTCTGCTGCACGGCGTAACCGGCAGCGGCAAGACTGAGGTCTATTTGAAGGCGATCGAGGACTGCCTTTCGGAGGGCGGTCAGGCGATCGTGCTCGTGCCGGAGATCTCTTTAACCCCGCAGACGGTCGGACGCTTTACGGACCGCTTCGGCGACCGCATCGCCGTGCTGCACAGCAGGCTTTCTGCGGGCGAACGCTTTGACGAATGGCGGCGCATCCGGCTCGGGCTTGCGGATATCGTGATCGGCGCGCGCAGTGCGATCTTCGCGCCGACGGAACGGCTCAGGCTCGTGATCGTCGACGAGGAACACGAGTCGAGCTATCAAAGCGAATCGCAGCCGCGTTACCTTGCGGGCGAGATTGCCGCAAAGCGTGTGCGCGACGGCGGCGGCACGCTCATTTTGGGCAGCGCTACCCCGTCGCTTCTGAGTTATTCGCGCGCGCTTTCCGGCAAATACCGGCTCTTGGAGCTTCCGGATCGCGTCGAGGGCAGACCGCTGCCGACTGTCGAGGTCGTCAATATGCGCGACGAGCTTTTGATGGGCAACAACAGCATCTTTTCCGACAAGCTGGTCGAACGTCTGTCCGAATGTCTCGGCGCGGGACAGCAGGCAATGCTGTTTATCAACCGCCGCGGTTACGCGACGTTTGTCAGCTGCCGCAGCTGCGGATACGTGCTGAAATGCGACAACTGCGACATTTCAATGACCTACCACAAGACGGAATCACGCACACGCTGTCACTACTGCGGCGCCGTCAAACCGTTGCCGAAGGAGTGTCCGAACTGTAAAAAACCGTTTATCAAACAGTTCGGCATCGGCACCGAGCAGGTTGAAGAGGCGGTGCACCGGCTGTTCCCGTCTGTGCGTACGCTGCGCATGGACACTGACACGATGCGTGAGAAGGGCAGCTACGAACGGCTTCTCAACTCGTTCCGCTGCGGCGACGCACAGATACTGATCGGTACGCAGATGATCGCGAAAGGACACGACTTTCCGAATGTCACGCTCGTCGGCGTCGTTTCCGCCGATACGACGCTCAACCTGCCGGACTATCGCGCGCCGGAGCGCACGTTTCAGCTGTTGACGCAGGTAGCGGGCCGCGCAGGACGCGACAATCTGCCCGGGCGCGTTGTGCTGCAGACCTACGAGCCGCAGCATCCGATCATCCGCTTTGCGAAGGCGCAGGACTACGTCGGCTTCTTCCAGTACGAGATCATGGAGCGCAAAAAGATGCTCTATCCCCCTTTCTCGCTGTTTCTGCGAATCGTCTTTGCCGATCGCGACGAACGGATTGCCGAAACCGGCTGTCTCGACTATGCGAAGGGACTGGAAGCGGCCTTGCGGGAAACGCTCGGCACGGAGGGTAAAAACGACCTGTTGCTGCTCGTGGCGGCGGAAGCGCCGATCGCGCGCATTTCCGGTTATTGCCGTTACCAGATTGTCATCAAACTGCTGCGCACCAAGCGCCTTCGCGAAGCGGTGCGCACAATTACAACCTACCATGATCTGCACCGCACGGTGTGTCACGAGGCGCACCTTGAGGTGAATCCGCAGGAGATGTTTTAGTATGAAAAAAGATCGTTTCAAACCGCTGTTCCGCCCCGCGATACGGGGCTCGATCGGCGTGTTTATCCTCGGCGCGGTCGAGGTCATCCTCGGCATTGTCGCGCTGTATGCATCCTCGCTCGTCACGAGCTACACGCTGGACTATGTACTGCTCAATCAAGACCCGTCGATTCCGGCGTTCCTGTTCCGTTGGCTTCGATCGCTCGGACCTCTGGGCAGAAGCTACTGGCTGTGCGGTCTTGCGTTCTTCCTGTTTACGGCGCTGAACGGGCTGTTTACCTTCCTGCGCCGCCGCAACGTCGCAAAGGGCGCGGAGCGCATGGCGAAGACGATGCGCGACATGCTCTACCGCAAGCTGAACGCCGTCCCCTATGACTGGCACAAGCATATCTCGACCGGCGATCTCGTGCAGCGCTGCACGTCCGACGTCGAGACGGTGCGCGGGTTCATCACGAATCAGCTGATGGAAATCGTGCGCATCGCGGTCATGTTTGTCGTCGCCGCCGCGCTGATGTTTGCGATCCGCTGGCAAATGGCGCTGATCTCGATGGCGGTCATGCCGATTCTGACGGTGTCGAGCTTTCTCTACTTCCGCTACGTGCGCAAGTACTTCACCGAAGTCGACGAAGCCGAAGGCGCAATGTCCACCGCGATTCAGGAGAACCTGGCCGGCGTGCGCGTCGTGCGCGCATTCGGACAGGAGCGCGCCGAGTTCGATAAGTTCACCGCGCTGAACAAGGACTTTGCGAAAAAGAACATCCGGCTCGTCAATCTGCTCGGCTTTTATTGGGGCAGTTCGGATGCGATCGGCTATCTGCAGATCGCACTGTCGCTCGCGTGCGGCATCCTGTTCTATGTCAGAACGCGCGGCACGGCAAACCCGTTTTCGCTCGGCGATATCTATCTGTTCCTGTCGCTGACAAGCCGCCTCACGTGGCCGGTGCGTCAGCTCGGACGTGTGCTCGCCGACATGGGCAAGGCGACTGTTTCGCTCGATCGTCTCAACGAAATTATGACCGCCGAGAACGAGATTGAGCCCGGCAAAGCGCTGACCGACTGCTCGCTGAACGGCGATATCACGTTCTCGCACGTCTCGTTCGGGTATGATGCGAAAAACGACGTGCTGGACGATATCAGCTTCACCGCGCATGCAGGCGAGACCGTGGCGATTCTCGGCAGCACCGGCAGCGGCAAGAGCTCGCTTGTGCAGCTTTTGCAGCGGCTGTACCCTGCAAACGAAGGTGAAATCACGATCAACGGCGTGCCGATCAACGACATTGACCATCACATCTTGCGCAAAAACATCGCAATCGTGCTGCAGGAGCCGTTCCTCTATTCGCGCACGATCCGCGAGAACATCGCGATCACCCGTCCCGATGCGCCGGAGGATGATCTCAAGAACGCCGCGCGCGAAGCCGCGGTGCACGACGTCATCGAAAAGTTTGCGGACGGCTATGAAACCGTCGTCGGCGAACGCGGCGTGACGCTTTCGGGCGGGCAACAGCAACGCGTGGCGATCGCCCGCGCGCTGATGCAGAAGGCGCCGATCATGATCTTCGATGACTCGATGAGCGCGGTCGACACCGAAACCGACGCAAAGATCCGCCAGGCTCTGAAAAACCATCACGGCGACGGGATCCTGTTCATCATCTCGCACCGCATCACAACGCTGTGCGAGGCGGACCGCATTCTGGTGCTCGACCACGGCAAGCTTGTGCAGCAGGGCACGCATGACGAGCTGATCAAAGAGGAAGGTCTATACCGGCGCATTGCGCTCATTCAGGACTATCCCACGGAAGGAGGTGCTTCCGCATGAGTTATGACAACGAGCTTGATTATGATAAAGAAAGCAAGATGAACGGCAAGCTGTGGAAGCGGCTGTTCGGCTATGCGCTGCGCAACCGCGGGCTGTTTGTCCGCATTCTCATTTCGATGCTGATCGTGTCGATCGTCGACGCGCTCTATCCTGTGCTGACGCGCTATGCGATCGACCGCTTTGTACGTCCCGCCGACACGCCGACCGCCGACGGACTGTGGCTGTTCACCGCGATCTATGCGGCGCTCGTCATCGTGCAGGGCTTTTTTACGACGCGCTTCATCGGTCGGTCCGGTCAGATGGAGACGGCGATCTCTTACGCGATCCGGCAGGAAGCGTATCTGAAGCTGCAGACGCTGTCCTTCTCCTTCTATGACAAGACCTCCACGGGCTACCTGATGGCACGCATGGTCAGCGACGTCGCAAGACTCTCCGACATGATCGCGTGGAGCATCACGGACTTCCTCTGGTCGTTCTTCTATATTGTGTTCTGCTTTGCGGCGATGTTTTCCTTCAATTGGAAGCTCGCGCTGATCGTCGCGGCGGTCATTCCCCCGCTTGCGGTTGTCAGCCTGTACATTCAGCGCGCAATCCTGCGCTATCAGCGCATCGCACGAAAACACAACTCCCGCATTACGAGTGCATTCAACGAGGGCATCATGGGCGCGATGACGACCAAGACGCTGGTGCGCGAGGAGCAGAACGCCGCGGAATTCGAGACGATCACGACCGACATGCGCAAGGCGAGCATCAAAGCGTCCGTGCTTTCGGCAACGTTCTTCCCGCTCGTGGTTTCGCTCGGTGCGATCGGCACGTCGCTTGCTCTGATTTTCGGCGGCGCGGGCGTCAAGGCGACGCTCAGTGGCTCGGAGACGTTCCTCGGCATCATCACGGCGGGCACACTCGTATCGTTCATCAACTATGCATCGAGCCTGTTCGACCCGATCCAGATGCTCGCGGGCATTTTTGCCGACATGCAGAGCGCGCAGGCAAGCGCCGAGCGCGTACTGGGGCTTCTGGACACCGAGTCAGAGGTCAAGGACACGCCCGAAGCCGAAGCGAAGTACGGCACGGCGATGGACCCGAAGCGCGAAAACTGGGAGCCGATCGAGGGCGACATCACCTTCGACCATGTAGATTTCTACTATAAAGAAACCGAACCGCTGCTTCGTGACTTCAACCTGCACATCCGTGCGGGCGAAACCGTGGCACTCGTCGGCGAGACAGGCGCGGGCAAGAGCACGATCGTGAACCTGATCTGCCGCTTCTATGAGCCGAAGAAGGGCCGCATCCTGATCGACGGCAAGGACTACCGCGAGCGCTCGCAGCTGTGGCTGCAATCGTCGCTCGGCTATGTGCTGCAAAGCCCGCATCTGTTTTCCGGCACGATTCGCGACAACATCCGCTTCGGCTGTCCCGACGCGGACGACGAACGCGTGCGCCGCGCGGCGGCGATGGTCCACGCGGACGAATTCATCGAGCGTCAGCCGAAGGGCTACGACACCGAGGTCGGCGAAGGCGGCGTTCGGCTTTCGACCGGGCAGAAGCAGCTGATCTCCTTTGCGCGCGTCATCCTCGCAAACCCGCAGATCTTCGTGCTCGACGAGGCGACGAGCTCGATCGACGCCGAAACCGAACAGCTGATCCAGAACGCGATCACCGAGGTATTGAAGGACCGCACGAGCATCGTCGTGGCACACCGTCTTTCGACGATCCGCAATGCGGACCGCATCCTCGTCATCCGCGACGGCACGATTGTCGAGCAGGGCGATCACAAGAGCCTTCTCATGCAGGGCGGCTACTATTTCGACCTCTACATGCACCAGTACGAGGAGGACGCCATGCGCAAGGCGCTGCAGTAAACCAAGCTGCAATAAACCAAAAGAAACACCGGTCGGGGATTGCCCGACCGGCTTTGTGTTTTGGGGGAATCAGAGGTACTTGACCTGCAGCGAACCGAAGCTGACGTCCGCGCGGATGATGATGGTCTGCGTCGCGTCCGGATCGGGATCGCCGGTCGAGGTGAACGCCGCAAACGAGGTGTCCGAGGATTTCACGAGCCGCACATGCTTCGGGAGCAGCAGCGTGATGTTGCCGAAGCTCTGGTCGACCTTCAGAAGGCAGTCCTGCACGAAGGTCGTAACGTCCGTGAGGTCGATCGTGTAGTCGCCGAAGCTCGAATCGATGCTGCCGCCGGCGAGCACGTCGCGGTCGTAGTGGATCGTGCCGCTGCCGAAGCTCATATCGGCTTTTATATAGTTGTTGTCGTCATGGTATTCCATCCGCGGGCTGCGGTCGCCGTTCCGGTTGATGTATCTCTGCTTTTTGCGGAAGATGCAGGTCTTGCCGAGGATCGTCATGACGAGCGCGACGATCGCGCCGACCAGCAGAACCACGTACCACGGGATCGCGGGCAGCACGGTGTTGCCGTAGCCGAGCAGCACGCGGCGCACGAATTCGTAGCCGCCGAACGCCATCATCGTGACGCTGAACGTGATGTTGCTCTTGATCGAGGTCAGACCGAGCGTGAAGAGCAGCAGCGGCCAGACGTAGTTCCAGCCCTTGAGCGTCAGCGCTTCCGTTTCGATATAGGGGAACATGCCCGCCATGCTGTGCAGCAGGAAGAATACGCAGATGAGAATCAAGCCGATGCAGGTCGCGATCGTCGACCATCTGCCGTTATCGCGGTGGAATTCGAATTTGAAGCTGCCCTTGCCCTTCTTCTTGTCGTCGTCCGGCGTTTCATCCTTATCTAAAATGATGACGTGCGGTTCGACCGGCTTGACGCCGAGAAGCTCATCCACCGATACGTCGAACAGATCGGCCAACAGCGGCAGCAGCGTGATATCCGGACAGCTGACGTCGTTCTCCCATTTGCTGACCGCCTGCGCGGACACGCCGACCTTTTCGGCAAGCTGTTCCTGCGTGAGTCCCTTTTCTTTCCGTAATGCGGCAATGCGCTTGCCGAGCGTTTCTTTTTGTTGTTCCATGGTTGTTACCTCCCTGTTTTTGTCGGCTTCAGCATAGCAGACCCGTCGAAAAAGAACCATCGACCGTCGGTTGAATTCGCATTTTTCACTCTACCCTATCGGTTGAGTTGCCGAAAACCGCTCTATCCATCCGGTTGATTCGGCTCATTTTACTCTCCACCGGCGGTTGAATTGTTCGATTTCAATGTTATTTTAGCCGTGTTCTTTACAAAGGTCAAGAAAAACAGTATAATAAATGTTTGAAAACGGAGGTTTTGGTATGGCGTTACGCAACATTCGTAAAAACGACGATCCCGCGCTCTACAAGATGTGCAAGGACGTCAAGAAGTTCGATGAAAAGCTCAGTGTGCTCATCGACGATATGATCGAGACCATGAACGCTGCGGACGGCGTCGGGCTTGCTGCGCCGCAGGTCGGCGTGCTGCGCCGCGTTCTGGTGATCGATGTCGGCGACGGTCCCGTCGAAATGATCAATCCCGTGATTCTCGAATCGTCCGGCGAGCAGGGCGGTATGGAGGGCTGTCTCTCCTTCCCCGGCGAAAGCGGCTATGTCGTGCGCCCGAATCGGGTCAAGGTCGAAGCGTACGACCG
>JAEEGL015230251.1_pt1 | contig 16180 bp, 13 predicted proteins | sample 9134231 | NCBI WGS metagenome assembly JAEEGL01 (sample SAMN16246548, study PRJNA631951) | gut metagenome | biome: gut microbiome; feature: rumen; material: fiber-attached | host: Bos | place: Iran: Karaj | collected 2018-10
ACTCGATATATCCGATCACTTTTTCCAGTTCCACATCCGCGCCGTCTTCCTTAAAGAGTTCTATCACTTCTTCCCTGTTAAAAGATAGCTTTAAGTCCGGCAGAAAGCGTGCTTTACGATCAGCACGTCCGTCAATGAGCGGCAGACCGTCAAAATCCGCCGTAAGACTGAAGGGATAGCCCAGGCTGAAATCTCCGTCCGTCAGATAGATCGTAGCTCCCACACCCTGCGCGCTGCCCCAGCTTGATGCCATTCCCGTAAGTACAGCGCCACACTCCCTTTGCAGGCCATGGGCTGCTATATCACCGCAGCTGGCCGTCTCTCCGTTGATCATACATACCAGCGGAAGATCCTTCCAGTCGCCCCGGCCGTATACCGCCGGCTTATCGTAGCTGTGATATTCCCCGTCCTTATATTTTCCCAGTCCTCCGGGCTGCTCTTTATCCGTAAAGAGACCTATCACAGAGCGGGTAAACACCTGCAGCCCACCGTCATTTCCGCGAAGATCCAGGATCAGGCAGTCCATTCCCTGACTCTTAAGATCTTCCAGTTTATGATCCAGCTCATTATAGAGCCTTTCCGAATACCCGTCGACAGAGTCCGCGACCATGGCCGCCGTCGACTCCTTTTCATATTGGGATTCCGTGAATCTCATATATCCGATGTGCTCATTTAACAGTAGTGTCTCATAATTGTCCGCTTCCTGCGTTTCTTTTTCGCTGTAGATCCGGTCGATCGCTTCATCCAGCCTTACGCGGTAGCTCCCCATCTTAGCCAATGACACGCTATGCTCTGCACCATTCTCATCCAGGAACGAAACCTGCACCGTATCGCCGCCCCTGCCTGCTAAAAATACAGGCTTAAACAGTTCCTCATTCTCAATATATGCAAATGACCTGGAGTATATGCACTTGACTTCTTCCGCTGCCTCATCAAGCGCTTTGCCATCCCATTTGGTTATCACCGTACCGTCCGTGATCCCGTATCCGTATGCTTCACTTTCTTCATCAACCATTACCGCAAGGAAGCTGCCCTCTTCATCCTTAAACATGGCAAAGCCGTAATCATTCCCTGCAAGACGGTCCAGCGCTTCCGTTTTGGCAATGTTATCCTTTGCCCCCACAAACACATGTCCGTCCGCAAGCTCATATTTCAGTTCATATAGCACAACGAGCATCGCTGCTTTATCCCCATTCTGCTGCGCCATCCGCACTTCAGGCAGATATTTCGCCTTCAGCTCTTCAAAATCGATTTCTTTCCAGTCTCTTGAGATATAGTTTTCCGAAAGATCATCCAGCATTTTCACAAAACCGGACTCCCAGTCGTAATGCGTATAATTTCCGATATAGATCTTATAGTAATTCGTATAGAGATATATACCGTTGAAGGTAAGCGCGATAAATACGATCCCCCACAGATAAGCCGTAGTCAGTTTATAATGACTGCTGAGCCGGGTAACGATCCCCCAGATGACAATAAGAACAGCGATGACTCCAAACACTGTATGACGCTGATTCGTGCAATTGTCATTCCCGATCACATAATTTCCGAAGATATACAGAGCCGAAACGATCAGCGGAAGAAAACACATGATCATCCATAATTTCATATGCTTCTTTTTAAGCAGCTGATGCAGGATCATCAATACCACTATGGATATCAGTAAAAAGAGCAGCATAAAGCGATACGGTATTTCCGTAAAAGAATAATCCAGGACCAGCAAGCGCACTGCCTTATACAGCCTGGCAAAAGAGAAGCTTCCCAGATCCTCTGAATACCGGATCCACACCCCCGCGATCGCAAACGGAATGAGTGCCGTTATGATCAGCGCAGCTTGCGTTGCGCTGAACTTAAGCCTGAGCAGCATAAAGAGCAGCATCACCCCGCCAACGCCAAGCATTACGATCCCGGCGATCAGAAAGGGCTTTGCATCATTCAGGGAATAGATCCTGATGCCATGTTTTAAGGATGCTTTCAGTTCATCCTCTACGGCGATGGAAGCTCCCGGGTTTTGTTCCAAAAGAATACTGCTATACTTATTTGCTATGGGAAAGATGATTTCCTTTTCTTTTTCCGAAAGATCATAGATGCGCGCGGAAAACTCATAATACTCCACTCCCTCATCACTGTAGAGCTTTACCCCGGCGCCTGCAGAATAGTTTTCTATCGCAAAACATTCATAGGTATTGAGATCGTCATCCATGAGCACGCCGAAATGAAGCCCCTGATCCAGCTCCTTACTGCCCGCGATAAAATCATAGCCCAGTGTTACTTTATCCCCCGGCTGGAACGAATCATGATTCTCATGATCCATAAGCGGCCATTTTGTCAGTGCATTCTTCTTTGCCAGAGAGCCGGCGATCAGACAGATGATCCCCAGAATGATGATGATCGAAACTCCAAAGAATCTCTTTTTCATATGATCTCCCATCGCAAATAGTATATATCAATACCTTTCTTTATAACTCATAGAAACTCACAGTGATCATTGTATCACAGATCAGGCATTTTTTGCACTTTATTATCGCATGCCATAAAGAAAGCTGCACACACGCTGCGTTGTATCATTATAGGGTATTGTCACTTTGCGTAAAGTGATGTAAAATTTTATGTATACTGGCTTTTGGCTCAGATTGATTTTGCTTGCAGGAGGGGCTTATGCAATCAGATTTAGTCATCAAAGAAAACGAATTGATCGATCCTTCGAACTACCCGGAGAACCAGCGCGGACTTGTCGAAGATTTTAATGCGCGCATACGGCGTCTGACGGGTATCATTACCGGGATCGGTAAGGAATACCATACGATCTGGGTCATTAACGCTACCACAAAGAAGATGTATCTGTACCGTTCAACCGGCGAAAATACCAATCACTATGCCGTAGAGCTGGGCTTTCGCTTTGACAATTATGATCGTTTTATTGAGGAATATGTGGACCGCTGCGTGGTAAACAGCATAGAGAGCATCCAGAGGGATGTGAAACTGGACGTCGTGTTTTCACGGATCAAAAACGGGGAGCTGTTTACCCTTGATTATATGCGCCTGGCCGATGACGGGAACATGTCCTATCATCAGATGGCCTTTGCGCTGGCCGGGCAGCCGGGAGAGACAGATAATTTCATCCTGGCTTTCAGGGATATAGACAGATCCATCCGCAAGCACATTTCCGATAAGCGCTATTTAAGGGAACAGCTGGATATCGTGGAGACCTTAAGCCGCGATTACTACAATATCTTCAAGATCAATCCCCGGACGGGTGAAGTGGTGATCCTTAAGCTTGACGGCTATGTAACAAAAGGTATGGAGGGTGCGGGAGAAAAGGTCTATTCCTACGACGTGCTCTATAAACAGTACGTGAAGGATCGTGTATATTCCGAGGATCAGGAGTGGATGTATGATGCCATATCCCTAAACACGATCAACAGCAAGCTTGCCGATAATCCGGAATATGTTTCCAGTTACCGCGTTATGGATAAAGGCGAGGTACATTATTATCAGTTTACTTATATCCTGATCAACGCCAATATCCCCGGCAGCGCTATGCTGGCCGGTTTTAAGAACGTAGACGACATCGTGGCCTCGGCCAAGGAGCGGCAGGATCTTGAGATCCTTGCCACCACCGATATCATGACCGGCATCTTAAACCGCGGCAGCGGCGAACAGAAAGTGATCGAAGCCATGGCAGACGGCCGGACGGGAATGCTCTGCATCCTGGATGTTGACAAGTTTAAGGATATCAACGACGACTATGGCCATAATACAGGCGACAAGGTGATCCGCGGGATCGCGGATGCGTTAAAACATGTTCTCCGCGATGAGGATATCCTCTTCCGTCTGGGCGGTGATGAGTACGCCCTCTATGTTATGGATCTGCTGGATAAAGAAAGTGCCGTGGAGCTGATGGACCGCTTCTTTAAGGAGATCTCCCGGATCGATATCCCGGAGCTTGGAAGCAGACAGATCTGCGTCAGCGCCGGCGCCGCGTTCTTTAAAGCAGGCGATACCTGTTCCTTCGAAGATCTTTATAAGCAGGCCGACAGCGGCGTCTATGCGGGCAAAAAGATGGCCGGTAGCACCCTGAATTTCGGATGAATCATTTACGTTTGACCTTGATCTTCCCCGAAGAGCTTCCTCTTCCTCCCGATCATCGTTTCGATATCCGATAAATAAAGGCTCAGATCCTTGTGCGTGTCGCATCTCTCGATCACGGCTCCGGGTCTCCGATCGTGGGCACCCGTCGCGGCTTTGAGCTGCTTCAAAGCCGCGTCACGGGGCGAAGCCTCCGCTTCAGAACCCTCCGCGAACACTCTCTTGCATCCATGACGCATTACGAACCCGCTGCCTTGCAGGTTCCCGGACAATCTCATCCATGACCGCCTGTGGAACGATAATAGTTCCATAAAGCTTATTCAGCAGGTCCAGTCGGTCAATGTTCGCCAAAGCTATCAGTGGAGTCGTATTGGCCAAAACCTTACGCATTGGCAAGTTCCTCCTGGCATTCCTTAGTATCATGAACTATCTTATCGCGTTAATGATGTTCTTTACGCAATCCCTTTTAAGCAGCATAACAAACAGGCCTGTCAGTATTATCACGTATCTGATGACCATATGATCATAAAGCAGCACCATCATTTCCCCCACAAGCAGTAATAGAACGGATATGATCAATATGATCACCGGGTTAAATACTTTTTCAGAATTCTCCTTCTGTGAGATCCTGTTTGCTATAATAAAGTGTGCTGCAGCCAGACAGGCATGACAGAAAAGCGTTGTATACCCTGCAGCGGTCCAGCCGAATTTCCCGATCAGCACATAATTCAGGATTATGTTCAGAATGCCTGCAAACGACGAAACAACAGTGATCAGCTTCGTTTTCTCATAATAAAACTCAAAACAGCAAAACAGATTATAAGCAAACATAAAATACACGCTTGCCACTAACGGAACTATAACTTTCGTTGCAATGTGGTAATCCGCAGGAGCCAGTATATACAGTACCTCAGGTGTTATCGATATAATCCCCAATCCTGCAATTGCGATCAGTATCAGTACTCCGTATGACGTTTTAGCAATTTTCTGTATTTCGTGTTCCTTGATCCTCTTAAAGATCCAGGGATGCATTGAATGAAGGACTGCACTCGTGATCATAAACAGCATCCAGGCCCAGTTATGCCCCAATCCGTATATACCTGCTTCAGAATCACCCACCAGGGATTTTATCATGATCCGGTCAGTCTGATTTAATATGATGCCCGTCAGATAATGGGGTATCAACGGAATGTTTAATGTAAGAAAATATCCCCATAGCTTCTTATCATAAAACCTGCCCTTGTTCACCAGATAAAAGAAAAATCCGCCATAAGTGATCGTTTCAACCAGAACAACAGAAAAAAAGCGGACTTCTGCCTTATTCTCCCGCATAAAAAAGACTGCGGCTATCCCGATAAGCGGCTCTACTATGGCAACAAAAACAGAAACTGCGATCTTGGCTTTATATTTATATTCGTTCTTTTGAACAGACGTCCATATATCGCACATCAGGCCGGCCCAGGCAAGTATTATCATGCATCCGCAAATAAGCGTATCAAACCCTAAAAGCGGGGTCAGCCATTGATGTAACAGAAAATACACTCCAAAAACAACTATTGAAGTGGCTGTGCCAAGGCCTGCAGCTGCGGCCATCAGATCATTTTTTCTTGTATTATACTTAACCAGCGCCTGCTGGAAAGAACCATCGGACAGGTTCAATGTGGAGAATACAGCTATTACTTCCAGCCATGAAAAAATAACCGTATATACACCGTATTCCCCGGTAGTCATCAGCCTTGTAAATACCGGCGTAAACAGGACACTTATCCCCATCTGAAAAACCCTGCAACATATTATCGCAAGGGAAGCCTGTGCCGGTTTGGATAATGACTGCCATTTAGCCTTAAGCGGATTATTCATCTTTAGTCTTCTCTTCTTTTATCCTGTTTGCGATCAGTATGCGCCTTAAGTACTTAAGATCCTCCAGCAAAAGAAATGCGGCATACTCTAAGATATTAATACTTCCTCTGTTAAGGCATCCGTAAATATTCTTTTTAAACCCTTTATGCATGCGGGCAGTATTCCCGCTCAGCCCCTTTTCCCCGAATGGATTTTTCCCATGTCCTGCAGAAAGCAGTTTATCCGGTATATAATATATCTTTGCTCTTTCTGCCAGTCTGCATATGAAATCGCTGTCCTCGGCATACCTCATGCTTTCATCAAACATACCGGATTTAAGCAGCTCATTCCGTTTAACGATCAGTGACGGCACCGGCGGCCATAAATACACAAGCTCGTCTTTGACCTTCATTCCGTACAGTTCATATCCCGAAGAATTATTTACCTTCTTTCCGGGCTTCAGATTCAATTGATCCCAGCCTGTACCTAAAGCCTTTATCCCGGGATATCTTCTTAAAATGCCAAGCTGTATCTTCAGTTTTTCCGGCTTCCATTCATCATCAGCATCCAGAAAAGCAATATGGTCACCCCTGCTTATCTCAATGCCTCTGTTCCTTGCCGCTGAAACACCCCTGTTTTTCTTAAATCCGGTAAAAACCAGCGTAAACTGTTCCTCTGCGTTCTTCTTCCACTCTTCAACGACCTTTGCAGTATCATCTGTCGATCCGTCATTAACCACGATCACTTCATAAACGTACTGCACCGCCGTCTGATGCAGTACGCTGTTAAGCGCATCTTCTATTGTTTCCGCACTGTTATATGCCGGTATGACTACCGATAATTTAATATCTCTCATTGCCGATGTTTTTATAGTTTATTTCTCCCAGTGAATAAAACTTCATAATACATTTTGCAAGAGGTTCCGGCCAGAATTTAAGGAACATGGCAAGGTCCTCCTTTGCCCTCTCCTGCCGGTAAATAAGCTGCGCCGTAGCTGCATTTTTATGAATGCGGTGAAGTAAAAGTGCATGGGGTTCATATATGAATCTGCCCTGCCGTCTTGAAAGCTTTTCCCAGGTATCCCAGTCAATATTACTCTTAAACTCCGATAAAAAAAGGGTTTCAGGAAGCACCGCCGTATTATAGGTAACCGTCGGACACATAATGGGATTGCCGAATGACAGTATCCACCTTTCAGCCTGTTTGATATCTTTTAAAATCGGGCACTTAAGCGGAAAGAGCATAGCCCTTTTAACAGCGGTATAAGGACTGATATCAAGCTTTCTTCCGTTTCGAAGCTCCGCATAATCGGTAAAGCAAAGCAATGCCTCTCTCTCTTCTTCAAGTCTGCTTATTACCTTCTCCGTATAATGGGGAAGGTAAATATCATCCTGGTGTGCTATCGTTACGTACCTTGCGGTCTCCCGCGCCTTTTCATATGCATACTCCCAGTCGGAAGCAATACCGCATTTTTTTTCATTTACATATAACGGCAGCTCATATCTTTCGGCCAGATCCCGTACAAATGCAGCCGATGTAGATGTAGCAACAATGATCCTGCTCTTTACTGTCTGTGCCAGCAGAGATCTTATACATGCCTCCAGATAGGGGCTTTCTTTATACGCACAGATCACAAATACGTGGTCATCATAATATCTCATGTAATTCTCCCCACTCAATATCTTATCCGGCTCATCACTTCGACGATGACTGACAGATATACGATCCAGGCAATCCCGGTAAAATATTTCCTGTTTATTATTTTAGGTATCCTGCTTACGGAAAGACTGTACAGCACCAGAGCCATTATGGGGATAAAATACCTTCCCTGTACCCCGCTTACTCTTTCACTGCCATAGTAGGTATATGCAAGCGCCATTGTGGTTACTATCCCCACCAGGGTAATGACTGACATGCCCAGCGCCACGGCTCTCTGCCGGATTCCCGGAGCATCATTCTTTTCCTGAAACAGCTGATTCAAAACAAGCATGAGCAGATATGCCCTGATACACCAGGGAGCAAGACTGACCGATGTTCCCGCCATATGGTATCCCACAGCCTGATAGATATACATTTTTCCGTCATGCCATATGCTGTTTGCCAGCAGCTTCATAAATCCAAAGGGGTGCCCCATCACGTAATTCATATCATAATACGGATTTACCTCTCCGAAATTGCTCCCGTCTACACGTGAAACAATGTCCGGTGATCTTATTATCCACAGGATCCCGACAGTAAAAGCAATAATAAACATACACTTAAACAACCGGTCCTTAAGTCCCTTAAACTGTTTTGACGGGATCATAAATACCAGTAATACCAGGGTACAATATACAACCTTTACCGGTCCCAGGGTACCCAGAATGCCTGCAATGATCATGGCATTTTTCCAACTTAATTCTTTCTTTTCATCAATGATCTTAACTACATAGGCAAATAAAATAAGCGAAAGACCATTCACTATCACATCATACGAAAGCGAAGCCGCCTGATGCATAGCCATGGGAAGCATGCCGACCATCAGTATCAGTTCTTTGTTATAAGGCATGAGCCTTATTGCCAGCCAGGCCATAAACACAAAGAATAAAAGATTAAAGAAGCGTGCCAGGGAATATGTCAGATAATAATCAGCCCCCAGCAGCCGCCCTATCGACATTCCGATGGCAGGTACTATATAAGAAGCCGGCTGGATAAAGGAAAAGGTATTGCGGCAGATGAACGCATCTTCATGCCCATCCGTTCTGCCGGTACCAATGTTCTGCATAAGCTTCATAAAAGACTCATTGGAATTATAATGCTGCTTAAGCTTGGCAAAATACTCTCCTTCGATATCATTCAGATCCTCTCTGCCAAGGATCAAATTGGATACTTTCAGCGTTCCGTAATAATGATTGGCCTCATCCGTCTGACTTGAAGGAGACATGATAAAGAACATGATAAGGCCTGTTCCCAAAAGGACCCAGAATGACCATTTCTCTATCGGTTTCTCTATATTAAACCACCAGATGTTTGCTGTGATAAACAGGAGTATAAAGGCCGCAACTGCAAAATAGTTCTTATGCATCCGGTAGACCGAATAACCTTTGACCGTAACAGAATCATTCTCATTCAGTTCCGGTGCGCTGACCTCGATATAATATTCATTTCCGGCTGCAAAAAGATCCGCATCTGCTTCATAGAATAACCACCGGTCTTCACCCTGCTTTTCGTCCAGGATCCTCATCTTGTCCGTAGTCCATGTCTTAAGCTGTTTACCTTCACCGTTAAGAAGCGTGACCGTAAAGCTGCCCTCATAACCTTTTGAATCCATGTACAGTTCAAAAGAATCCTCTCCCCCGTGGCAGCTTAATCCCATGGTAAACTTAAGATCACCGAACACTTCCGTTGCCGTATCAAACTCCTGCCGGCCGGTATAATACTCCCTGAACTGATCTGCCGGTCGTTCATCCAGCAGATTAAGCATTACCAGCAGGAGAAGTCCGTTGATCAGCAGGGCTCCTATAGCCGGGCGGATCCATGATGTTTTTTTATTTCCCTTAAGCTTTTTCATCTGCATCCTGCTCTTTATCAACCTTCTTTTTCCCTATGCGGCGATATATAACATACGCCAGCCATTCCGCAAATGCTGTGAAATACAGACACATAAAGCATTTAGGCATCATCATATTTACCGGATCCTCACATCCCGTGATCTCCATGACAAGGTCACCTTCCGCTTCAGCTTCATTTATCATAAACTTCCCTTTTACATACCAGTCCGAAGGGATATAATACAAAAGAATATCTTCTCCGTCTTCCGTATCTTTAGCGGATATATCAACGCGGAATCTCCTTCCGATCACATCTCCCTGCTCCAGAGGCTTTCTTACGTTTACTATGAAACTTCCGTCTTTTTCTACAGTGTTGAGCGGCACCTCCCAGTTTCCGATCTCAGTGTCGGTTTCATCGTCATATAATCCGACGAGTATAGTTCCTTTTTCCATATTTTTCAGGGTCACAACCTTAAGTTTTATTCCCGCAACATTGAGCAGATCACAGATAAAGGTCTGACTGACCTTCTCAGCGGATATCGATACACTTGCAAGCTGACTCTCCGGTATCGTATCAGAATTTTCGACGATAACCCCTATGGCATAGGAATACGGATGTCTTCCCAAAACAAGATCAAACAAAACAGGCATAAAACACAGTAAGGCGATCACTATACAGATGACCGCATACGTTTTATTCTGCTTTATTTTTTCAAACCACTCTTTCTGTCTTTCCATAGCAATCTCCGAAACGATACTCTCTACGATTTATTACACAGCCTGTCCAGCACTGCTTTTTTCAACAGGTTTTTTGTCTGTATTTTCCAAAGCCTGTAATACTGAACCGGTTCAGCACCAAAACGCCTGTTATGCTCCGCTATCGAAGGGATCATCGATCCCTCAAAATCAAAGCCCCTGCCGGTCTCACAGGCAAACTTTATCATTTCATATGTCATAAACGCTTTCAGATTTTCCGATCTTTTCCCGGGCACTGTTCCCACCAGCAGCTCGTATACATAGTTTTTATCAAACACGTACAGTCCGGCACAGCATATATCTCCCTGCGCATCCTTAACAGCCGCCATTTTGCATGCACCATGCGCCCGGCAGGCTTTGTACAGCCTTTTATACACCACTTCCGGATTCGGATTCTTCATCCCCCTGCGCTCAAAAGAAGCACTTATGATCTTATATAACTGCTCCGGGGATCTGAGTTCCTCAAGCCGTACCGTGCCCGATGCCTTACGTATCATTGCCCTGCCGGCCCGGTCCATCTGCGAAAGGACATCTTCGCTCCTTTGCCCCGGCGGGATAATAAAAGAATATCTTACTTCCTGCCTGAATCCTTTCCAGGCAAAAGGCTCACCGTTCCGTAAGCTGCCGGATAATTCCATGTCATAAAAATCCGCGCCAAGATCTGAAAGCCTCTTTGCTATCTCCCCGATCCACTTAAACCGGTAGTGCAGCGCACGTTCTGTCTTTAAACCTTTCAGAGGCTTGATCCAGATATCAAAGCACTGGGTAAGCTGCGGCTGCAGCACGCCGTTTATACAGAAGCGCTTCTTTCTGTGATAGGGAAGTGCTGCCACCACCTCACCGTTCTCCTCTATCACTACAGCATCCCAGTTATTCTTACCGCACACTGCATCCAGCCAGAACGGCATATTATAGATACGCATATCATCCCGGGTACTGATAAATCTCACATATTTTTCTTTATCGCCAAGCATCGATCGATCCCCTGCCCTCTGTCATGAGTCAAATCTTCCGATATGATCCCTTGTGCTGCCTTCTTTAAGCGGAAGCCTTACAGGACATCCTTCCGCCGCCGAACGGTAAATGGCCAGGACCAGCTCCATAGCCTGCTTTCCCGCCTCACCGTCTATATAAGGCTTCCGGCCGTTACGTATCGCATCGATCATATCCTTATAGAGCGGCGTGTGTCCGAATCCGTACACATTGGGCGGATCCTCGGCATAAAGTGCTTTTACGCTGTCCGGATCATCCGATCCGTCGGCAAATTTCCATTCTTCTATAACATTCACACTTCTGCCGCCGGCTTTTACGGTTCCCTTTTCCCCAAAGAGACACAGCGTCTCCTCCAGGTTTTCCGGATATATGTTTACGCTTCCCTCGATAAGTCCGTAGGCACCGTTCTTTAACTTAAGCATGGCCATGCCGAAATCCTCGGCCTCAATATACGGATGCATAAGACGATCCGTATACGCCATGACCTCTTCCACCTCGTCTCCCAGCATCCATAACAGCAGATCGATATTGTGAATGCACTGGTTCATAAGGCAGCCTCCGTCCATTTCCCAGCTGCCGCGGGAAGGTACCTGCCCATAATAATCTTTACTGCGGTTCCAGCGCACGTTAGCGGTACCGTGCAGCATCCTGCCAAAGCGTCCTTCTTCTACAGCCCTGCGTATATACTGTATAGACCTGTTAAACCTGTTCTGATGACAGACACATACCGCTACACCCTTTTCCCTGCCGGCACGGATGACGGCATCCGCATCCGCAACAGATAAGGCTATGGGCTTTTCTATAATAACATTACATCCTGCCTCTATACATTCAAGGGCAATGGCAGCATGCTTTCCTGACTCTGTTGCGATGGCAACTATGTCGGGATGTTCATTTCTGATCATGGCCTTATAATCTGTATACTGCCCCAGGTGATCCGCCCCGAACTTTCCTGCCAGTTTTGAAACCGCTTCAGGATTAACATCACAGATCCCGGCTATTTCCAGATCATTATTTATTGCTGCCTGCATATGGTTAGGCGAAACCCGCCCGCAGCCTATCAAAGCATATCTCATTTCTGCCTCCGGCTTTTACCTGTCATCATTATCTGCGCTTTACCCTTATTGCCAGCGGATTAACCGGCGCATGTTTTTCCCTAAGATGCTTTATCGTGTGTATAAACTCTTTAACCCCGTAATCCATAAGGCTTTGCAATACCAGAGTCCTGGCAGATATGCGCGTATCCGCATAGGCGCTTTCCGGTAAATGCTCCTTAAGGAATCCGGCCTGTTCAATATAAACATCAATACGCTTACGGAAGCGCTCTTTATTCTTTGTGGTTGTCAGCGTCCCTTCACTCTCCGTAATGCAGTATATGACATCACTCGTTGCTTTAACAGACTTTGCATGGTAAGCGCAGCGTACGGAAAACATAACATCGTTTGCCACGGGAGATACGGAAGACTTAATACCGTTTTCCGTAATCAGGCTTCTGCGTATCATTTTGGAAGTATCGGGAACGGACAGATATCTTAAGCGCATCTCGCTCTCCTGTCCGGGATCCGTAACAAAACGATCCACAAGTTTTTTATATGGCACATGCCGCGATGACATCCCTCCGTCGCTTTCCCTGATGCTGGTAGGCGCAAAATAAATAACATCTGCCTCATCATCAGTGTAACGGTGCATTATCTCAAAAGCATCCTTTGTAAAATAATCATCCGAATCTGCAATGATTATCCATTTTCCCGTTGCTTTTTGAATGCCCAGATCCCTGCAGGTTCCGGTGCCTTTTATATCCGTGTCATTATTGATCCAGATACTGCCCTTTGCTGCTGCATATGCTCTTGCATCCGCAAGCTTCTTTCCGTCAATATCCGATTTATCATCCACTATGATATGCTCGATCCGGTCATCTTCAGGGATGGAATCTATAAGCCTTCGCAGCGTATCCGGCATATTATAATGCGGTGTGATGATCGACAGTAAGATCATAAGTTTCTTTCCCCGCTTATACTGACAATATGGTCTCACAGACCATATCCGCTTCTTCATCTTTCAGATACGGGTGGATTGGAAGACTTAAAGCCCGCGACGAAGCATCCATTGAATTAAGGTAATCCGCATCAGAGTATTCTCTTCCCTCAAATGCTTTTTGCCGGTGCAGGCATCGGGGATAATAAACAATCGTCGGAATATCTCTGTCTTTCAATCTTTTTTGCAGTATATCCCGTTCCCCGGCATCCTTACACAGAATGGTATACTGTGCCCATGAAGATCTGAATCCCGGAAGGACTGCAGGTGTTAAAAATCCGTCTTTCAAACGCTGTGTGTAATACTCTGCCATTCTGTTCACATTATCAAGCTCATATTCTTTGAACGCCTTAAGCTTCGGAATAAGGATTGCCGCCTGAAGCGTATCAAGACGGCTGTTGATACCGATAATATCATTACAGTATTTATCTTCTTCGCTTCTTCCGTTAGCACGCAGGCTCCTTAAGCGGTGGGCTGTTTTTTCGTCATCCGTAAATACCGCACCACCATCCCCGTAACAGCCAAGGGGCTTAGCCGGGAAAAAAGAAGTGACTGATACGTCTCCGAAAGAGCATGCCTTTTTATCACGGATGCTGCCGCCAAATCCCTGGGCAGCGTCCTCAATTACTTTAAGACCGTATTTATCTGCTACAGGTATGATGCTGTCATGATCCGCCGGCTGTCCGAACAGATCCACCGTGATCACCACCTTCGGCAGGAGTTTGCCTTCCTTAATGACCTTTTGGATCTGATACTCCAAAGACTCAGGACTCATGTTAAAAGTCCGGATATCGATATCAGTAAAGACCGGTACCGCTCCTCTTACAGCAGCTGCCCCCGCACTTGCAATATAGGTAAAATCCGGAACAAATACCGCATCCCCAGGGCCTGCGTTCATACTCATAAGGGCCAGTATAAGCGCATCTGTTCCGCTTCCGCAGCTTACGCAGTATTTTCTGCCCACATATTCTGCAAGCCTTTCCTCCAGCTCCGCAACCTGCTTTCCCAGTATAAAGGAAGAGCTGCCGATCACCTCTTCTATCTGAGCGTCTATTTCGTTTTTAAGCGCCAGGTACTGCGCTTTTAAATCCTTAAACTGCATCAGCCGCAGATCTCCCGTAACAGTTTTATAGTATTTACAGAGCAATCATAATCTTCTTTCCAGGATGTATATGCCGCAGACCTCAATTCTTCACGTTCCTTATCAGTCATATCCGAATAACGGTTTATCACGCGGCTTAATTCCTCATTATTAAAATCCGCGCTTAACAGAAATCCGTTTCTTTCGCTTACTATCTCCGTATTCCCCCCGACTTTAGCTGCGATGGCCGGAACCCCGTAGCTCATACATTCCATCAACGCTGTGGGCACTCCCTCCGATCCGCTTACATTGATAAACAGATCCACCACATTCGAATTATAATACTCATGGATCTTTGCGTTATCCGCTTCTCCCATAAAACGATAGCGAATGTTTTCTTTGTTTACAAGCTTCCCGGCCGCAAGTTTTTTCATTTCTTTAAACAGGCTGCCATTGCCAAAATGAGTCCACTCGATATCCCTGCCATCCCAGGATGCCAGGAAATCTATGATCCGGTCTATCCTTTTTACCGGGACCACATCGGAACAGGATAATAATCTCAAGATACCATCCGCGGATCCGGGAACCAGACGCTCAGGATACAGCTTTCTGCTGGCCAGATGGATAACAGAAGTTTTATCCAGGTCCCTTCCGGAAATGATATTCCTAACATCGCGGCAGTATCTGTCCCGCATCACATCAGAGATAAAAAAGACATGATCACAGTAATGGTGTTTCATCCTGTTATAGCCATAAGCCGCATATGGATTCCTCAGGCAGTCGATCTCGAAAGAATGCGCTAAAGATACAAAACGCACTTCCGGATATTTCCTCTTAAGTTCTGCACCGGCCATTGCCTCCGATGAAAACCAGGCGGATAAAATGACCGTATTCTCTTTATCCGCCAGCCCGTTTTCAAACATCCTGCTTACAGCTTTCACAAAGCAGTCTGCCCATATATTATGAACAGCTATGATCTCTGTAAGCTTCATGATGGGGAGTTTATTCCCTGCTGCCCGTAACAGCTGTTCCCATGAATCCTTTTTCAGAAAATACAGCGGCAGTTTGATCACCCGCTGATATGCCTTTTCCCTTGGGATAGCTAAAAAACGTACTTTACTGTATTGGCTGTGCAGCCTTTGGTCCGCACAGGACACCGGATAAACATAATCAATTTTATCAAATACCGTCCCCGCATAATACAGGATATTCTGCATAAATGTCGGTATCTCATACTGATAATTCAGGACGATCAGATCTTTTCTTTTCATGTGCAATATATGCGGGCCGCCTTTTTACAGGCGGCCCGGGATATTTTTACTTTACGTTTACGCTTATTGTTATCGCCTTGCCGTTAACCTTGGCCGTGAACTTTGCTTTTCCTGCACCGCGCGCCTCGATGTTTCCGTTCTCATCGATAAAGGCTATATCCGGCTTGCTGCTCTTATAGATCACCGGCTGGTCTACGTCGGCATAGCTTAGCGTGATCTTCTGACCCGCTGCTATAGTAAGAGTATATTTATTGCCTTTATTCTTCGCCAGATCGTACTTATCCTCCTCATGCAGCAGGATTATTGCAGGGTCATCTACCTTGACTGTCATTATATAGCTTGTCATTGCATCCTTAGCCACCAGGGTGACGATTCCGGCCTTTTTGCCGGTTATCTTTGCATTCTTGATATTTACAATTTCTTTCTCTTCATCAGTCGTTCCTTCTGCATAATCCCAAACGGTCTTCTTTACTCCGCTCAGCTTAACAGACTTGGAACCACCTGTTGATAAGTGCAGGGTACGTTCTTTTACAGCACTTGTTTCCTTAACGCTCACTGTAGCGGTATATGCTACTCCGTTTGCATAA
>JAEEGL011021734.1_pt1 | contig 16179 bp, 18 predicted proteins | sample 9134231 | NCBI WGS metagenome assembly JAEEGL01 (sample SAMN16246548, study PRJNA631951) | gut metagenome | biome: gut microbiome; feature: rumen; material: fiber-attached | host: Bos | place: Iran: Karaj | collected 2018-10
TCTTGAGTACTTCTCCTCAGGTCCGAATGCCTCTACCAATAATAGCATTTATTACCGGTAACCTATATGAATGCGTCAAAAAGACGCATTGATTATTTTAGCATACATACCTGCTTTGTCAACACAATTCAGAAAATTGTTTGCGTATTAATATCTTCCATAGAATATTCCGGCTATGGGAGAGTCTTCAGAAAGGATGATGGTATTGTCTCCACCTTCCATACTTGCCTTAAGTGCATCGAGTGCTCTTACGAATGAATAGAAGTCCGCTTTGCTCTCATCCGAATATGCCTCGGAAAGTATTCTCATGTACTCTGCTTCGCCTTCAGCTCTGATAGCTTCTGCCTGAGCCTCTGCATTTGATAGAGTGATGGCTACCTCTCTGTCTGTGGTGTTCATGATGATCTGTGCCTGAGCCTGTCCTTCTGCAGTGTACTGTGCAGCAATGTTTTCTCTTTCGGAGATCATTCTGGTATATACAGCCTGCTTGTTGTCATCGGGAAGATCAAGCTTCTTAACATCAACGGTAAGGATCTCTATACCATACTGATCCTCGATATGATTGATGTGATTCATGATTTCTTCGGTAAGAGAAGTAATCTCTACAACAGCGGTCTCTTCCTCAACGGTAAGATCGTTTGAAGTGACATCGCTGTCATCTTCGATAACGGTTACGGTCATCTTTCCGTCACGGCTTAAGATGACTGCATCCTGAGTCATGTTTGAGATTGTGTTCTTGGTTGCGTTATATACGATGGTATCGATACGTCCCTCTGCATTGGTAACAGATCCGCTGAGGGTCTGCGCAAACTTAAGTGGATCGGTTACTCTCCAAAGTACATAGCTGTCAACGATCATGGTCTTCTTATCGGAAGTGATAACGTCCGATGCGGGAAGGTCATAGAGAAGAACCTCGTTGGGAACTATGTCTACGGTCTCGATAAAAGGAATCTTGAATGAAATTCCCGCATTCTGAATAACGCGTTCTACTTTACCGAATCTTCTTACAAGCTTGAACTGGTTCTCATATGTAACGATCATGCAAGATCTTACAACGATCAGTGCAAATACGATCAATACAACAACGATCCAGCCCGTAGCCGATGTTTTATTTTTCTGGGATTTGGGATTTCCCTTTGAATCAAAGCTTTCAAACTGTGCCATTTTATTAACCCTCTCCATTTTCTGATACTGTGTCTGAACCGTAAGTAAAATCGAAGAAATTCTCCAGAGGAAGTAATGTGGTCATATCTCCGTCGGAACTCTGGATGATGACCTTGAGTCCGGGAAGAACCGCCTCCATAGCCTCGAAGAACATTCTCTTCTTGGTTACTTCGGGATAATTGATGTACTCCTCATAGAGGGCGTTAAATCTGGCAACCTGTCCGTTAGCCTCGTTAATTCTTTCCTGCTTGTCTGCTTCAGCTTCCTGGATGATCCTGTCTGCTTCAGCCTCTGCTGCGGGAATCATTTCGTTTCTGTACTTATTTGCATTGTTAACGGAAGTTTCTTTGCCCTGCTTTGCGGTTTCAACTTCCTTGAATGCCATGCTTACTTCCTCCGTGGGAGGCTCTGCATCCTGAATGGTGATGTTAACAAGCTGAATTCCGATATCGTATATTTCAAGCTTATCGATGATCATCTGCTTGATATTGGACTGGATCTCGTTCTTGCCTGTGGTAAGAACTGCATCTACGGTGTATGAACCGATGGTTGTTCTGATGCAGTTCTGTGCAATGTTCTTGAGGATCTCTACGGGATCTTCGGAAGCATAAAGTGCTTTAACGGGATCGGTAACTCTGTACTCTGCGTAGAAGTCAACGTGAAGGAAGTTGTAATCGGATGTGATCATCATTGCTTCCTCACCGGCTCCTGTTGAGTTGTAACCGATGCTGAATCCGTTAATTGTTGTCGATACCTTCTCGACTGTCTGGATAAAAGGTATCTTGAAATGAAGTCCGGGGGTTGTTACTGCCTGGGGTGATCCGAATGTGCAGACAACTGCCTGCTCTTCTTCACGGATTGAGTAGAATGAACCGCTGACAAGGATCAGGGCCACAATTACAATGACTACGATCGGTATGATCTTTTTTGTCTTTTCGACATTGACTTGTTTCTTCACTTTTTCATTTTCTCCTCGTTTTATTTATTCGACTCTGTACTGCTTCTGTGACTCTTCGTACAGATCAAGTCCTTCATGATCTATTACAACGATCACGGGGAAATCCTTAACTTCAAGCTTGCGAATGGCTTCGGTACCCAGATCGTCATAAGCGATGGTTTCGGATGAAATGATGCACTTACTGAGAAGTGCACCCGCGCCGCCTACGGCGGCAAAATAAACCGCACCGTTTCTGATGATTGCATCCTTTACTTCGCGGGTTCGTTTTCCTTTTCCTATCATTCCGATAAGACCGAGGTCGAGAAGTTCGGGCGCGTATTTATCCATGCGGCTTGCGGTGGTAGGACCTGCAGATCCGATGGGTCTTCCTTCCCTTGCGGGTGAAGGGCCCATGTAATAGATGGTCTGTCCCTTGATATCGAAGGGAAGCTGCTCGCCTGCGCGAAGCGCTTCGTACATTCTCTTATGTGCCGCATCTCTTGCGGTATAGATGGTTCCGGTCAGATATACATAGTCTCCGCATTTAAGCGAAAGTGCGTCCTCTTTTGAAAGAGGCATATTAATCTTTCTGTCCATGATGCCTCCTTAAAGTTCTCTTACGCTGTGACGGTTTACGTGACAGCAGATGTTTACGGCAACGGGAAGTCCCGCTATGTGTGTGGGATAGGTGAGGACGTTAACGGCAAGTGCGGTCATGCGTCCTCCGAGTCCTCCGGGGCCGATACCTGATTTGTTGATACGGTCCAAAAGCTCGATCTCAAGATCCTTAACATAGGGGATATCGGAGTGAGAACCTGCTTCTCTCAAAAGAGCTTTCTTGGAAAGGAGCGCTGCCTTTTCGAAAGTTCCTCCGATTCCGACACCTACGACCATGGGAGGGCAGGCATTGGGACCCGCATCTCCTACTGCGGTGAGGACTGCGTTTTTGACACCCTCGATTCCCTCGGCGGGCTTGAGCATAAAGATCCTGCTCATGTTCTCGCTTCCGAATCCTTTGGGTGCAAGTGTAAGCTTGAATGTATCACCGGGCACGATGTCATAATGGATTACCGCAGGAGTGTTGTCCTTGGTATTGACTCTTTCAATCGGATCGCTTACGACCGATTTTCTCAGATACCCTTCGGTATATCCTTTTCTGACGCCCTCATTGATAGCATCGGTAAGGGATGAGCCGGTTATGTGAACATCCTGGCCCATCTCAACAAAAACGACCGCCATTCCTGTGTCCTGACAAATGGGGATCGTTTCTTCGTCTGCTATTTTCAGGTTCTCACGCAGCTGCATAAGAACCTGTTTGCCTAAGGGTGATACTTCCTGATCTCCGGCTTTCTTTAAAGCCGCCTCCATATCGGGGGTAAGATAGTGGTTGGCCTCTATGCACATCTCGGCAAGGGCTTTGGTGATTGATTCTGAACTGATCTCTCTCATTATTTGGTAAGCTCTTCCTTTATCTTAACGAGTTCTTCGGAAGAAGGTGAGGTGGGCTCCCACTGGATCTTCTGACCGTCATTATTGTATCTGGGGATCAGATGAAGGTGGAAATGACGAACCGTCTGGCCCGCTGCTTCTCCGTTATTCTGCACGACATTAAGTCCGTCCGCACCGAGTGTCTCCATGATGTGCTTTCCGAGCTTCTTGGCCAGCTTAAAAGCCTCTGCTACGGTTTCATCGGGGAGTTCGAAAAGATCGTCCGCATGCTCCTTGGGAAGGATCAGCGCATGACCTTTGGTAGCGGGACCGTTATCAAGGATAACGTTGAACTTATCGTCCTCATATATTGAATTGGTCGGGAATACTCCGTTAGCCAATTTGCAGAAAATGCAATCGTCTTTAGTCATCTTAAAACCTCCGTTTATCAATGCGTAAAATCAAGAACTTTATCAAGACCGCCCAGCAGTGAGAAGTTACCCTGCATTCCGGCCATTGCTCCGGACATAAACGCTCTCTGGAACGTCATTCTTCCGGATACGATATCTTCCATAACATCGCGTTTCATGGTCATCTTCACATCGGCTGCGGAAGCTTTGTCATATTTAATGTCAAGCTTTGCACCGTGGATTTCTATGATCAGATCGTTCTTTTTTTCCGCGATATCAACTACGAATACGCCCGAAACATCGGCCGAAGGCCTGAATGCCTTCTTGATGTCTCCGATATATTCCTCTTCACTTCCCGCATCCTCGCTCATGAGCATGCCCTTGAAATGAACGGCAAGTTCCTGAATGTCTTCCTTCTGGGTCTTAACGTAATTCTCATCGGAAACATACTGTGAGAGCTGCTCTGCTTCGGGAACTGACAGATGAAGCGGATTGGGTGTTCCGACTCTCTCGGTAAGAGCATTCTTACTGGAGGGGAAGGTCTTCTCTCTCTGGTTGACGCCGCGATAAAGTCTCTCGGCCTGTGCCTCGATAAGAGAGATGTAATCCTGGTTTACTTCAAGATCAAGAGGATTCTCGATATATCCGGAAAGGCCGGTAAGGACTTTTCCACCCAGTGTTTCCCAGGCATTTGAAAGATCCGCAAGTACCTGTCTTTCGCCATAGGTCTTGGCAATTACAATGGGCATCATATAGATCTCGCCGATCCTTGATTTATCGCCGAACTGCCATACGGAATCAAGGAACTCCAGCATATATCCGCCCATTCCGAACCATTCAACGGTGGATGCAAGGACTATTCCGTCGGCATCCTTAATGGTCTGGGACAAAGTAGGGATCGTATTTTTAAATTCATAGAGGTTGTAAAGTACAACATTAACGCGGAGTTCTTCGAGGACCTTCTGCATCCTCTCTATAACAGGGCGGGTCGGATCATCGATCACGCCTCTTCCGCCGTAATATATGTGTATGACCATACAGACTCCTTTCAGACCCTTCGATTATACATCCTTAACAGCAAAATAAAAAACCCCGGGCATATATCCTGTACCCTCCAGTGCTTCAAGGATTCTGATCATACGCTCGTCTATCACATGATATACTCCCGTGATCGAATTTTCCCAAGGCAATACTTCAAGATAATCCCTGTCGTCACCGGTCATTGACGACAATACTCTTCTCCAATCGGAGCCGTTTCTGGTCTTGAGCCTTCCGAAATCAAGACTGACGTAATCGGGACCTCCCGAAGAATTTTTAGCCAGAAACTTAACTATAAATCTCGTCTCATTAAGATTGATGGGAGTAAATATATCATGTCCGTCCTTATATACTTCCTTCCTAAAGGAATACTCCCGACCTTCCTCTTTCTCCACAGGGACTTTGATAAAGGATTGTTTTCCGTACGCATCAGTCTGTTTGACATAAGTAGCCCTGACGGATCCCGCTCCGGAACCCGGTGCTTTCATCAGAATAATCTCTTCGGATTTGTAATAATCCCAAAGAACCCTGCCTATCTTATCAAGAGGAAAGGGGAAATCCAGCGAGGCCTGTATCTCGCGGACAGAATAACCAAGCGCGGCAAGATGCTTGATGCCATCCTTGCCGGCAAAAGAATCCTTCATATCGGAAAGTGCTTTTTCGAAATGCTTTTCTTCAGACATTTTCCATCCCAAAGTGTTAGAAACAGTTTCCAATAATATACCATAATGGCAGAGCCGTAACAAATAAGGCAGTCGATAGTTTATCGACTGCCTTACAACAATTTTTCTATGAAAAGATTATTTTTCTCGCAGCGAGTTTTATCTCGTCACCATTAGCGAGTTTTTTCTGCTCATACGGTTTAAGACGAAGTCCGTTTTTGAATGTGCCGTTTGTGGAATTCAGGTCTTCGATGTAGTAGTCTTCGCCCTCTCTGAATACTCTGGCATGCATACGGCTGATTCCTTCATCATCAACAAACAGATCGACTTCATCTTCTTTTTTGCCGATCACACAAGAATCAGAATTCATCACATACATGACCTGCCCGGTCTCGCTCATCAGTTTGTATGTTTTTTCCTCGGCAGGAAGTTCCACAAATACCGTTCCTTCGGTATCCTTATCCGTCTCCGGATCGGAATATCGCATTTCTTCGGCTACGGATATTTCGGGCTCATCTCCATATCCGAAATCATATTCTTCCCTGTTCTTTCTGTCTTTGGACATCATCCGGGAGATAATATCCTTTATGCCGGAGCCGCGCTTTTCAAAAAGCCCCTGCCCGGTTCCGTTTTTCTTGGCAAATCCGGGTTTAAGTTTAAGAGGCTTTTCATCAGGGTATTTAAATACATTCCCGATCTTCTCCGCTTGTGCGTACACGACTTCCATATCTTTGGACTTTACGCTGCCATCATCCGAAGAAATCTGCGTATCCGGTACCCGGTCACTTTCTTCGTTTCTTAACTGTACGGGATCTGAGTAATCTTCTTTTTTCTCAGCCGTCTGAAGTTTCAATCCGGCAATATCGGAAAATACCTTTTCGGACAGATAAACATCTCCGGCGCTTTTGTATTGTTCCGCAACGGAATATACACATTTCACCAATTCATCATCCGAATAATCAATATGGCCTACCAAAAAATCCATCATTTCCGACATGCCGTTGTCTTCATCAAGATAAGGCACATACAGATATCCGAATTTCCCGGTTTTAAGATCCTGATATATATTCGACGGATTCCAGATAAGATTGGCGGGATCGAGCAAAAACCTGACCGCCTCATCACGAATTCTTTTCATTGACGAAAAAAATGCAATGACAAGGTTTCTGTCCAAAGGCTTCTTCGAATACAGTGTACTGAGGTTTTGACGGGACGTTATGTCGTAGTACATATATGCATCCGAGTCAATATATCTGATCTCAAACGGAAGCAGTCCGGATATACCCCCTCTTTTCATAATGCAGTATTGATATTTCCTCTCATCCGGAAGAGTCAACTCCCGTATCCTCACATAGTTATTCTTCAGTCCTCTGACATATTCACTAACGATCATCTGAATTCCTTTCTATTCTTCGGAGATCTTATCCTCGAGCTCCAATACTTTTCTGTATGTTCGTATCACGAATACTTCCGATACGGCTCTCCTGCTTCTGGTTACATTTGTTGACCAGTTATCACTGAGCATTCCGAACACCTCAGCACCCGGAAGAATCCGGCAACTGCCGGATACGCTGCATTCGACTCTATCGGCAGTGCAAGAGACGCGAATATCCCCGAATATCCAGGAAATGTAATGGTCCTTGTATCTGCCCTGCATCTGCGAAACAACATATTCTGCCTTTTGAGCGCCATCCATATCCTGCTTTTCAAGCGTCCGGATCACGATGGACGCGGTATCCATTTCCTGAAGAACGGTATCATATCGAAAAAACCATACTCGCAACACCAGCAAAACGATCATTAAGGCAAACGGCAGTATCATTGCCGCTTCTATAGTTAAATATCCATCTGTCTGTTTCATATAAAGAACAGACTCCCTTCATAGAGTTTAAGAAAACAATATGCTCCAGTAACAAACGGAATGTATGGCATTCTTGTCTTACCGTTTACCATTCGAAAACACATCAGGATTCCGGATAACAAAGCGAGGCAAATACAGGCAAGACATATAAGTATCATCGTAAAGGTGCAACTTTCCGTAAACCCGATCGTCAACAGCACTATTCCGTCACCTCTTCCGACCTTGTCGGAATAATATGATAAAAGCACAAAAAAGGTACCCGGCAGCGCCCCCAAAAGAGCTGTCACCACCCTTATGATCCGTTCCGATGGAGGCGTGAAAATAAAACACTCTGCCGGGAGCCAAATCAGAACTCCCAAAATACCGATCTTCAATATCACTACGGGAATTTTCTGCGACCTGATATCCGAAAACGACAATATAAGCAGATATGTTATCAACAATATTCCGATTAACACTTCGATCAGCCTCCGCACCTGGAACAAGGTCTGTGAGATTCTTCAACATCCGATAAAGGAACCGCGGAATATGTTCGGGTCAGCGTATAGCACTCCGACGAATAGTGATATCTGTCACCTTCGGAAGTTATGTACACGATATCGGGACAATCTCCCGATGCGCATACTTCACATGGAGAATACCTTCCACCCCCATTATTCCTGCATTCCGGAACATCCACATACTCCACACCCCTGACGGATAGTTTCAGATGTGTACACGAGGTCGTCACATGATATACTTCACTGTCTTCGGTTATATAAACTATCTGTTCCTGATCAAGCGATCCGCCGGTTCCTTCAATTTCATAACCGTTCCATAAATGACCGTAGAATCTTTCGGCCATATAAAAACTTCCGGCTCCGACAAGATCAAACGGTGTTTCAACCGGATACGAAAGTTTTATATCAACTATGTCACTGTCTTTACTCAAAGTACTTCCGAAAAAGTTCAGACCGGACATCCCGTTTCTCAGCGGACTTGAAGAAATATATTCCTCTCCCAATTCTTCTTCGATGCGGTATCCGACATATGTGCCCGACAGAATTCCGCCCTGAATATATGCCATCAGTTCCGAACCCGCCTCTTCATCCGCATGTTCGGAAGATGCTGCCCCTTCCGCTGATGAGGAGGATACATGTCCCGTCGAACCCAATTCCTTCATGGGATCGGTCAACAGACTTCCGTACAGACATATTTCATTTCCTGCGGAGTGAAGAGCGTATTCCAGATTTCCGTGCAATGCGATCATCTGAAGAGATGAGGAGAGATTCATGAAGAAGAACAGAAAACACGGCAGAACGACTGCAGCTTCAACAGTCATACTTCCGCTAAGCAGAGATGTCTTCTCTATGCGGAATAAATGAGTAAGTAGTTGCCCCGGAGAAGGTATGATAAAAGAAGTGTCTTTTTTGTAGTTGTGTCTGTGCATTATTCCGCATAAAAAAGACATCTCTGCCCTGTTCCTCTTCATAGATCTAATACTTTAGATATCTTTTGATCGTGACACGGCTTCCGAAACTGCTCTTTATCGCCGCGTCACATTCGATCATTTCAATGCATGAGTCCATTCTGAAATTTCCGTTTCCCGGACTTAGTCTGATATCGGACTCGATAATATCCATCGCCCTTGCCGTAAGTTCTTCCGTATCCGTCATCAATAGAAATATCCTTAGATAATCTCTGTAGGACAGGCCGGAATCGGAATCTTTGTCCGCACCCGGGGAAGCACCCGAAAGAGCGCTGTCCAGATCACAATGCCAGGTGTATGAATCTTTCATAAAAGGAATCTTTCCCCCGGACAGAAGCGTTGCGGTATCATACCTGGCTTCTATAAGAGCCCACGCCAAAAGAATCGCATGAGTAAGCACCGGTATCATCCACTCGATCATGCAGGCGGTGCATATTGCCGTAGCAAGCACTGATGCTTCTGCTTTTTTTGCAGTATCGGATTCCAGATAGAGCATATCCATCCCGGCCCGTATCGCCATTATCCTCACAGCAACCGAATTAAGATTTTCGACATCCGTTGCCTGTCCGGCTATCAGATACTCGATCTGATACCACATGGCATCCCCGGAATCGGTATCTCCGTATCTGCCCATATATCTCATCAGATATTCACCAAACAATGCTTTATTCAGGATTTCGTCAGCAAGGTTTTCTTCACTTTCGGTCCACGTTATATTTCCGTTATTGATATTTCCGTCACTCATTCTTCCGGATATTATCGCGTTTTGATCAAGCTGCCTTCTCGACAGATTTTCCGGATCATCCACAAGCAGCCCCAGGATTCCCGTACCGACTGTATCCGAAACACTTGAAACGGGCGACTTGTATTCGTCCGGAAGTTCGGTCAGATCGGGTTTTGCAGGAGGCTCTTCTCCCGCCTCTTCGCTTTCAAGGCACGCCTTCTCATAATCCGCTTCCTGTGAAGCTCTTTCAGCCTCTCGTCTGGCTCGTTCCGAATTTGCGGCTCCGGATACTTCCCCGGCATCCTCATTCATTTCGCCATACACATCCATGGAATCCGCGGCAATCAGTTCTTCGGATGTCGCCCAGCCTATAACCTGCTTCGCAGCCTCTATTCCGAGGTCATCCTTAATTGCCTCGATCGCACATTCCCTGAATACCCTTCCACTTTCGTCCGTAAGATAAACGACTCCCGTCACCGAAGCATTCTCCGGATAAGCACCTATAAAATCTCTGTATGACAAATAGGGAAAAGCCGGGTCCCGGGTATAGTTTTTCTCCATATAGTCCTTGAAGTGCTCGGAAGTTCTGCTCATTCCCGAAACCGGACTTCCGTATGAAGAATCTACTGCGAAGATGTTGTACTGCCGCATCAGCTCACGGTTGTATTCGGCCAAAACACTTCTCATGGCCGTATCCATGATAAGCTCCGCCTCCATTCTCATAGCACTCCTCCTGGCCCCTTCTATCATGGTCAGGCAAAGGCTCAGGATAACCGATAGTACAAGCGTCATATACACCGTCAGATATCCGGACGTATTTTTTCCCGGCATCATATCGAATCTGTCTGAGTGGTGATCTTGTCAAAAAGTCTCTCAACGATTTCCGTTATCCTGCCCTTAAAGATGATTACCAATCCGACCAAAACAACGATTATCAATATGATCTCCACTGTTCCCATTCCGTCTTCTTCACGAAGAAAATCTTTAAAATTTTTAAGTCTCATCATTACCTTTCCTCCTGTTAAATATTCATTCCGGTCATAGCAGGGATCATTATCATCACCATTACAACCGCAAGCATCATCATCATTGGAACAAGAAGTTTTGTCTGGGCCTCTTCACCTGCCTTTCTGGCTTCCAGTACTCTTTCTCTCATGGCATTGTCAGCCTCACTTCTAAGCCTCATGACAAACCCGGGATTTCCTCTTTTCAGATTCTGGGATAAAAGTCCGGCCAGCTTTATGTATTCGCTCAATCCGGTTCGGTTACCGAATCGTTCGTACGCTGAAGCCTCGCCCAGCCCCTGTCCCATTTCACGGCAGGCAAACCTCATTTCCTCATAGATCAGTTCACCCGATTTATAATCCCTCGAGTCTTCGGCTATCTTAGTAAAGGCTCCTTTTACGGTCATACCTGCGCCGACGTACAAGGCAAGCTGTCTGAGCACTTTCGGATAACTCTTTTTCATGTTTTCTTTTTTCTTATCTGCTTTTGAGGCAAGATCTTTGCCGGAAGCAAAATAGATCACTATCGAAACCAGAACAAAGACACCCGCCAGTAAAAGGCTGTCGTCTTCAACAACGAATTCCCAGCTGATCTTTTCTCCCTCATACTCATCAGGCAAAATCCATTCTTTTTCTTCACGGGCAGATTCTTCGTTTTCGGAAATAAAAGCACCAAGTGCTTCGCTGTATTTTTCCGCGGGATCCTTTTCGGGTGTGACCACAACAACCGGAATGGAAACGGAACCCTCGTAATCGCCATAGGAATACAAAGCCGTCAGCACCACTTCACCCTCACCGCTTGAAGCATCAACTTCTCCGCTGTAGGAAGAGATCTTATACGGATCCGAAGATCTCCAGATAAACTTAAAAGGGTATCCGTCGTACTTTTCCTTAAGAACAAGAGCTGAACCGACATGCATCAGATCCGGGTTATCGCCGCATATTAATCTGTCCGCATTTTCTTTAAATTTCTCGACATAACCGTTTACCTCCGATTCGGATAAGATCCTTTCCGATATGTTCAGATTCAGCTCCACGTTCCCCGATTCCGTATGACCGTATAGAGCAACTGCCTGTTTAGATCCGTTCCACTCATCACGAACAAATACTCCGTCTCCGACATCTCTTTCATCCAAAGCAGAAATTTTAACCAGAACTCCCATTATGATCCCGACGGTCATTATCAAAAGACTCATTCCGATTCTCTTTATCTCAAATGCCTTATATGCCTCATTGACATCTGCAGCAGGATTCAGATAATTAAGTGTCCTTACTATTCCGATATCAGGTTTTATGCCCGGTACATTTCTGCTTTTTTCGTATATATATCCTGATAACTTCTCAAACATCAGCCGGCCTCCTCAAGTCTGTTCAGGATCTTATCCCCGATAAAATACGCCAGAATATATACGGCAAGCAGTCCCGACATTATGGCTACTCCGGTCAGATTTCCGTATAGACTATCAAAGTATCCCGGGCTACTCACTCCCACATAAGCCAGTATTCCGAATGGCATAATCTTCATAATGTTTTGTTCCATCTTTTTACCCGAAATGGCGGTAGCAATTTCATCTCTTGTCTCTATTCGAAGAGATATGGTTTCCACCGCCGCAGATATCACTTCGCTCATATTTCCTCCAAATCTCTTGGCTATAACAAATACCTTCGCAAAGTCTTCTATAGCTTCGCTCCCACTTCTTGCCGCAAGATCGGTAAGTAGTTCCTCCAACGTAATATTGATGACCAGTCCTCTTCTGATCGTTTCCATTTCTTCGTGGATAAAAGAATCCTTCCCGTATTGTCTTTCCATATCTCGTCCGCATTGGACAAAGGCATTCTCAACGGAATATCCTGCCTTCAGTGCCGTATCAACACCACGTATGGCTTCACCAAACTGCGATTCCAGTACTTTCACATCCGCAGCTGCCAGTTCTTTTTTCTTCTGTTTGTAATACAGATAACCGACTGCGGATAAAGGTATCGCGGCAATAAAGCTCCTGTAAAAAAAGAACGCCAAAATAAATACCCTGAGCGCCGCTCCCGCTATCACACGCATTCTTTTTGCGGCATCCCAGTTAACCAAGTGATAATCCCGCGCGCTCAAGCTTTTCTCTTTGGAACAATTCACCGGTCTTTTTGAGTGATCCGATAACCTTCCCGTTTTCAAATCCTTCTTCACGAAAGCTGAAGAGCCCGCGGATGACGATCTCTCCATTTTCATATCCGCATACCTCCGATATATCCAAAACCTTTCTCGACTTATCACGAAGCCTGCCCAAATGGACAATGATATCGAGCCCCGAAGCTATCTGTTGTCTGATCGCGGCAAGCGGTAATTCCGCAGCCATAAGAACCATATTCTCAAGTCTCGACAACATATCTTTGGAGGAATTTGCGTGCCCCGTTGACATCGATCCGTCGTGACCGGTATTAAGGCATTGGAGCATATCCAGTGCCTCGCCTCCTCTGACCTCTCCTACAACTATCCGGTCAGGACGCATTCTCAGAGAACTTCTTATCAGATCCCTTATGCTTATCTCATCGATTCCGGGACCACCGTTTCTGGTCTCAAGCCGGACCAGATTTTCGATTCCCTGAAGCTGTAACTCAGCACTGTCCTCAATAGTGATAACCCTCTCATCCGAGGGAATAAAACCTGATAGTACATTTAAGAATGTTGTCTTCCCGCTTCCTGTTCCCCCGCTGATAAAAATGTTGTATCCGGCAATGACAAGCAGTTTTAAGAAATCCGCCGCTTCTTTTGTGATCGATCCATATTGCAGCAGTCCTTCCATTGTTACCGGCTTTTCAGGAAATCTTCTTATTGTCACAGTCGGTCCGGATAATGCGATCGGAGGAAGAACAATATTTACTCTCGATCCGTCGGATAATCTGGCATCCACTATCGGAGATGCTTCATTAACGCTTCGGTTACAACCTGCAACGATCTGCTGTATCACATCCAAAAGCTTTTCTTCGGAATCAAATCCGTTTTCCAATTTTCCGAGCGCTCCCGCTCTTTCCACAAAAACATTTGAGTGACCGTTGATCATGATCTCTGTGACATCCTTGTTTTCGATAAAGCTCTGTAATATATCCAATCGTCTCAGGGAATCGAAAACTTCTTTTCCCAAACGTCTTTTTTCTTTGATCGGAAGATGTCTGAGATTGTCCGATTCCATGATGCAATCATCGATGAACTCCGAGACTTCCTCATCCGTATACTCTCTTCCGAATCCGAGGCGGTCTCGTACGCTTTCCTTTAATTCTTCTTTTACAGATGCAAGATCCATCAAAGAACCTCCATTTGTTTTCTGATAAAATCGATCAGTTCTCCGGACAGATCATCTCCCGAAAAAGAAGGAACTCTGCTTACGGAGGGAATACTGCATTTAATACTTTTGTCGCTGACATCCGAATAGTCATACATCTCCAAAACCGTTTCATAACTTTCTATCTTGGTTTTGGCCACTCTGTCACCACGTGTAAGGGTATATACGACGTCACACATTCTGAGTATTCCGAATATTCCCCTGATACACTCCGAAAGATCCAAAATGACATATGAATATCCCTCGAGTGTACATATCCTTACCAGAAAAGATTTCCATTCTTCCTCAGGTATTTCCGTAAGGTCGATCCCAGGTACCGCGCATGGTATATAATCCAGACCCGCGATTGTCCTTACCATCGATCTGAAACGCACGGAAAAAACCGACTGTGGACTTTTTATGAAATACATCAGATCGGACAGGTTCCCCGTTTTCTCCGGAGGGATCAGTTCTTCACATCCCTCGCAAAATTCAAAGCTCAGATAAAGCACTCTACCCCTGTCTTCCAGAAGCCTTCCCATGAGTACGGAAAAAGTAGTCTGGTAACATCTCCTTACCGGAGAAAAAACTCCGATGAGTTTGGCTTTGTCTCCAGAAGGAGCAATCTGTACCACTTCCTCTTCATCCGCATCCGTCATATAGATGTCGAGAATTTTCTTCAGCGTCTCTTCCGCCGGCTGATACTTTTCGACATAAGGCTGTACCAAAGTTCCCGTACCGTCATTTAATACAATGATCTTCAAAGCACCTGTTCTTTTAAGACTCTCGCTATAGGAAGAACTGCTTGTTACAAGTAAAGCTTCCCTTCCACCGATTATCTTCATGAGATCCTGCTCTGTGGTACACACGGCAACCTTCCAGGGAAGGCCTTTACATCCGAGCAGGTACTCACCCATCAGTTCCGCATATTCCTCGTCTTTGTCATACAAGATCAACACCCTGTCAGACTTCATTTCAGTACAATCCTCCGATCCCGATAAGCGCACTCAGAAACATCGGTCCGGCAAGTGCTACTCCCGACTTAACTGCCGCCTCTCTGCTGCAGTGATATCTCTCCGGCTTTCCGGTTTTGATAAAATTTCCGATATACAATTCCAGTCTCCGGATCCTCTTTCCCAACTCTTTCCTGACCAAAAGCTGTATAACTCCATATACGGAAGCAATGATCATAGCGATTAAAATAAAAAACAGACTTCTGGTCGCCGTCATAAAACCGCTGCAAACAGCCAGGAGCTTTACATCTCCGGCACCGAATGCGCCAATCATAAAGAACAGATAGAATACCGTTCCGGTTATAACCATTCTGAATATAGCTGCGGGCAGGTATCCGGGACCTGAAGTCACGCATACATTAATGACCGATACTCCCAGCATGATCAGCATCAAAGCATTTGGTATCTTATGAAAGAGATGATCGAAAATGCCGGCGACCGCCAAAAATACGGTCATTATCAGCATGATTTCTCTCCGTTTGTAATTTGTCCGTTTATTCCGAACGTAGTTAATTGTGGATTATCGGGAAGATCTTCCCTTACACGAATGCGCATCTGACGCTCTTCGTTCACATCCGAAGACAGACAGTCTTACGAGGGATGTTTTGTAAATGCGATTATATATTCGCATTTTTTGAACTTCAATAGTTTTTTGTCATATTTTGAAAATTCGTTAAAACATAACATAGAAATTGCGACACGCATGTCGCAAACAAAAAAGAACCCTTCATGTAAAGGGTTCTTTAGATATATGCAATTTGTCATATTAAGGTCATTTCGCCTCGGAACCTGTTATCACGCAATGACTGTCCAGATAATCATCCACGGATATCGGAATTATCTTTTGAGGTATAAGAGGCTCGTAACAAACCCACTGAGTTCCGTAGGCATGGACGAATTTCTTTTTATCCAATACATACACATAGCCCGTGCCGCCGTAATTGGGATGACAATTGATAAAATGCATCTTGTTGCCAAGCTCGGGCATCATGATACGCTGAGCATTTTCGCTTTCCGGGGTACATCCCAGTGCAAAACAGATTGCCATATCAAGGCTACTTGTAGCATATACCGCCAGCTGACAACCCTCACTGAACCCGGAATCATGCGCCTGATTGGGAACGATCTTATCAAGCTTATAGGGACTCCCATGAAATAA
>JAEEGL012251640.1_pt1 | contig 16179 bp, 9 predicted proteins | sample 9134231 | NCBI WGS metagenome assembly JAEEGL01 (sample SAMN16246548, study PRJNA631951) | gut metagenome | biome: gut microbiome; feature: rumen; material: fiber-attached | host: Bos | place: Iran: Karaj | collected 2018-10
ATAACTGCATCACAAGTTATTCCTAACTATTATGGTGTAGATAATGTTATTGCTAGCCCAGGAGTTAGTTTAAATCCAATTACTGCTGGTACTAACTTTAAACAAGTTACACCAACACTTTCAACTGCTGATGGAGCTTTAGCTGCTGACCAAACTTGGTTTTCATTAAACGCTGGAATCACAAAAGTTAGATTCTATCTATGGATTGAAGGTCAAGACGTAGATTGCGAAAACAATGCTTCTGGTGATGCTATCAGCTTCAATATGAATTTCGTATTACAAGATAATAATCCATAAGATTAATAAAAATTATTCAGGGCCTTCATTTTGAAGGCCTTTTATTCTAGAGGAGTGAGATAATGGACAAATTAAGTATCTTTAACAATGAAGAGCTTCTTGAAGTATATGCTAAAGTAGAAGAAGAAATAAACCACTTAAATGAAAACATTATTGTCGAAGAAGAACCTGAACTACCAAAAGAAGAAGTACAAGAAGAACCTTCTGAAGAGAATAATAGCGAAGAAGAAAAAGAAGAAAAAGAGGAAGAAAGCGATGAGCAAAGTTGATGAAAGTAATTTATTATTAGAAATAGAATCAATTAATGACTACATTGATAACTTTGAATTAGAAAGAAAAAGTGGTACTAAAGCATTAAAAAAGAAATTTCATAAAGAAGCAGTAGAAGGTAGAAATGCCTATGTTAAAGAGAAAATAGATTTATATGAAGAATATAAAAGAAGATTACTTGTTGAATTAGAAAATAGAACAAATATCTTACTTCCTTCAAACAAAACAGATAATTATAATGAAAGAAAAGAAAAATTAAGAGTAATAAGAGAATTACTAATATTTAAAAATCCATTAATTAGTAATAATTTTAAGCTTGGTTTCTATAGTTTGATTTATGCTATTAAAGATGACACTTCATTTGCTGAATTAAATGAGATTATTGATCAATTTATAGCTATTTTCAAGGGTATGGGAGTTAAGCTAAGTGCTAATGATTTTGATTATACAATGTTTACAGAAGCTTATTTTGATGTTTATTTTAGTACTAATGTTGAAAATCAAAGAAAAGAACAATTTGAGAAGATATATTGGGAATGCCCAAAACTAGTTGTTGAAATAAGACAAAATATGCTTAAAATTTTGAAAAAATATGAGAAAAATATTAATAATTATACTAAAGTTAGAGAATCAGAATTAGTTAAAGAAACTGAAGTTGATTTGGCAAATGCTGAAGAAGTATATGCTTTAGCCAGAAAATCATTAGAAGAAGATATTAATTCTGATGAATATACAATTTTAGATGATTTTATAAAAGGAACACATAATGTAAATGATTATTTAAAAGATTCTAATACTAGAATTAAAATATATGATTCTTTTGTAAATAATGGTACTTATCAAGATTTATCTGTTGATGATAAATTGAAATTCAAAGACAATATATTTGATTTATATAATACTTTGAATATTTTGAAAAAATATTATAAATATGAGCCTATTATTACAGATTTAATTGCTAAATATAATAATAGAGCTAATGTTAAAGGAACTTTTGGTAATCTTGAAAAAGAAGTTGATAAGAACGACAAAGAAAGAGAAAAGTTAAACAAAGAATACGAAAAGAGTTGTGGAAAAGGTCTTTTAGCTAAGGAAGATCCTAGTAAACAAAGTGTAATAAAAGTAAAGAGCAATGAGCTATTTGATAAGATTTTAACTGATTTAGCTAGTTATGATGAGGCTAAAATATCAATGGATATGGATAAAAATCTTAAAGAAGGAGCTAATGTTCATGACTTATTTGTTATGGCTCTTGCATCATATTCATATTTGGTTAAATCTTTAACAGAAATTAATGCTGAAAATCCTAAATTTGATTTAGAATCAGAGGTAGAAGAATACATTGATTTTGTTTATGATCCAAGTGGTAAATTCTTGGATGGAATATTTGCTTTTAATAATTTAGATGTTCCAGAAGCTATTAGTAATAAATATCGCCTTTTAGGCATAAATATTAGTGTAGAAAAGCTTGAAAAAGATGCTATGGATAGCTTATTAAATGATGTTTCATTTATAAATTTAATTCAACACATTGAAAACAATTCTATTACTATGGAAAATAACAAATTTATATGTGAGGTTAATAAGATTAAACCAATAGATTTAGATGAAAATTTAATTTAAAAAAAACGATAAAAAAAGGAAACAAATATTCCTTTTTTTTTAGCGCTATGATATAATAAAATAAGAATAAAATGGAGTCATGTTTATGAAAAGAGTAAAGACAATCTTGAAATATGTTTTTTATAGTTTTTTAATCTTTTTGGTTGGCTTATGCTGCTATGTATTTGTGTGTTTAGATATTCTTCATAAAGATTATGTAAATATTTTTGGATATACATATTTTGTAGTAGTAAGTGGTTCAATGTCTGGAGAAATAGAAGTAAATGATATTGTTATTGTTGATGTTACTAAAAAGGTAGAAGTAGATGATATCATTGCTTACAAAACTGATAAATCAATAGTTACACATAGATTAGTTCAAAAAAATGGCGATAAATATGTGACTAAAGGAGATATGAATGACACTTATGATAAAGCTATTACTAAAAAAGATATAATTGGAAAAATAGTCTTTATAATATCTCCAAAATTCTTGTTAGAATTTGTAGTATTAATATTTATTATTCTGATAGTTCTAGCATTATTGAACTTTGATGGATTCTTTAAAAAGATATTTAAAATAGAAGATGAAAAGATAGTTCGTGGAGAACATAAAAATGTTTTACCACAAGATATCTTCTGTAGCCCACAAGATAGGAATAATTTTAATGAACACTCAGGGTTAACAATTACAATTCCAATGAGTGAATTAAAAGACTTGAAAAAGCTGTTAGAAAAAGAACAAAAAGAAGATGATAGTGTTGAAGTTCTTGATGATGTTGAAGAAGTAGAAGTCTTAGATTTAGAAAATGATGATATTTATAAGACTCCAAATGATCAAGAATTAAAAGAAGAAGAAATCTATAATATTGTAGATGTTGTCTTAAAGGTAAATAATGGAGCTTTGGAAACAACTCATTTAACTAAAGAGTGGCAAAAGAAATATAAATATATTTATAAGTTGTGCTTATATATTCAAAGTGGTAGATATGACTTATTAGATAAAGCAATCAATGATGTTCCATTTAAAGAATACTTTGATTACGATATTGAAAAAGTTGGATTATATAAAGAATTAAGAAATAAAATTTATGATTTACCAATCTATGTTTTCTTAAAAATACTATTTATTGCGATTTTATATAATGATGCTCATTTCTTTGATGGAGTATTTAAAATATTGAAATACAAGGTTTTAATTGATAAGAACAATAGCTTTGTAGTAGTAAAAGAAAGATATGAAAAGAAACAATTAAAAGCTTTAATTGGATTCATGGAAAGAATAGCTAAAAAATATAAAAAAGGCGATAATTTAGAATTAAATAGGGAGAAAAAATTAGTAGATATAAGTAATTATTAATTTATAAGGAGGTACACTTGAAAAAGAAAGTATTAACAATATCATTGTCAATTGTTTTTCTTGCTGTCTTAAGTGTAGCCTTCTTTTTTATCTACACTGATAAAGCAGTTTTAGGAGAACAAACTGATATAATTTGGGATGGTAGTACTATAGCTACCAGTTTTTCTGGTGGAAATGGAACTAAAGAAAATCCATATTTAATTAAAAATGGTGAAGAATTAGCGTATCTTAAACAAGTATTAGATGGAAATCAAGCAGAAGGTTATAGAGGACTATATTATGAGCTTACAAGTGATATTAATTTAGGTAGTCATAAATTAGGGCCAATAGGAGTGAATAGTTCTTTTGCGGGGAGTTTTGATGGTAAAGGATATACTATTAAGAATGCTAGTATTGAAGAAGCAAATTCTAATGAAAATAATTACTATGGTTTATTCGGCAATGTAGAAAAAGCAAATATAAGTAATTTGAATATTGACGGAATAAAAATGGTAATAACTGGTGAAGGGGTTACTTATTTAGGATCTTTAGCTGGTAAAGTAGATAATGATGATTCTAAGAATTTAACTATAATTAGAAATATATCTATAAGAAATATAGATATAGATCTATCTAAAGCAGTTTTATCTGAAAAAAGTAATGTTGGTTTATTAATAGGTGAAATAGGAAGTAATTATAATATTAAGAATATTGCTTTTGAAGGAACAATAGATGCCTCTGAAAGTAAGTATATTTCACAAATGGCTAATCTAATTAATTCTAATTTAGATAATGTTGTTTATAGCGCTAATAGTGAATCGAAATTACAATTAGGAGAACATAAAGAAGATGTTAAGTTAACAAATATATACGAAATAAGAGAAAAAGACTTTTATTTAGGTGAGAATAAAGTTGCTTTAGAAAAAGTATTAGGTACTCTAAATAAAGATCTAGAAGAGTATGAATGGAAACAAGAAAAAGACTTTTTAGTATTAGCTAAAAAAGTAAATGAAGAGGTACCTATTGAAGGTTCTAAATCTAATAACAAAGCTGGTAGAAGTGCTGCGATAAGTCTACATGATACTGGAATAGATACTGCGGCTAAAACAGCTTATATTAATGATTTAACTAGTGATTATAATTACTATATGGGTCTTAATTATACTGGTGGTGGAACTGTAACTACTACTCCTTCTGGTAATAGTTATAATTTATATAGTGATAGTAATTTAGCTAAGATATATATTGCTTATAAAGGTAGTACTATTGATAATAATGGTCCAGTGGGATATGTTTCTTTATCAGAACAAATATCTGATATTGTTTATTATAAGTATTATCCAATTGTAAATAATTATGTAACAATTCCATTAATTGATAATCCATATGCTGATAGACCTGATAATAGAGCGTTTAATGGTTGGATTACTGATTATGATGGAGCAGTTGTTAGCTTAGATAGTGAAATATATACTAGATATGTTAAAATACCAGCTCCTGCTAATCCTAGTGAAGCTACAAGTATTACTATGTATGCTACTTGGACAGAGGCAACTAGTGTTGTTGCTAGTGTTAGTAATAATAACTTGTCTACTTCAGGTTTAAAGAGTGTTGGAATGTATCCAGTTGCTACAAGAGAACCAATATTTGGTAATTTACCTACTTTATATTCTTACAATAGTATGAGTAGTGGTACTGGTAGAAATGGTACAGCTTATCCAAATGGAGCAGTTAATGCTAATGGGGTAAGTTTAAATGGACAACGTTGTACTCGTGTAGATCGTTGGACTCCTAGAACTTGTTATTACTATTTAGTAGTTAATCCATCTAATATCCATGATGGAGATACTTATTATCAACTATTAAATGGTACTATGCAAAGCTATACTGTTACTGCCACAGGATATCAAGTTGATTCTTTCTTTAGTAATGGAGATAATGTCTCTGGATACTTTAAAAAAGGTGTTCCAGCTGGATCTTTAAATGGTTATTATAATTCTTCAGGGGTACTTCAAACTAGTGGTAGTTGTACTGGAAATACATGTAATAACTATTATGAATTAATGCAATATGATAGTAATAATACTTTCAATGGAGATACTAATTATGAATTCTATTATCTAGTTACTAGAGATACTAATATAGCTTATTTGACGGATAATATTAATGGATTTAATAATAGTATTCCAGTAACAGTTACAGGACTTAATAATGGTTCGAATAGAAGTAACTATAGGATTGATTTGGACGAAAGATCAATAAATGCTGGTGCAGATTTAAGAATTGAATATTGTTCACTGTATACTGGTCAAATTGAACCTGCGTCATCTGGCTCGGCTAATTCAAATTATAATTATATTTATGGTAATTATTATAATTTGAAAATAGGACGAGGAATACCAATTTCTACGGGTACTTATGAAGGAGGAAGTTGGTGGAATCCAGTAACATATACTGGAACATATAATAATGCTCGAGGAGTTGTCGGAGGAAAAAATGCTGGTACTGGTAGTGCAGGAACTCCTTCTAGATACACTTTTATTGTTGAATCAGGATATTATAATTCTATAAGTAGTATTTCTACAACAAGTGCTAGTGGTACATATTATGTTGATGCAACTGCAATTTATGGTTCTGATTTTGATAGAGCATCTAATAGTAATAATAGATTGGGTGTTAACTATAACGTTACTACATCTTATGGTGGAACGATTAGAGCAGGAACTGATGAGCCTAAATATATGACTACAATTATCAAAAGTGGTACATTTGGAGAAAATGAAGATGAAGCTGCTTCAGGAGTTTATGTAGGTGGTTTGACAGGAGGAACTATTTATTCACCAGCAGAATTAATTGTTGAAGGCGGAGATATTTATAATATCAACGGTGGACCGTTAGTTAGTAATAGTGTTAAATCAAATAATATTATTTATATAAATATAAAAGGTGGAACAGCTGACTTTATCTTTGGTGGAGCGGCCGTTACTACAACTTATGGTAATCGTATTATTAGTGTTACTGGTGGTCAAATCAATTATTCAGTATTTGGAGGATCAAACGGTGTTAACGGTGGTAATGGTGATGGTACTCTAGATGGTGATTCTTTTATCTATATTGGAGGAAATGCTGTAATCGGTGATAACACTAATGCCGCAACTGTTTGGGGAGCTGAGGCAGGTTCAGTATTTGGAATTGGTAATGGTAATAGTAGTTATTCTACTATTGGATCAACTAATAATTCTAACGTTATTATTGATGGAGAAGCCACAATAAAGAAGAATGTTTATGGTGGTGGTAATTTTGGTGCCGTTGCTACAAGCAGTGGTTCAACAGATTCAACGACAAAAGTACAAATAAAAGGCGGAACAGTTAAAGGATCAGTCTACGGTGGTGGAAATAACAACGGAGCTGGAAAAGACTCTACTGTTGCCACTGTAAATATTACAATGGATAATGGAACGGTTGAAGGATCTGTTTATGGCGGAGCCTGCGCTAAAGGAATTATCTATGGAAACGTCACTGTCAATATCGATGGTGGAACAGTTGAAACAGATGTTTATGGTGGAGGAGAAGGTGGTTATACCAATAATAATAATCAAGGAACTTATGTTTCTAGAAATGTTACCGTAAATATTGGAAATACTTCTAAAAGTACAACTCCAAGAATAGAAGGAAATGTCTATGGAGGATCTGCTTTTGGATCTGTTAATGGTACAACTAATAATGGATCTGCAACTGCTACATATAAGACTAATGTTACTGTTAATAAAGGAACAATTGTGGATAGCGTCTTTGGTGGAGGTAAAGGAGGTACCGTTAGTGGTACAACATATACTCCAAAAGAATATGGAGATGTCACAGTTACAGTTAATAATGGTTCTATCGGAAAAGTTTTTGGTGGTAATGATTTAATGGGAAGTCCATCAAGAAATGACTATGTTTATTTAAAGGGTGGAACAATTGGAAATGCCTTTGGTGGAGGTAACAATACCGGTCAGACCGTGACAAATATTTATTTACAAGGTGCAACAATTACCAACAACTTATATGGTGGTTCAAATGAAAGTGGAGCTGTGTCTACAGCTAATGTAACTGTAACATCAGGATCTGCTCAAAATGTTTTTGGAGCCAATAATGAAGGAGGATCAACAACAATAACTAACGTTGCAGTTAGTGGTGGAACTATTTCTCAAAATGTCTACGGTGGAGGAAATAAAGTAGGAGCTGGAACAACTAATGTTAATATTTCAGGAGGTTCTATTGGAAAAGTCTTTGGAGGTTCTAATGAATCTGGTACAGTTTCTACATCAAATGTAACGATTAATACGACACAATCAATAAGTGAAGTTTATGGTGGAAATAATGAAGGTGGTAATACAATTACTACTAACGTTACAATAACTCGTGGTACTATTACTACAGTTTATGGTGGAGGAAACAAAGCCGTATCTGGTTCTACAAATGTAATAGTAAATAATGGTATAATTACCGATTTATTTGGTGGAGGTAATCTTGCTCAAGTTACAGAAACAGATGTAGAAGTCAATCACGGTACGTTCACTAATGTCTATGGTGGAGGAAACAGAGCTAATGTAACCACTGATACCAATGTAAGATTAAGAACTTGTACTGTTAATGGTAGTGTCTACGGTGGAGGAAACCAAGGTGAAGTACTAGGAAATAGTGAAATAAGAGTTACAGAAGTTGCTGTAAGAGGAAGTGCTTATGCCGGAGGAAATGAAGCTGATGTAAAAGGTAATACAACAATTACTATTGAAGGAGCAACAACAGTAGGAACATCAACTACTCAAGTACCAAATGGATCAGTCTTTGGTTCTGGAAACTCAGCTGGTACAGGAACATCAAACTCTACAAAGACTGCAACCGTTAATATTGTTGGTGGTACAATCTATGGAAATGTCTATGGAGGAGCCAATACTTCAGTAGTTAATGGTGTAGCTGATGTTAATATTGGAACACAAACTGTTAATAAACCAAATTTAATTGAAGGAGATATTTGGATTAAAGGAACAGTCTATGGTGGTGGAGAATCTAACGCCGCTGGATCTGCCGAATATGACTATACTGCCATATCAGTAACTGAAGGTATTAATATAAATATTGATGGATCTGGTTATGCTAATAATAGTCATACCTTTAGATTAAATGGATCTATCTTTGGTTCAGGTAATGCCTCATCTTCAGCAGGAGATTCAACAATTTATATTAAAAAGTTAGGTACTCTTGCTGCTCCAAATGATAATCTTTCAATTCAAAGAACAACATATTTAACAATAGATGAATCTGTAATTCATTTAATTGGAGCAACAGATATTACTAATAAATACTCTAATGCTAAATATTCATTTAACTTAATTGGAAAAGTAGTTAATGAAGAACATGTTGGAGGATTAATACTTAAGAATAATTCGACATTATTATTAGATGAAAATGCCAATCAGTTGATATCATTTACTTCAGCAGTTGATGTTAATGGTACTCAAAGAGTTGCTACTGTTGAAATTGATGATGAAAACGAAACTGTAAGCAAAAATGTAGATAATAGAGTTTATATGCTAGCTAATAAGAATCTAAATATTGCTAGTGATCCTGATGCTAACGACTACGGTGAAGTTTCTGGTATGACTTTCTTCGGAGTGTATCGTAACTCTGCAGGAAATATTACTGAAACAGGTATTTATAATAACTCAAATTATACATATGGATCAGCTGCCACAACAGCAGATTTAGTAATCGCAAGTTCATATGTTTTAGGAAGACATCATCCTGATCACGATATAACAGTAGATGGATTCTATACTAACTATCTAGAAGAAGACACTAACTTCAGAGAGATAAGAACAGGATATATTGAACCGACACCACCAAATACAGATTATTATAGATGGCAAATTGGTACAGGTTCAATTGAATACGAATTTACAATGACTGCTTCTAAATATCTATCTATGGGTACTAATACGTTATCATTGATTGATTTCCCTAATGGTGATACAAGATTCACAGTAATTGGTTTTGATGCTAGTGAATTTGACTCAAATTTAACAATGGTAGATGAAAGCGAAGTACCTAAATTTGCTAGAGTTGGAACAGCAGAATCCAAAAAATTCGGTTTAAATATGAAGAGTGAGTCTACAGAATGGACTGCCTTCAATAAAACGTCTTTCATAAGTGCTAATAATGGTGATTTCACTGGGGATGATGTATACTTAACTAACAGTGAAGCTGGAGCTCCGAACTTGCAATTCTATCTATATCACGCTAAAAATATTGAAATGGAAGGCGATTTAGGTACTGTTGTAATTACATTGGAAGCTGTAGCTCCTAAGAATGGTTATGAAGTAGAATTAAAATTAGTTACTATTAGAATAAATATTGAAGCAATTAATTACTCTGATGGTAACCATTATGATGCAAGTATTACTTATGGTAAAAAATATTCAATGCCGGTTACAACGGCAGTAAATATTACTCCTAAGTCACAATTTACTGAATATTATTCATTAATAGTTAATGATGAGATGAAGAATATTTATGGTAATAATCATAATTATTATCGTACTTTAGTTTCTAGCTATGTTCTTCCAGTAGGAACAACAATTAGTATGATTGATTTATCTAAAGATACACCAAGATATTTCTATTATGAAGTAAATGCTACTAATTATGCTCAGAAAGTCCAGCAGCTAGCTACTGATAATGAAGTATCGTATCGAATTTCGGATTTCTTAGCGATGGACACAACGATGACGGGTAATAAGTATAATGATACGGCTATGAACTTAGAGTACTATGATGATGATATGGGTATGGCTTATGAAGAATTCTTATTTATCTTTGACTTTAAGTATGCTAATATCTCAACGGCTCAAGTAGATAATGAAATGCTATTTGAACTTCGTACAAACGATGATAGAACTGCTGTTACGGTCTTAGATAAACGTCTAGAAGATCGTGATATGGTATTTAATATTTACACTACAACGAACTTAGTATTGTCTCAAGTTGTATCTACAAGCAATACAAATTACTATTATGATGCTGCTAATACAACAGTTTATACGACTCAAGTATCTTATTCTACTAGTGGAAGTAATCAAAAAGTAATTGATACTAATTATGAAGCAAGTAGTATGGGTGTTAATATTCAATTATTTAATAGTCAAGGAACTAGTGTTAGTTCATCGATGTTATCGGGTACTAAAATAGAGATTAATAACGAAGAATACTATGTCGATAGTGATGGTGTATTTAGAATTAAATTAGCTGATAAAGTTACTAGAATTACTAGAAATTTAAAAATAACAGTTGATTCTTTATTACCAGCAGGTGAATATACTATGAAGTATTCAATTATTGCTTCATCAGACGGATTACATGCTTCAGATTTAAATGTACCTACATTTACACAGACGATTCATGTAATAAGTGCTGATAACTCAATAACAGTATCCCATAATGATAAAACAAAGATATTCTATGCCGATACTGGTTTAAATGAAGCTGGAAATAGAATTAATGCATATCAAATCAAATATAGTTCAACATTAACAAATCCTAATCTAAGATTAAGTATTTATAAGAGAAATGTTGATAATTCACAGACTACAAACTATACCGAAGTAGAATTCTCAAGGATTTTTGATAATAATATGACCGGTACAGGATCAACAGTTTATCAATATGAAGTAGGTTTACCATTTGGTACCTCACCTTATAGTATTCCACTTACAGTAAATCAAGGTATTAAGAGTGGTACTTATAAATTAGTATTTAAATTGTGTGATAATGATCAAATTGTAGATACTGATGAAGCTTATTTGATTGTTAAAAAACCAGTTGTTTCGGACTAAATAGTATGTTAAAATTAGGATGGTGATAAAAATGAAAAGATTTGTTTCCTGGGTATTAGGAATAATCGAAGCAATAATAATTGTCTATGTAATTTTCTTAACAGGATGTCTATTATTTGTTAATGATTACGGACATACTCAATTTGGGAAATATACATTAGTTGAAGTAGATAAAGGACAAGCAACTTTATTAGATGGCGTAGAAGCTGGTGATCTTCTTGTTATTAAAGATGGTGAAGATATAGTTAAAGGTAATGTTATCTATTACTATAGTGTTATTAATAATCAAAACTATATTAAAAAAGCAGCTGTAACTGATATTAAAGATGATGGTTTTGCGACTATTTATTCTTTAGATGTTGCTAATAAGGGTGAAACTGCTCAAGTAATTGATAAAAAAGTAATAGGTAATTATATTTCAGTTCATCGTAATTTAGGTAAAGTACTAAAAGTATTAGAATCAAAAGTAGGATTCCTATTCTTAGTATTATTACCAATGATGTGTATCTTTATCTATCATGTATACTCTTTTGTAATCATCTTAAAATTTGAAGAGAATGATCAAATCGAAGAAGACATCGAAGTACTAGATGATAAGAAAGAAAAGAAGAAAAGAAAAAAAGTTAGAAGAAAGAAGAATTAGTTTAACTAATTCTTTTTTTTGGGAAGTAGTTATTTACTTCTAATTTTGATAACTTTAAGCAACTAATTATAGTTCTTTTTGCATTGATTAAAATATTATCTTTTTTAGCTTATATTTGTTTAATTTCAATAATAATTATGTTATAATTAAATCAAACTAGGGTGAAAATTATGAATGGTAGAAAAAGGTCAATATTAGTAGTAACATTATTAATATTTTGTTTCATATATTTAGTTGTCAGAGGGATTCAAGCAGCATATGAATCTACTATCTCTGGTCGTGCACAAAACAACCTTGCTGACTGGTCAGTTAAAGTTAATAATCAAGAGATAACTAGTGCTTCAACAGAAGGGATACCACTTACTTATACTGTTACAGATTTAACTAATGTCAGAAGTGGAAAGGTAGCTCCAGGAACGAGTCTTAGTTACCCAATTCAAATAGATGCCTCTGGTAGTGAAGTAGCTATTAAATTAACTTTTACAGTTACTGATAAAAGTGTTGATCCAGATAAATTTCTGACTTTAACTAGTGTGTCTTCCAGTGATTTAACAGTAATAAGAATTTCAGAGAATAGTTACAGTGTAGTTATACCTAAAGCAAGTTTGAATGGTGTTAAAACAGTTACTATGAATTTTACATGGGTAGATGCAGGAGATTTAGTAGAATACGACGAAGATGCCGAAAGTGATAATTTCGTAGAAATAGACTTAAATGCTATTCAATATTCTGGAGAGACAATAACCCCATATAGTGGATAATAGGTGATAATATGGAAAAGGACAAAAAAGATAATTCAGTTAAAATGCAAAAAACAAAAAAAGTATTACAAGCTAGCTTGTTACTAGTTTTATTCTTACTTTTTGGTCTTTTCTTTGCTCAATCTTATGCTAAATATGAGTCAAATGCCAAATTAAGTGCCAATATAGATAAAGCAATATATTTGTTAAGTGATGAAAAAATGACTTTTAATATTGATCCAAATGCTATTATTCCTAGTGATACTCCATATACTTATACTTTTACAGTATCAAATTTTAAGGATAATCAAGATGGAGATGTAAATATAAAGTATTATATTCAATTAAAAACAACAACAAATTTACCTATAACAGTAAAACTATTAAGAAATCAAAGTTATAGTGCTTCTGCGACTAATATCGCACAGGGCTATACTTTAGAAAAAGATGAAGATGGTGCTTGGTATAAATTATATACAAAAACACCGGATTATGAATTTCAATATAATTCCAGAAGAACTGATACTTATGTCTTAGTGGTAGAGTATCCTTCAACCTATAAATCAAACCTAGCTTATGCTGGTGTACCTGAAAATATAGAGGTAGCAATTTATTCTGAACAAAAAGTCTAAAGGAGATAATTATGAAGTTTATTAGACAGCATAAAAAATTCAGTATTATTACCCTAGTAGTATTAGTAGGGCTTTTAATAGTGGGTATAGCTTATGCTAAATACTTCTTAAATATCATTAATAATTATATTCTAGAATCTAAAAGATTTTATTTTAACAGTTCAGTATTAACTACTAATAATAAGCACTATCAGATTAATAACTGGGATGGTGTAAGTACTTATCCTATTACAGTAGACGTTAATAATCAAAAGAATGCTGAAAGATATACGACTAGTGATATTCAATATACAATACACGTTGAATGTGATAACACTAAATTAAATTGTACAGTTAATAAGAATTCAGGAACTATTTATGAGAATAGTCATACTGATAGTTATCAAATAACTGTAACTCCTAGAGTTAATTTTGCAGCTGGACAGTCAATAAGTGTTAGAACTTATGTTGAATCTACATCTCCATATGTTAAACAATTATCTGCTACATATGAGTTAAATGTTATAAACAGTAGATTTACTTATAATATTGAAGATAAAGCAGGAGATTTAATAATGAATCTAAACTTAACTAACTCAATGGCTTATTATGAAGTAGAAGAGGCTTTTGGAACTTATTCTGTTGGTGATGAGATATCCGATGAAGTATATAAGACTTTAACAGATACTGAAAAAAGTAAATGCTTTTCAGCTAAAGTAACATTAACGTTTGATCCAAGTGTAGTTATTTTAGATTCAACCGATGAATCAATAAGAAATAGACTAACCTCGCCATATCAAACGACTACAATTAGTGGTAATAGTTACGTCTCAAAGTATGCTTTTAAGGTAGATGCATCTACGAATAAAAAGATTATCTTTTATAAAGTAAATCCATATACAAATTATACTTATCCAATTAAAAATCCGAGTCCAATTGTACAAGTAGATGTAGTATTAGCTCGTGAATAAAAATGCTTTGTAATAGCTATAGCATATATGCTATAATTTAATAGAATAGATAGTGGGTGATAACATGAATAATATAGTTGATTCATACAAGAAATTTAAAACTTATTACCTAGAAAAATTAGGAAAGATATTATATAGTTCAAAACAACCAGAATCAGTAGAAATTTTAGCTAGATATATTAATAATTATGTTAATGCTAAACTCTATAATATCTATGAAACAGTAGAAGATGGAACTCCATTTTCTTTTGAAGTTTTAAGTGAAGAATACGATGGCTTAGAGGTTGAATTATTAGAAGAACATAGTAATCTTATAAAGCAAATAAAAGAATTAAAGAAAGTAGCTTACTTTATCTGTAATTTAGATGGAATATATCAATCTGAAGAAGAATTAACTAAATTAATAGAAGAAGAAGTTATTAAAGATAAATATATTCAAATTATTTTAGGAAATAAAAAGAGTGATTTCATTAGAGAATTTATTAATATGTCACGTAAAGAAAACAAAATACTTGAATCAAATATAAATGAATTCTTTGAATTAACTAGCCGCCAACAAGACAATTTAGTAATTATTGATATGAATTATAGTATTAAACTATTAGGAAGTTATCGTAAAACACTAGTTAATCAAGTTTATAAAGATAAGAAATTGTACTTAAAAAAGACTATTAATATTCTAAATAAAGTAGCTTTTAAAATATTAAAAGACAAATGTTTAGGATTGGACGATAAAATGAGATATATTGTTTTATTAGATAATCCTGCTATTGTTGATGGTGATTTTGCTAAAGAAATCAAAGATATTGTCAATGATAAACTAATTGCCAAAAAATTAGGAATAGCTTTATCAGATGAGGTTTTAACTACCAGAGATAAAGTGTTTAAGAATGAAGTTAAATTATCATGTTTTAGAGATATGACTTATGTAAATGATATTGAAAAGAAGTTTTCTACAGTATTAGCTTTACCAATAGAATACTTTATAGTTACTAGTTATAAGACTAAGCGTGAAACAGATATTATCAGTTATGCAGACACTGATGATCGAATAATAATATTTGAGGAGGATGAATAATGAGTACATTTATAAGATTTCTTTATGAATTTATGTCAGTATTCTTTGAAGGTTTCCTTGGTATATTCAAAGGAGTAGTCCTAGGATTTATTCAAATGTTTAACATCAGAGAATACGGTTATGTAATTTCAATGTACCGAAAAGATTTCAATATGGGTGAATGGATTCTAGTAGTAATAGCTATTCTAGTACTTATTATAGTCCTAGCTCTAATAGTATTACTAATTTGGTTTATTATTAGAAAATACATGAGATTTAGAAAAACTCTTGTAGAACAAGAATCTATGCTAGAAGAAATTGGTAACTTACAAAAAGAAATAGTAAAGTTATCAAATGAAAAAGATAAATTATTAGCTATGAAAGTTTCTCAATTAGGATTAAAACCTGATGAAGCTGAAGTAGTAAGTGAAGAAGAGACTGGAGAAGAAGAGAAACAAGAAGATGCTCTTGGTGCATTTGATGGTAGATTTAGTAAATTACATGAAATTGATGTAGAGTTTGCTAATTATAAACCAGTTAATTATGGTAATACTTTTACTCTTCAAGAATTAGTAGAACACTTTAGAAACTTTGCTGCATCTAAGTTGCATTTGTATTATACATCTGAAATGATAAGATTATTTATATCAGGTTTAAGCTGTACTAGACTTGTTATCCTACAAGGTATTTCTGGTACTGGTAAAACTTCCTTAGCTTATGCTTGGGGTAAATTTATTAAGAATGATGCAATCATTGCTTCAGTACAACCGTCTTG
>JAEEGL013043340.1_pt1 | contig 16179 bp, 11 predicted proteins | sample 9134231 | NCBI WGS metagenome assembly JAEEGL01 (sample SAMN16246548, study PRJNA631951) | gut metagenome | biome: gut microbiome; feature: rumen; material: fiber-attached | host: Bos | place: Iran: Karaj | collected 2018-10
AACAAGAAATGTAATTATAGCATGTGCTGTTATAGAATATACATTATGGGTAATATACGATATAACAGTTAAATCTTATACAGGAGCATTCACAGATGGAACAATAGTACTTGCTAATTTAATACTATTATTTAAGAAAGATTTTATTAATGATGATGAAAAGTTAAATAGCTTATTTAATAAATAAGTTGTTTTTTTATGTTATAATAATTACGTGATATTTATGAAAGACTATGAAAATGAATTATATAAAACAGGTATTAAATATATAGGTGGGGTAGATGAGGTAGGAAGAGGACCTCTTGTTGGACCGGTAGTAACTGCTTGTGTTATTTTACCTAAAGATTTTTATGATGAAAGAATAAATGATTCTAAAAAACTATCAGAGAAAAAAAGAGAAGAATTATATGATGTTATTATGAATAATGCTATTTCAGTTGGAATAGGAGAGTCTTCTGAAAAAGTAATAGATAAAATTAATATTTTAGAAGCAACTAAGAAAGCAATGAAAGAAGCTATTAGTAATTGTGATATAAAACCAGAACATGTTCTTATAGATGCTGTTAAATTAGATATTGATATACCTAGTACATCTATCATTAAAGGAGATGCTAAAAGTCAAAGTATTGCTGCTGCTTCGATAATAGCTAAAGTAACAAGAGATAGAATGATGTATGAGCTTGATAAAAAACATCCAGAATATGGATTTGCTAAAAATAAAGGTTATGGTACTAAGCAACATATAGAAGCACTTTATAAATATGGGCCATTAAAAGAGCATAGAAAAACTTTTGAACCAGTGTCAAGTATTTTGAATAAAATATAACAAAAATAATTTATGTTTTTTTGTTGATTTTTTATAAAAAATTATATATGATTATATTAGGTGAGAATAAGAAAGGGCAAAATAAAACATTTGTTATATTTTTGCTCTTATTTTTTTGGAGGTAATATTAATGGAGAAAAAGTATAGTAAAGATTTACTAGATATGAAATTTGAAGTTGAAATAATGGATGGAACTAAACCTGAAAGAACTTTCTTTGCAATAACTGAAGATGATTTAATAAATGTATTTCATGTACTACCAACTGATTCATTAGAAGCAGCAAGAAAGAAAATAAATGAAGTTGCATCTAAAGATGAATTTTTATATAAATATTTTCATAAAGACCCAATGATATGGGAAATTAAAGGTATTGATTCAGGTTATTGGATGGTACCAGTAAAAGAAGAAAAAATATTAACACCATTAGAATTAAAGAGTATGGGTTATACTCAAGAACAAATTAAAAAGATGAGACTTCCTGTTAAATCATCTGAGGTAAAACAATGTTATGAACAAAAATATACAGTAAGATTTACTAAAAGAAAACCAATTAATGCTATAACTGATGATCAATTCTTTGAGTTATATAGTAATGCATTTGATGATTTTATTAAACAAAATAGTCCACTTACTGCTATATTACAAAGCAGATTTTCTGAAAAACCTCCAAAGAAAAGTAAACAAAAATATAATTCAGAAAAATTAGTATATATTCCTGATATAGAACTACATTTAGGAAAACTTGCAAGTAAATTTGATTCAAAAGATGCTTATGATTATAAAATAGCTTTATATAGATATATTTATATGATATTAGAAGCTGAACAAGTTGTTAAATTGCATAAACCTTCTAAAGTAGTTATGACAATTGGAAATGATTTCTTTAATACAGATACAGAACAAAATACAACTACTGCTGGAACTGAACAACATAATGATACAAGATTCCAACAAATGATATCTAGTGGTGTTGAAGCACATATTTGGGCTGTTGAAAGAATGAAAAATAATTGTGAAGTATTACAATTAATATTTGAACCAGGAAACCATGATTTCTTAACAGACTATATGTTATATATGCAATTATATGATAGATATAAAAATGATCCTAAAGTAATTATAAGCGCTAAAGTAAAAGACCTTAGATTTGCTAATTATATAATCTTTGGTAGAAACTTAATTGTAGATTGTCATGGAAAAGGACCAGATGGAAAACCATTAAATGATAAAAAATTATCTGAAATACCATTTAAGATGTTTAAAGAAGAAACTAAATTGGTAGATCATATTTATGTTCATGCAGCACATTTACATAGTGCATATGAAAGATTCTTAGCAGAAAATGGTGTTACTGTTTTGAGAAATGGTTCACCATGTGGATCTAGTGCATGGGATGCTCAAAACTTATATGAATCAGATAAAACAGCACAAGCATATGTTTATGATTATAATAAAGGTCTTGAATCTATTGTAAATCTTTCATTACCTAAGGAAGCTTTAGATAGAGCAATTAGTGTTCCAAAGATTACTGATGAAACAGATTATGTTAGAACAATAGATAGAAGTATTTCAAATAAGGCTGATGATATTGTCTTAGATGAATTAAGAAGATTAATTACAGTTAATGAAAAAGAAATAAGACAAATAGATAGAAAATATGAAAAGATTTTAAGAGAATTAGAAACTATACTTGATAATCCAGAAATATCAATTGAAAAGAAAAAATCAATTTTTGCAACAATAGGATATGAAGATGAAATAAAACCATATATTGAAAGAAGAAGAGAATTACAAGATAGTTTAACAAGACGTGAAGAACAAATGAAATTAGCAAGAAGAGCCTGTTAGGCTCTTTTTATTGTTGAAAATAAAAGCATTATATGATATATTGTATATAGTATACATAATAGAATTGTGAGGAATAATAAAATGAATGATGAAGATATTAGTAAATTGATTAATACATATGCTGTTGCTATGTATGCAGCAGTTAATTTTACAAAGTTTGATGAAAATCCAGGAAAGAACAAAAGATTAAAATCAAAAATTGAAAAAATGTTATATAAAATTAGTCTAGGGAAAACAAGTATTAATGATAAATGGAAAACTTTGGCGAGCATTAAAAAAATGTTAGATAAGATTACAATAAGGCAAGATCATTTTATACAATCTAGTGATGTGCATAAGTATTTAGAAAAAAACAGTAGCAGTAGAAATACTGTCTATAGTGAAATTAGTTCGATTGTGTGGGATATATGTATGGATCCACTTAAAACAATAACAGAATATGCTGAAAAATATATTACTGAAATTCAAAGAAAACAAATGTTGGCCGAGAGAGAAGAAGAGAAAAAAGCAAAGGCAAAAGAGCAAGAAGAAAGAAAATCAAATGATTTAAATAGAACAAGTAATCATTCTTCTATAGAAACATCTAGAAGTACATATACATATAATGAACCTAAAAAGCCAAGAAAAGAATACTATTCAGAAGATAATATTAAAAGAATTGCTGATGATTTGCTAGATTCTAATAAAGATTATTCATACTTTGAAGAAAGTAAAATTGAAGATTTGATTAGAAGTTGTGCAAAAACAGATGGTAAAGAAGAAGCATCATATCTTTATAGCGATTATGATGGACAAGCTGCTATTAAAACAATGTATAAATTTTTCAAATATTCTGACAAAAAAAGAAAACCTAGTGATATAACATCTGAATATGAAAAGATGGTTAAAATGGGAACATTAGCTTCAGAAATAGCATTTAACAATTTACTTGCTCCAAGAAGAATTTATTCTACAGCATTAAATATGTTAATTAATAGATTTCAACCAAACCAAGCTTTAAATAGATATGCTGGTGCCAGAACTAGATGGATAAAAAAATATAAGCATTTAAATAATAAGAATAAAGAAATAGTTGATTCTATTGCAAAATCTAAAGATGAGTATAGAAAGATGTTTAATATTCATGGTACAACTGGATTAGATATTGCTACTGTAGATGATATTAAAGCTTTAGTTAATAAAAGAGTTAGAGAATATATATTGAAAAATAATCCATTCTATCATATGGATAGTATTGGAAATAAAAATGATTTAAATATGGATTATAAAGGTAAATTTGAACGTATGGTTCAATATATGTCTTTAGAAGAAATAGCTTCTTTATATCATTCTGTAATTTCTAAAAAAGAAGAATTAAATAGATATTCTAAAGCTATAATAAAAGATGAAAATGAATTAAAATTATTTAATGAAAATGAAAAACAAAAAGAAGCTAATTTCCAAGTGTTTGTTGCTAATGTTATTTCTAATAGATTAGTTGACCATTTTGATGTTAATGATGATAAAGAAATGGAGCAACATTATAGAGATATAGTTTCTATTTGTAGGGAAGTATTAGGAGAAGAACCTAAATCAAGTTATTATCAATCTAAAACAAAAACAGTATCTAAAGAATATAGCAAACAAAGAGTAGAAACAGTTAAAGCAATTAAATCTGCTGAAAGAAGATATTATGGAATGACAAAATTCCAAAGAGTAGTAGCTATATTAGTAAATAGAAAGTTAAATAGATTAAGAGGAAAAGAATTATTAAACGAAAGACAATTGAATCAAGTTAATAATATGTTTAGGAGGTAAAAATGAAATTTAAAAGTATTAGTAATAATGAATTATCAAAAGATATGACTATGAATAAAGAATCTTTTGAAGAATATATGAATTATTTTAAAAAACAACCATTATCTGAAAAACAAGGAATAATACTTGATCAATTAGAATCATTATCTTCTTTAACAAATATGATGTGTGAAGATATTGATGCTGAAAACAAACCAATAACTGAATATAAAAAACTTAATGATGATTATAGCGAAGATGAATTTGCAGAATCTGTAATTACATTAGTAAATATGATTCAAAATTCAATTTGTAATTTTGATTTAAAGTTATATGATTCAGAAAATGATGAACAATAATTTATCTTGATATAGAATAGTTATTGTGATATTATATTTTCAATGAAGCGATGATAGTGTGATGGTAAAGCACTTAGGCTATAAACAAAGAGTGATTCTTCTAGAATAAGTAGGGTGGAACCGTCCTTATGGACCCCTATAACATTTTAGAAGTTTTTCTTTTTTTAGGAGGGTTTTATGAAAATAATTGGTGCTTCTGCTTTAAATGCTAATAATTATAGAAAAATAAGTATGTATAAAAATATAAATGTACTTGGATCAAGTAATACTACTAATTTAAAGGTTAGTGAATCATTTAATAAATTATTAAAAGGGAAAACTGATCAAGAAAAGAGAGATGAAGTATTAAGATATTTTTTAAGAAATCATCATATTTCAACAATATATGAAGATCCACATGATATAGTAATTCAATCAAAAAATGGTGTTGAATTAATAATAGGTAGAAGTCAGAAACTAAGTAAAGAAGTATTAGTTGAGGCATTAAATAAATATGAAGCAGATATAATGCAAACTTACGCTGAGAGTGATGTTGATTTTTATTGGATGATGAGTGATTATGGTTTTGATTCTACACATATGGGATATGCTGTTGGAGTAGTGGATGACTTTCATCGTGAATTAAAAGGTTTACCTGAAGAATTATCTAAAAAAAGAAGTATGATAATAGACATTGGATTAACAAAACAATATGAAAAAGGCGAATTAAAAAATATAAGAATTAATCCAAGAGAAAAAGTGTTTTTTGAAAAAATGCTTTCTGATATAAGTGATGCTGTATTTTATTGTTATAGCAATGATTTATTTAAAAATTTATTAATATATAAATGTACAATAAATGGGAAAGCAAAATTTTTGGTAATACCTAGAGAATTAGGAGAATTTGCATATGCTCTAGATGAAAAAATAGAAAAAGAAAGAAAAGAAAAAGAAGATTGTAAAATATTACAATATAAAATGGAGGGATTTTAAATGAAAAAAGAAGAAAAGAAAGAAACTGAAATTACAATGGAAGAACTTACTAATTTTTGTAAGCAATATGGTTTCATATTTCAAGGAAGTGAAATATATGGTGGACTTGCTAATACTTGGGATTTTGGACCTTTAGGAGTAGAACTAAAGAATAATATTAAGAAAGCTTGGACTAAGAAATTTATTCAAGAAGATATTAATAATGTTGGTTTAGATAGTGCTATTTTAATGAATCCAAAAGTTTGGGAAGCAAGTGGACACTTAAAAACATTCTCAGATCCACTTATAGATTGTAAAAAGTGTAAGACAAGACATAGAGCAGATAAATTATTAGAAGACTTAGGAATTGAAGATGCTGGTAAGTTTAGTAATGATGAATTAGTTGATTATATAAAAGAACATAAAGTTAAATGTCCTAATTGTGGAGCAACTGATTTTACTGATATTAGAAACTTTAATCTTATGTTTAAAACATTCCAAGGAGTTACTGAAGACTCTAAAAGCACAGTATATTTAAGACCAGAAACTGCTCAAGGTATATTTGTTAACTTTATGAATGTACAAAGAAGTATGAGATTAAAAGTACCATTTGGTATTGCTCAAATAGGTAAGAGTTTTAGAAATGAAATTACACCAGGTAACTTTATTTTTAGAGTAAGAGAATTTGATCAAATGGAATTAGAATTCTTCTGTAAACCAGGAACAGAATTAGATTGGTTTAAACATTATAAAGATTATTGTAAGAAATTCTTATTAGATCTAGGTATTAAAGAAGAGAATCTAAGATTAAGAGATCATGAAAAAGAAGAATTAAGTTTTTATAGTAATGCTACTACTGATATTGAATATAAATTCCCATTTGGATGGGGAGAATTATGGGGTATAGCATCAAGAACAGATTATGATTTATCTCAACACATGAAATTTTCTAATGAATCTTTAGAATATTTAGATCCTGAAACTAATGAAAAATATGTTCCTTATGTTATTGAACCATCTCTTGGTGTAGAAAGATTATTCTTAACAGTTATGTGTAATGCATATCATAAAGAACAATTAGAAGATGATGAAAGAGAAGTATTAAAATTACATCCTTTCTTAGCACCAATAAAAGTTACAGTTTTGCCATTAGTTAAAAAATATCATAGTGAAAAAGCTATGGAAATATATAAAGAATTATCTAAACATTTTAATACATCTTATGATGAGACAGCATCAATAGGTAAAAGATATAGAAGAGCTGATGTTGTTGGAACTCCATATTGTATTACTATTGATGATGATACTTTAAATAATGGTACTGTTACTGTAAGAGATAGAGATACTATGAAACAAGAAACTATTAAGATTGAAGAAATAGTTGATTATATTAATTCAAAAATAGATTTTTAAAAAATCCGTAAAGGATTTTTTTAATTGACATAATGATTATAAAATGTTATTCTAGTATTAGTATTATAAGAATAGAGGGATTTTATATGGAAGAAAATAATCAAGATTTAAATAGTGTTGGTATGGAAGAACAAACTCCTGTAACTCCTGAGATGCCTGCAGAAGCAGCACCAGTTGAACCTGTTGTTCCTGAAGTTGAAGCAGCAATGCCAGAAGCAACTCCAGTTGAGCCAGTTGCTCCAGCAGTTGCACCTGCAATGCCAGAAGCAACTCCAGTAGAAGCAACACCAACAGTTCCTGAGATGCCTGCAGAAGCAGCACCAGCCGAGCCAGTTGTTCCAGAAGTTGAAGCAGCAATGCCAGAAGCAACTCCAGTAGAAGCAACACCAGCAGCTCCAGAGATGCCTGCAGAAGCAGCACCAGTTGAGCCAGTTGCTCCAGCAGTTGCACCTGCAATGCCAGAAGCACCAGCATCAGAAGAAGTTGCACCAGTTGAAGTAGCAACTTTACCTGTTGTTGATCCTGTTCCTGCAGTAGAAAGTATGCCAGAGGAACCAGCTGCCCCTGCACCTGAAGTACCTGTAGATACAACACCAGGAACACCTGAAATTGTAACAGCAGAACCAACACCTGCTGGATATGAAGAACCAGTTGAGAAAAAAGGAAAAGGTGGAACAATAATTTTAGTATTGTTATTACTTGCAGCTATTGGAGCAGCAGTTTATTTCTTCTTAATTAAGGGAAAAGATGAACCAGAGCCAACTCCAACACCAACTCCAACACCAAGTGTTACAGTTAGACCTGCTAAATACTTTAAGAGTGATGCATCAACTGCTGAAATAGTTCTTTATGAAGATGATAATACATTTGTATTCTTAAAAGATGAAACAACTTATACAGGAAGTTATGTGTTTGAAAATAATCAATATATATTAACTGTTGGAAATGTATATTTATCTGGTGCATGTAATGTTTCAGATGGAGCTACATTAACATTACTTGTTGATGAAGAAGGAAACATTTATGGACAAGATGGATTAGTTCAAGATGTTAAGATGAATACATCAACATCAGATAGTGCTACTACAGTAAGTAATTTCCAACCAACTAGTTGTGAACCAACTCCTACTGAAGAACCTAATGAAACAGTAGAAGAACCAAATGAAACTACAGAAGAACCAAATGAAACAGCTGCAACTGTTGAAGTAGAAAGTGTAACATTAGATAAAACTGAAAATGAATTACTTGTTGGTAAAAATTTTAAGTTAGTTGCTACAGTAACTCCTGATAATGCAACTGATAAAAAAGTAACATGGTCTACATCAAATAAAAAAATAGCAACTGTTAAAGATGGTAAAGTAACTGCTGTTAAAGCAGGAACTGCAACTATTACAGCTACTACATCAAATGGTAAAAAAGCTGAATGTGTAGTAACAGTTAAAGAAGAACCACAAGAAGAACAACAAGAACAACAAGCATATAAGAATTGTCCTTATGAGGGTGATGATGTTAGAAAAGAAGATGGAGATGGAGACTACAATAGATTTAAAAAAGATCTTAATAAAGTGGGTCAAAGTATAGGAACTGCATCTGCTCAACAATGTAAGTCATTAGCTGATATAATTAGTGATGTTAAAGCTGCTGTTAAAGCAGAAGCTGAAAAATGTTGGCCAGAAGAATTAGTTACTAAAGCTGTTGAATCTGCAGAATGTAAGTTAACTCCAGGATGTGATAAATCATCAAAATATGGTAGTGAAGCTAAATTTGAAGAAAGCAAGAAAACATCAGTTGTTTCTATATGGACTGATACTCAATGGAATTGTCCTAAAACTGATGCAGACTATCATTTATAATAGTTAATAAAAATAGACTTATGTCTATTTTTTTATGGAAAAAAATATTAATTAAAGATTGATACTAAAATATTTATGTGATAAAATATTATTGTATAGTGTAGAGGAGGTCATTATGGGACTTATTGATAATATATTTAAACCTACTGGTGAAGGTGAAGACGAACCAGAAGTTGAAACTATTAAAAGCACTGTTAAAGAATATACAAATAAAACAATATTAGTTGAACCAAGGGCTTTTTCTGAAGCTTTTCAAGTAGCAGACTATTTAAAGGCTAATAATCAAGTTGTTGTTAATTTTAAAAGGGTAACATCTGATGTTTCTAAAAGAATAATGGACTTTTTAAATGGAATTGTTTATGCTATTGAAGGAAATATGGAAAAATTAGGTCCTGGAATTGTTTTGTGTGCTCCTAAAGGGTTTGAAATAGAAGGAAATATTTCTGAAGAAGAAGGTAAAAAATCTTCTAAAAAAGACGCAACTGAAGAGTGGTAATATTAATTAAAATGATTTAAAATATATAGAAGGAGGTCAGTATGAAAAAGTTTGACACAGTTTTTCGTGGTTATGATAAAGCACAAGTTCAACATTTTCTTGATGATGTAATTAAAAACTATGAATTATTACTTGAAAAAAGTAAGAAAACTGAAGAAGAAAATAAAATGCTAAGAGAACAATTAGTATATTATCAAAGAATAGAAGATACTATGAATAGAGCTATTTATACTGCAGAATCAGCTGGTGATCAAATTAAAAGTAGTGCTAGAAAAGAAGCTAATACATTAATTAATGAAGCAAGAAGAAATGCTAATAGAATAATTAATGATGCATTATTAAAAGCTGAAAGAGCACAAAATCATGCTGATCAGTTAAAGAGAAATACAAATATATTAAAACGTAGATTAAGACAAATAATTGAAAGTCAATTAGAAGTAATTGAAGAAATGGATAAAGTAGATTTTGATAGAGTAGATGAAAAATATTAATCTACTTTTTATTTTAAATAAAATTATGTTAAAATTAGTTTAGAGGTATTAATATGTATATTCCAATTAATATTAAAACTGAATATGATTTAATGAATAGTCTCATTAGAATAGATGAGTTGGTTTCATATGCAAAAGAAAATAATATTAATACTTTAGGTATAACAGATACTAATATGTTTGGATGCTATGAGTTTATTAGTAAATGTAATAAAAACGATATAAAACCAATAGTAGGTAGCGAATTAACTTTAAATGATAAAGCTTTTTTATTATATGGGGTTAATTATAATGGATTAAAAAACTTATTTAAAATAGTTAGTTATAAAAACTTAAATGAATTAAATATAGATTATATAAAGAGTATTTCTAATGATTTAATATGTGTATGTGATTATAAATCATATGATTATTTTAAAGATATATTTGATTATGTGTTTATTGGATATTCTAATAAAAGAGAAAAGAATAATGCTTTAGTAGTATCATCTGATATAGTTTATTGTCCTAAAATATGTTATTTTTCTAAAGATGATTATGAATACTATAAATATATTAAATATATAGATTTAGGTAAAACAATAGATGAAGAAATAGATATTAATGAATATCCATTTATTAAAGTTAAAACAGTTGAAGAAGCAACTAATACTAAGAGATTTGCTGATTTAATAAATATAGAATTACCTGATATTACTATACATATTCCTAAGTATAATGATAATTCTAGTAAATTTATTAAAGCTTTATCTAAAAAAGGATTAGAGAAGAGACTTAATGGAAATGTACCTGATAAATATAAGAATAGACTTACATATGAATTATCAGTTATAGAAAAAATGAATTATATAGACTATTTTTTAATAGTTTATGATTATGTTTTATATGCTAAAAAGAATAATATTATGGTAGGACCTGGTAGAGGTAGTGGAGTAGCATCTTTAGTTAATTATGCTCTTGGAATAATTGATATTGATCCATTAAAATATGATTTAATATTTGAAAGATTTTTAAATCCAGATAGAATAACTATGCCTGATATAGACATTGATTTTGATGATAGAAAAAAAGATATAGTAATGGATTATGTTATAGATAAATATGGTGAAGATAAAACTGCTAGAATTATATCTTTTAATACTTTAGCACCTAAACAAGTTATTAAAGATGTTTCTAAAGTATTAAATAATGATTCTTCTTTAATAGAAAGATTATGTAAAACAATAAAAGATGATGAAAAAACATTTGAAGATTTAGAAAAAAATAGTGAGTTTAATACTATTGTTAGAAGAAATGATAGTTTAATTAATTTAATTAATATTTGTAAAAAATTATGCGGTCTTAAAAAGAATACAAGTATTACAGCAGCAGGAGTAGTAATAAGTGATATTTCATTAAATGAATTAATGCCTTTATATAAATCTAATGGTGTAATATTAACTGGATATAGTAAAGAGTTTATTGAAGATTTAGGTCTTCTTAAAATGGACTTTTTATCTATTAAAAATCTTAGTACTTTATCATCAATTATAGATGATATTAAATCAGATGGAATAGATATAGATATTAATAATATTCCTCTTGATGATAAAAAAACATTAGATTTATTTAAGAATGCATATACAACAGGAATATTTCAATTTGAAAAATATGGTATGAGAAGCTTTTTAAAAGCTTTAGAACCAGATAATTTAGATACTATTATTGATGCTCTTGCTATATATAGACCGGGTCCTATGGAAATGAAAGATGAATATATTTTAAGAAAGAAAGGTAAAAAGAAAATAGTATATGATATACCTGAACTTGAAAGTATTTCATCTAGTACATATGGAATTATTATTTATCAAGAACAAGTATTAGAAATATTAAGAACTATTGGTGGATATACTTATGCAGAAGCAGATAATATAAGAAGAGCAATGAGTAAAAAGAAATTAGATGTTATAGAAAGTAATAGAGAGAAGTTTACTACATCTGTTATTAATAAAGGATATTCATCTAAAATAGCTAATGATTTATTTAATAAAATAGTTAGATTTGCTGGATATGGATTTAATAAATCTCATAGTGTGGCATATTGTAATTTATCTTATAAATTAGCATATTTAAAAGCTAATTATCCTATATATTTTATGAAGAATTTACTTAATAATTCTAAAAATAGTTCATCTATTAAAGAATATATAGATGAAGCTAAGTATTTGGGTATTAATTTTGAAAAACTTAATATTAATTTATCTTCATATAACTTTGTTCAAAATGATAATAAATTGGTATTACCATTTAGTTTAATTAAATCTATATCAAGCAATGTATGTAGTGTAATTATTGATGAAAGAGAAAAGGGTTTATTTAAAGATTTCTATGATTTTATGATTAGATGCTATGGAAAAGTAGTTAATAAGAAAGTAGTAGTATCTTTAATAGAATGTGGTGTATTTGATATTTTTAATATCAATAAAAAACAATATGTTCAAAATATAGATGAAGTAATTAACTATGTTATGCTATGTAATGAATTAAGTTTAGTTATTGAAGAAAAACCTGCTTTTGAACAAATAGATGATTATAATGATAAAGAAATGATGGATAATGAAATAAATAATTTTGGTTATTATTTATCTCATCATCCAGTTACTAAATATGATAGAACTAATATGGTTAAAATAGATAGTTTTAAAAAGTATTTTGATAAAGTTATTTCTATGGTATTATTTGTTGAAAATGTTAAAACTATTAAAACTAAAACAGGTTCTAAAATGAGTTTTGTATCATTAAGTGATGAATATGGTACTTTAGAGGGAATTGTTTTTCCAGAAAAATATAAAGAAATAGGTGAACTTGAAAAAAATAATATATATATTTTTACAGGTAAAATAGAAAGAAAAGATAGTGATTATCAATTAATAATTTATAATATAAAAGACATTTAACAAGAGATTAATTCTCTTGTTTTTTTTATCATTTTTTAGTATACTTACTATATGATAGGATAAAAGGGAGTGACAATATGTTTAGTTCAATTATAGCTGAATCTACAAGTGCATATTTTAACAGTATTTGTTTATCTGTTGTGTCACTTTTCTTTTTAGTATTACTTTTTATTACATATGTTACTAAGAAAAAAGAGAGTAAGATTGATAGCAAAGTTTTTACTGTATTAATATCTTTCGCAATAATAGTTCTTATTTTTGAATTAATATGTCCATATGCAATAATGAGAATGGATGAATATCCACTATTTAATAGTATTATTAATAAATTGTATTTATTATTTGCTTTTGAATGGGGATCTGTATTCTTTGTTTATATTATAATTGTTGTTTATGGAATAGATATTTTAAGAAAGTTTTATAAAAGATATATACCTATTTATGCAACTATTATTTTTAGTACTTTAGCACCATTGTTATTTGTTTTACTTGTTAAACTTGAATATGTTGGTGGAATAAATGGAATGCCATATACAATAACAGGTCTTCCTATGTTTACATATTATGGATTTATTATATTTGGTAGTTTTGTTACTTTATATATTTTAGCAGCAAATGATAAAAAGGTTAGAAATGTATATATGTTACCTATATATATTGCTTTTATAGTGTATGCTATTGTTTTAATACTTCAAATAGCATCAAATTATTATATTAATATGAATGGTACTTTCCATGCATTAATTGTTACTATTTTATTCTTTACTGTAGAGAGTCAAGATAATAAATTATTATATTCATATATTAATTCTAAAAAAGAAGCAGAAATTGCTAATAAAGCAAAAACTGAATTTTTAATTAATATGTCACATGAAATTAGAACTCCTATGAATACAATAGTAGGTTTTAGTGAATCATTATTAAATGATAATAACCTAACTGAAGATGTTTTAAAAAGAGATTTATCAAGTATAACAAGTGCTAGTGGAACTTTAATGGATTTAATTAATAATATTTTAGATATTTCTAATCTTGAAAGTGGAAAAGAAACAGTTAAAAATGAAGATTATGTTCTTGAAAACTTAATATTTGAAATTAATAGTTTAATTCCATCAAAAATAACAAAAAATGAATTAAAATTTAATATAGAATTAAATGAAACTATTCCAAAAGAGTATACTGGAGATGCTCATAAGATATTTAAAATAATTACTTATATTTTATTAAATGCAATTGAATATACTAATTATGGAGAAGTTAAATTAAATGTAGATGGTACTCCTGTTAAAGAAGGAATATTTGAATTTAATTTTACTGTTTCTAATACTGGACATGCTATGTCTTATGAATCATTTGAAAAAGGATTTGAGGATTTTGTTAATATAGAGAATGCTCAATCAAATAATGTAGATAATATTAAACTTGGTATTATAATCGCTAAACAATTAGTAAAATTAATGCAAGGTCGAATAGATTTTATTAATGAAAAGGGTCAAGGAACTAAATATATTATTAGAATTCGTCAAAGAGTTAAAAATAATAGTCCAATTGGTAATATATTTGCTGATGATTCTCATTCAAGCTCTAAGAGTATTGCTGATTATACTGGTAAAACAGCATTGATAGTTGATGATACTGATATCAATCTAAAGTTAGCTAGTAGATATATGGGACAATTTAAATTTACTATTACTACTGCCGCTAGTGGAAAAGAATGTATAGATTTAGTTAAAAAGAATAATTTCGATATTATATTATTAGATCATATGATGCCTGATATGGATGGTGTGGAAACTATAAAAGCACTTATTTCACTTGGTAAACCATTACCACCAATAATTGCATTAACAGCTAATTCATATGATGGTATTAAAGAAAGATTTATGGCAGATGGATTTACTGATTATGTATCTAAACCTATAAATTTTAGAGATTTAAATAAAGTTGTTACGAGGGTTATGAAAGAAGAAAAACCTCTCGATTAGAAAGGAGAATAATTATGGCATTTAGTTTTTTCTTGTCAATTACATCACTTGCTTTTTTAATTATTTTGATAATGACATTTTTCTCAAAAGAATTAATTAAAACTACAAGTAGTAAATTTTTTAGAGTGTTAATAATGTTATGTTTATTATTTATTTTGACAGAAATACTATCTGTTGTAATTTCAAAATATATTAAACTTACTATATTAACTGTAATAATATTTAGATTACATTGTGGAATAGGATTCTTATGGATAGGGGCTTTATATATGTATGCTATTAGCAAATATAAAGATCTTAAAAATGAGAGTATTATTGATACATTAAAGTATTCTAAGAACGAGATTATATATACTATTATTATTGGAGTATCACTTTTAATAGCATTATTTATGCCTTATGAGACAATTAATGCTGAAAAGCTACAATTCTTCCCATTTGAATTAATGATGGTAGCTACTCCATATTATTTGTTTATTGATATTAGTATTTTATTTTTATTCTTTAAAAAAGATGATAAATCATTTAAGAAAACAATTTTATTAGCTATAGCATTTAGTATAGTTGGTTTTGCACTACAAGTATTTTATAGAAATATTTCATTTATTCCTTTTATGGGTGTAGTAATAGTATATTTAATATACTTTATTATAGAAAATCCAGATTTAGCTATTTTAGGGGAAATAAGTGATTCACAAGAAAATATTATTAAATCTAATCAAGCTAAAACAGACTTCTTATCAAATATGTCATATGAAATTAAAATTCCTATGAATTTAATTATAAGTTTATGTGATGAATTAAATAATATGCCTAATTATGATCCAAATGAAGTTAAAAACTGTATGAAACAAATAGTGGATGCTGGTAATAACTTATTAGATATAATTAATAATATTTTAGATATTTCTAAGATTGAAACTGGTAAAGAAACTTTAATAGAAACTGATTATAAGATTAATGATATATTATCTAATGTTATTAATGTTGCTAAACAAAAAATTGGTTCTAAACCTGTAAAATTATTAATCAATATTGATCAAAGTACATCATCTGTATTACATGGTGATTCATCTAAGTTGTATCAAGCATTATTAAATGTGGTAACTAATGCTGCTAAATATACTGAAGTAGGTAGAATAACAATAACTCTTTCATCTTCAAGAAATGGTGGAAATGAACACTTATTATTTAAAGTTACTGATACAGGTATTGGTATTAAAGATGAAGATAAAGATAAAGTA
>JAEEGL014725172.1_pt1 | contig 16179 bp, 14 predicted proteins | sample 9134231 | NCBI WGS metagenome assembly JAEEGL01 (sample SAMN16246548, study PRJNA631951) | gut metagenome | biome: gut microbiome; feature: rumen; material: fiber-attached | host: Bos | place: Iran: Karaj | collected 2018-10
CGGCGGAGGGCTTTTGGCTCCGGCAAAACCGTTTGTCTCCCAGGAACGGACGGCTGCCTTCCAGTCCTTCATGGGGTTTTTCCCGACCATCCATCCGTTTGAGGAATAATAGTCGAAAAAGCGCTCGGCATCGACTTTTCCGCCTCTTTCAAGACAGTACTTTTTCACTTCCTCCTGCGTGGGCGGGTTTCCCCGGAAACCGTCTTGCGGTTTTCGGGGGTTCACGAGAGCGTCTTCGGGCTTTCTCTCTCTTACCTCTCTCTCTTTGGAAGAATCTTTATCTTTTTCTTTTTCTTTATCTTCTTCTGTTGCGTTACATTGCGTTACAGGTAACGTTACAGGTAACTCTTCTTTTTGCGAATTGAGGTTTTTTCGATACTTTGCCACTCTTTCACGAGTCTGTTCTCTTATTTTTTCAAGTCCTTCTGCGTTCTGATATTTTTCCCAGTTTGCGATGCGCAGAAGTCCGTCGCCCGTCGTTTCGGTCATTCCGAAAGCCCCGAAGGTCTTCAGAGCGAGGCGAACGGTCTCGGGCGCGCGTCCAAACTGAACGGAAAGCATTTCTTCGGTATAAGGCATATCCTTCGTGAAGTAAACAAGGCCTCTGTCGTTCACGCATCCCGCGAGGATGAGCAGCTGCAGCCATATCATAACGACGGCGTCGCCGTCCGGCATGGAAAGGATCTGTCTGATCTTGCGGTTTGTGAACAGATCCGTCGATAATTTGATCCATCCGATTTCCATTGAATAACTCCTTCTGTTTGATTTCTGGGATAATTATACCATGTCCGCGGCGGAATGTCATCTCGCGAAAATCTCGCGAAAATCCCGCAAAAATCCCGCGATTTTCCCGCCTTTCCTCAGGGAAAAATCACTCATCGCTCATAACTCATCAATCATCGCTTATTTTTTCTTCGGGAGAAAACCGGAATGAAGATACTCGTAATCTGTCAATATTACTCTCCCGAGCCGTTCCGGTTGAACGACGTCTGCGAGGCGCTGGCGGCGGAAGGTCACGAAGTCACCGTCGTGACGGGGACGCCGAATTATCCAGAGGGGAAGATCTACCCGGGATACGGAAAGGGCCGACTGACCGACGAGACGCTGAACGGCGTAAAGGTCCACCGCTGCCCCATTGTGCCGCGCAGAACGGGTGGATTTTTCCGCATCCTCAACTATTATTCGTTCCCGCTGACGGCGAAAAGATACGTAAGGTCAGAAAAATGCGCGCCGGAGGACGGCAAGGCGTTTGACGTTGTCTTCGTCAACCAGCTCAGCCCCGTCATGATGGCCCGCCCCGCGTTTGCCTACCGGAAAAAGCGCGGCGCGCCCGTCGTTCTCTACTGCCTCGACCTGTGGCCCGAGAGCGTCATCGCCGGAGGACTGTCCCGAAACGACGCCGCGTTCGGCTTTTTCATGGCGGAATCGGAAAAGATATACCGCCAGGCCGACAGCATCCTTGTCTCGAGCGGCATGTTCGCCCCATATCTGACCGAAAACTTCGGTATCGCCCCCGAAAAGATCTCTTATCTTCCGCAGTACGCGGAGGATATGTTCGGTACTGCCGGGAAAAGATCGCCCGGGGACGTGATAAACCTGACCTTCGCCGGCAACATCGGCGCGGTGCAGGACGTCGAAACGATTATCGGCGCCGCCGGGCTGACGCGCGACTTGCCGGTGAAATATCACATAGCCGGGGGAGGGACGGATCTTGAGCGCGTAAAGGCGCTCGCCGCCGAAAAAGGCCTCGAAAACGTGACTTTTTACGGCCGGCTCCCGCTTTCCGACATGCCGGAACTTTACGGCAGATCCGACGCCATGCTGATCACCATGAAGGGCGACCCGGCTCTCTGCATGACTCTGCCCGGAAAGGTGCAGTCTTACATGGCGGCCGGAAAGCCGGTTATCGGCGCGATAGACGGTGAGACCGCCCGCGTCATATCCGAAGCGGACTGCGGCTTCGTGTCGCCGGCGGGAGACGCCGCCGCGCTCGCCGCGAACATCCGCTCCTTCGCCTCCTCTGACAGAAAAGAAGAGCTGGGGCGGAACGCGCGCGCATATTACGAGGCGCATTTCGGCAAACAGGTGTTTATTAAAAAGCTCGTGTCCGGGCTTGAGAGAGCGGCGGGAAAATGAAAGTTCTTCTGATAAACTCGACGTGCGGCAGGGGAAGCACCGGAAGGATCTGCGCGCGGCTCGCCGACGGCTTCGCCGCCGCGGGCGACGACGTCAGGATCGCCTTCGGCAGAGAAACGCCTCCGCCGGAGCTTGAAAAATACGCGCTGCGGATAGGAACGCCCGCGGGAACAAAGCTTCACGCCCTCCGCTCGCGGCTTTTCGACAGCAGCGGCCTCGGATCGGCGGGCGCTACGAAAAGATTTCTCTCAGAGGCCGAGAGCTTCGGCCCCGACCTGATCTGGCTGCACAACATACACGGGTATTATATTAACTATGAACTTCTTTTCGGCTGGATAAAGTCCCGGCCGGAGATGAAAGTCAAATGGACGCTCCACGACTGCTGGGCCTTCACCGGGCACTGCGCGTACTTTTCCGACGCGGGGTGTGAAAAATGGAAGACCGGCTGCTCGCGGTGCCCGAACCGCGGCGAATATCCGGCAAGTCTCATCGCCGACCGCAGCCGCCGCAACTATGAAAAAAAGAAGGCCGCCTTCACGGGGGTGAGCGGGATGGAACTTACCGTTCCGTCTGAATGGCTCGCCGGCCTCGTCAGGCAGAGCTTTCTTAACTGTTACCCCGTGACCGTCGTACCGAACACCGTCGACAGGGAGATATTCCGCCCGACGGAAAGCGGTTTCAGAAAAGAACACGGCCTCGGGGATTCAAAGATACTGCTCGGCGTCGCCTCTGTATGGGACAGGCGCAAGGGGCTCGGCACGTTTATCGAGCTTTCAGAAACTCTCGGCCCCGGCTGGAGGACCGTGCTCGTCGGGCTGAGCGAAAAGCAGATAAAAGAGCTCCCGGAGGGAGTTCTCGGCCTGCCGCGCACGTCGTCTCCCCGAGAGCTCGCCGCGATTTATTCGGCGGCCGACGTCTACGTCAATCCCGGGCGCGAGGAGACCTTCGGAATGACGACGCTCGAGGCGCTCTGCTGCGGCACTCCGGCCGTGGTTTACAGCGGAACGGCCTGCGAAGAGGTCGCGCTCGCAAACGGAGGAGTCGCCGTCGCCGGCGGAACGAAGGCGCTCAGGGAGGCAATCCTCTCGCTCGGAGCGAAGAAACCATGAGAAAAGTCCTTTTCATAACCGTCTATCCGTCGCCCTACCGCGTTTGCTTTTTCACCGAGCTCGGGAAATATACCGACCTCACGGTGTATTTCACCCAGACGCCGGAAGAGATAAAGCACAGGGACGCCGGCTGGTTTTCCGACGGATATCCCGGCTTCAGGGCCGTTTTCCCGAAAAAGGCGGGAAAGACCGGCAGATTCACGGTACACCGCGACGTCAGAGACACGATAAACGAGGGATATGACTTCATAATCGTCTGCGGCTGGTCGATCCCGACCTTTATGTACGCGATCTCGTATCTGAAAAAGCGCCGCGTGCCGTTTATAATGGAGATCGACGGCGGTTTCGTCTCGAACGACGGACTTTTGAAAAAAAACCTCAAAAAGCATTTCATATCCTCGGCCGCGGCGTGGCTCAGCCCCGGGCGCGGCGCGACGGAATATCTCGTCCATTACGGTGCGAGGCCGGACAGAGTGTTTTACTATCCGTTCACGTCACAGGCGGCGGCCGACATGCCGGATTTCGGTCCCCGGCCGTCCGAGACAAGACAGGCGATGCGCGAGACCGCACGTAAAAAGCTCGGCATAGCCGGGCGGCGCGTCGTGCTAGCCGTCGGGCAGTTCATCCGCCGCAAGGGCTTCGACGTCCTTATAAAGGCCGCGGCCGGTCTGCGTGACGCCGAGGTGCTGATCGTCGGTGGAGAGGCGCCGGAAGAATTCGTGACTCTCAGGCGCGAAACGGGCGCTTCGAACGTCGAGTTTGTCGGCTTTATGAAGAAAGACCGGCTCGCCGACTACCTGCTCGCGGCGGACGTCTTCGCGATGCCGACACGCGAGGACATATGGGGACTCGTTGTGAACGAAGCGCTTTCGTTCGGGTTGCCCGTCGTATCGACCGACCGCTGCGGCGCCGCGCTCGAGCTGGTGAAGGACGGCGAAAACGGCTTCATCGTGCCTGCCGAAGACGCCGGCGCGCTGCGCTCCGCCATAGAAAAGGCGCTTGAACGGGACGGCGGAGACTTTCTCGCCTCATCGCTGTCCGCGGTAAAAGGACACACCCTTGAGAAATCGGCCAAAAGGCATCTTGAGATTTTTGAGATTTTAGAAAGCGAACGACATTATAATTTATGACCGACATTACAAAGGAGCTCCAGAAGGCGCTCCTCCCGATGCTTGAATACTTTCACGGCTTGTGCGAAGAAAACGGGCTCAGATACTACGCCCTCGGCGGCACGCTCCTCGGCGCCGTCAGACACGGGGGATTCATCCCGTGGGACGACGACGTGGACGTCGGAATGCCCCGCCGCGACTACGACCGGCTCATTGAACTCACCCGCGGGAAAAAGTTCGACCGCTTTGTTTTCGAATTCACATGCTCGCCCGACCCGCGTTTCTGCTATCCGTTCGGAAAGATGTACGACACGTCTACGACGCACGTCGAAAACCTGCGCCCTAAGCTCGTCAGGGGGATCTACGTCGACATTTTCCCGCTCGACGGCCTGTGCTCCGACGCCTCCGAGATAAGCGCGCTTTACCGGCCCGTCGGGCATCTGAAAACGATGCGTGACCTCAATTCGATAAAGCTGAGCAAAAAGCGCAGGCCCGGCAAGAACCTGATCCTGCTCGCCGCACGCTGTCTGCCGCCGTACGTTCACGCGGCAAAGAAGCTGGCGCTGAAAATCGACTCGGAGTGCCGGAAAAGGGATTTTGAAAAATGCCGCTTCGCCGGCAATCTCGTCGGCGCGTGGGGGGAGCGTGAGATCGTCCCGGCGGAATACTTCTCAAGCCGGACGCTCCTGCCGTTTGAGGGCACGGAGATATATGGCCCGGCGGAGTACGACAGATATCTCACGGCGATATACGGAGACTGGCGCCGGCTTCCGCCGGAGGAAAAACGCGTATCGCATCATGACGGATATACGGATCTTGACACACCATATACAGCAAACGAGGAATCAGAGGAATGAACATTGCCGTTATTATAGCCGGCGGTTCCGGCTCGCGAATGGGACAGGACATCCCGAAGCAGTTTATAAACATATATGACAAGCCGGTCATAATCTACACTCTCGAGGGATTTCAGAAACACCCTCTGATCGACGAGATCGTGGCGGTCTGCCTCGACGGATGGCAGGAGGTCCTGAGAGCATACGCGAAGCAGTTCAACATAACCAAGCTCAGCCGCATAGTCACGGGCGGCGGCACCGGACAGGAGTCGATACGCAACGGCGTTTACGCCCTCGAAGGACACTGTTCGGAAGACGACACGGTGGTAATTCACGACGGAATCCGCCCGCTCGTCGACGAGACTGTGCTGACCGACGTCATACTTAAATGCGAAAAATACGGCAACGCCGTGACGTCGATGCCGTACAACGAGCAGATATTCATAGTCGACGACGAGATAAGCACGGTGAAATACATCCCGCGCGAAACTCTCCGCAGGGTCGCGACCCCGCAGGCGTACAAATTCGGCAAGCTCCTCCCGGCTTACAGAAAAGCCTTTGCCGAAAAGATCGGCATATACGGCTCGTCATACACCAACACGATGATGGTCGAGCTCGGCGAACGGCTTTATTTCGCCGCCGGCTCGGACAAAAACATAAAGCTCACGACAAAAGACGACCTTGAGATGTTCAAGGCGTATCTGAAGTCCGACAGGGACAACTGGCTCAAATAAAATGCCGCGACATCTTTACGACAGCCCGCTTTACGCGGAGGATATAGAAAAAACGGCCGCAGCGCCCCTGCCGTGGGAAAAGCTGAGCGGCAGGACCGTGACCGTCTCGGGCGTGACCGGTCTTATCGGGAGCTTCCTCGCCGACGTCCTAATGAGAAAGAACCGCGACGGCCTCGGGGTGCGCATAACCGGGCTCGGCCGCTCGGCGGAAAAGGCCGCCGCGCGTTTTCGCGGCCGCGGAGAGCGTGACGGGCTGTACTTCTTCCCCTGCGACATAAACGACCCGTCCGAGGTGACTTTCGCCGGAAAAGACGGCTATGTGCTTCACCTCGCGTCGAACACGCACCCGGTCCAGTACGCGTCCGACCCCGTCGGCACGATAATGACGAACGTCACGGGGCTACGAAACATGCTCGATCTCGCTCTGAAAAGTGGCGCGCGCCGTTTTGTCTTCGCGTCATCGAACGAGATATACGGGGAAAACCGCGGTGACGCCGAGCTTTTTGACGAAAAATACTGCGGATACATCGACCCAAACACGCTCCGCGCCGGTTATCCCGAAAGCAAGCGCTGCGGCGAGGCGCTCTGTCAGGCGTACCGCTCGCAGTTCGGGCTCGACGCCGTCATCCCGCGCCTGACGCGCACGTACGGGCCGACCGTGCTCGATACCGACACAAAGGCGGTCAGCCAGTTCATAAAAAAGGCTGTTTCAGGCGAGGACATCGTCCTGAAATCCGCGGGCAGCCAGTTCTATTCGTTCACGTACGTCGCCGACGCCGTCAGCGGTCTGCTGACCGTCATGCTCCTCGGGGAGGACGGCGGCGCGTACAACGTGGCCGACACGGGCTCCAACATAACGCTGAGAGAGCTCGCCGGGACCGCCGCCGCGCACGCGGGGACGCGTGTCGTTTACGAGATCCCCGACGCGCTCGAGGCCGCGGGATACAGCAGAGCGACAAAAGCGCGGCTTGACGGCTCAAAGCTGAGAGCTCTCGGCTGGAGACCGCTTTACACTGTCCGCGAGGGGATCCCGCGGACGATCGACATACTTAGATCGATACGCTGAGGAAAAATAATGCCCGGCACCGTTTTCTTCGTCTCCGAGATCAGGCCTCCGGCCGATCCGCGCGCGACGTCTACGCACATAATGACATACAGTCTCCTGCGGGGGCTCGCCGAAAACGGCTGCCGCGTTGTCTTTTTCGCGGTCTGCGAGGACGAAAAAACGTACGGCGACGCCGGACGGGCTTTTGACGGAAAGGTATCCTCAACCGTGCCGCTTCGCAGCCGCTTCGGAGGCATCAGAAAAGGCGACGCGCTCACGCGCCTGATCAGGATGCTTTCGACCGGGCTGAGAGCCGGGTTTTACAAAAAGATCGACGTCCCCCGGTTAGAGAAGCCGTCGCTTATACTCACGCACTGCCCGTCGGTCGAGGCGGCGTACTACGGGGACGAGCTTCACATGCTGTTCCCCGGCGTTCCGTATTATCAGTTCTGGAGCGATCCGCTCGCGATGAGCGGCACCGTCCCCGGAAAACTGGGCGTTAAACGCGTCCCGTTCAGAATCGCCGAGGCGCGCGCGATAAAACGCGCCGACAGGATAATCTACGGCACGGAGCCGCTCTGCTCCGCCGAGAAAAAAGTCTTCCCGAAACACGCGCGGAAAATGTTTTACTGCGATGTCCCGTGTGTCGAAACACAGGATACTGACGCCGTGCCGGACCGCAGGCGCGCCGTTTACGCCGGAAACTATTATCTCGCGTTCCGCGACATCGGCCCGCTCTGCCGCGCGGCCGCGTCTCTGCCGGAGCTGACTCTCGACGTCTACGGCGACGGGGACCCGGTCGACATTTCAGCAGATAACGTGAGATTCCACGGCAGGATCCCGCCGGAAGAGCTCAGCATTGAAACTGCCGGCGCCGGCGTCTCTGTCTGCGTGCTGAACTCGAAAAGCGTTCAGATACCCGGCAAGCTGTTTTACGAGGCCGGCTCGCGCCGCGGCGTGCTCGTCATAACCGAGCCGGACAATCCTTATTCGACCGAAATATCAGAATATCTGAAAAAATACCGCAGATTCGTCTTCTGCGAAAACAGAGAAACCGAAATATCGGCCGCGCTTAATGCTCTCTGCGCGGAGGAGCCGGCAGCATGGGAGGCCGCCGGAGAGTTCACGCCGCGCGCGGTCGCCGGAACGGTCATGCGGGGAGGTCTTTCCGATGAGTGAAAACAGACCTGCGCCGACCGTTGTCGAGATTAACTCCGTCGCCGGCGGCAGCACGGGAGGCATAGCGCTCGGCATAGCCGCCCGCGGCAGAGCCGAGGGCATGAGGATTATAACGGCATTCCCGGACGCGCGCTCGAACCGCCGGAACGATCTGACGGACAGCATCGCGATCGGCTCGCGAATTTCGAGAAACGCGCATCTGCTGTTCGGCGGGCTGACGGGGTTGAACGAACATTTTTCCGCGGCCGCCACTTGCGGTTTCGTGAGAAAGCTCGGAAAGCTCCGTCCGGACGTTGTCCATCTGCACAATCTGCACGGCAGCTATATCAACACGGGGATCCTCTTCCGGTATCTCGAAAAAAGCGGCGTGCCCGTCGTCTGGACGCTTCACGACTGCTGGGCCTTCACCGGCAGATGTCCGTATTTCGACATGCGCGGATGTGAAAAATGGAAGACAGGCTGCGGAAACTGCCCGATGGAGCCCGGCGAATATCCGCCGGCAAGGCGCGACGCGACGGCCTTGCAGTGGAATCACAAGCGAAAGACGTTCCTTTCGGCAGAAAACATCACTATCGTCACCCCGTCACGCTGGCTCGCCGGACTGGTGAAACGGTCGTTCCTCGGCGGGCTTGACGTCAGAACGATATACAACGGCATCGATACCGAAACCTTCCGCCCGTCCCGCGGCGAGCTGTACGACAGAATAAAAGCGCCGGGAAAGCGCGTCGTGCTCGGCGTCGCTTTCGGATGGGAAAAGAGAAAAGGGCTCGACGTTTTCATAAAACTCGCGGAGACGCTCCCTGAAGATTACACGATAGTCCTCGCGGGCGTGGACGAAAAGACAAAAGAAGCCCTCCCGGCGCGCGTCGTCTCGTTTGAAAGACTCGGAAAAAACGAGCTTGCGCAGCTTTACACATCCGCCGACGTGTTCGTCAACCCGACGCGGGAGGACAATTTCCCGACCGTAAACATCGAGGCGCTCGCCTGCGGAACTCCCGTAGTCACGTTCGACACGGGCGGCTCGCCGGAATCGGTCGATGAATCCAGCGGCATCGTCGTGCCGAAAGACGATTTCGACGGGCTTCTCGGCGCCGTCAGGCGCGTCTGCGAGGAAAAGCCGTTTGACACGGCAGATTGCGTAAGGCGCGGCGCGTCCTTCGACCGCGGCGCGCGGTTTGCGGAATACACGGCGCTTTACAGAGAGCTGACGGAGAAAAGTCATGAATAAGGTGGCAAAAAACGCCGCGTGGATAATCGCGTGCAAAATAATCCAGTCGGTTCTCTCGTTTGTCATCGGAATGCTGACGGCGCGTTACCTCGGCCCGTCGAACTACGGTCTGATAAACTACGCCGTGTCTCTCACGGCCTTTGTCGTCCCGCTGATGAACCTCGGTTTCGGCAACGTGCTGGTAAAAGAGTTTATCGACCATCCGGAGAAAGAGGGCGAAACGCTCGGTACGGCGGTTCTGACAAGCCTCATCTCTTCCTTCTGCTGCATAGCCGGCGTGACCGGCTTCTCGGCGATCGCAAACCCGGGTGACAAAACGACGACGGTCGTCTGCTTCCTTTACAGCCTTAACCTGATTTTCCAGGCGCTCGAGCTTTCTATATGCTGGTTTCAGGCAAAACTGCTTTCAAAATTCACGTCTGTCGTCGGGTTGATCGCCTATGTCCTCACGGCTGCATACCGCATTTATCTGCTCGTGTCGCAAAGCGACATATACTGGTTCGCCCTGACGAACGTGATCGATTACGCGATAATCGGCATCACGACGCTTATAATATACAAAAGACTCGGCGGAGATAAACTCTCGTTTTCATTCAATGCCCTTAAGCGCATTTTCGGCGAAAGCAGACATTACATTGTCTCATCGATGATGATTGCCGTCTTCGCTCAGACCGACCGGATCATGATCAAGCACATGATGGATGAAACGGCGCTCGGCTATTACGGAGCCGCAGTCAGCTGCGCCTCAATGACCGCGTTCGTTTTCTCGGCCATAATCGATTCGTTCAGACCGTCTGTGCTTGAATGCGACCCGGGTTCGGAGGACTTTGAAAAAAGGCTCGCGACGCTTTTTTCGGTGATTATTTATTTCTCGCTTGCGCAGAGCGTTCTCATGACGATATTTGCCGACGTCATCGTCGGAATAATATACGGCGCGGCTTACGGTCCCGCCGCCTCCGCCCTCAGAATCGTCGTCTGGTATACGACGTTTTCGTATCTCGGCGCGGTCAGGGGGGTCTGGATGCTTGCCACCCGCAACCAGAAGCATCTCTGGAAAATAAATCTCTCGGGCGCGCTCGCCAACGTGGCGATGAACGCAGCGCTCATCCCGGCGATGGGCATCCACGGCGCGGCGCTCGCGTCCCTGATAACTCAGTTCTTTACAAACGTAATAACCGGTTTCATTTTAAAACCGGTTCGCCCGTGCAACACCGTGATGCTTAAAAGCCTGAACCCGAAATATCTGCTCTACGCCGCAAAAAAGCTGCTCCCCGGGAGGAAAACCGGCCCCGGCATTGACAGCGGAGCGCAGGAATGATATAATATTCCCGATTTTACAACCAGCGGAGAAACAGTATGAAATCATCTCACGCATATATTCCGGAGGGCTACCGCTCTCTGCTCAATCCGCGCCAGACGCAGATCGCCATAAAGAAAGTCAAGGATTTTTTTGAAAAGGACCTCGCGATACAGCTCGATCTCACCCGCGTGACGGCGCCGCTTTTCGTAAAAAAGGATTCGGGTCTTAACGACAACCTGAACGGCGTCGAAAGGCCGGTCTCATTCGGCATAGCCGGCGTGGACGGCGACTGCGAAATCGTCCATTCTCTCGCAAAGTGGAAGAGATTCGCCCTCGGCGAGTACGGATTCGCCCCCGGCGAAGGGCTTTATACCGACATGAACGCTATACGGCGCGACGAGGTCACGGACAACATCCACTCGGTCTTCGTCGATCAGTGGGACTGGGAGCGCGTGATAAAAAAAGAGGAACGCAACCGCGAGACGCTTCACCTCGCGGTGAAAAGGGTCTACCGCGCGCTCCGGCACACCGAAAAATACATCGCCGACGACTACGCCTTCGCGACGCGGCTGCTTCCGGAGGACATAGCTTTCGTCACCTCGGCGGAACTTGAGGAGAAATATCCAGGCATGTCCCCGAAAGAGCGCGAATATATCGCCGCCAGGGAAAACGGCGCCGTTTTCATCGAAGGCATCGGCGGAAAGCTTAAAAACGGCCTTCCGCACGACGGTCGCGCGCCGGACTACGACGACTGGACGCTCAACGGCGACATAATCGTATATTATCCCGTTCTCGACATAGCGCTCGAGCTGTCGTCTATGGGCGTCAGAGTCGACGAGGAATCGCTTGTCCGTCAGCTAGACGAAGCCGGTTGCCCCGAACGCGCCGGGCTCCCGTTCCACAGGGCTCTGCTTGAAGGAAAGCTTCCGTACACCGTCGGCGGGGGAATCGGACAGTCGCGCATATGCATGTTCTTCCTGAGAAAAGCCCACATCGGCGAGGTTCAGGCCTCGGTGTGGGACGATGAAACGCTCCGCGTCTGCGCCGAAGCGGGCGTCGCTCTGTTCTGACATGGGTTTCCGTTTCAAAGCCGTCTTTATCGACCTCGACGACACGGTCCTCGATTTCAAGCGCTCCGAGAAGGAAGCGGTGTCAAAGACGCTTTCGGAGTTCGGAGTCGAGGTCACGGACAGCGTGACGTCGCTTTACAGCCTGATAAACGACGCGCAGTGGAAACTCCTTGAAAAGGGGCGCCTCACGCGCGAGCAGGTGCTTACACGCAGATTCTCACTGCTGTTCGACACCCTCGGCATGCCGCCGTGCGACCCATTTGCCGTCTGGCGCTCTTACGAAAAAAATCTTTCGGCGGCCGCCTACATACTGCCAGGCGCCGTCGAAGCCGTGACCGAGCTGAAAAAAGACTATCCCGTTTACCTCGCGACAAACGGCGTGTCGTCGATACAGAACTCGCGTCTGGAACTGAGCGGCATAAAAGACCTTTTCGACGGCATATTCATCTCGCAGGAGATAGGCTACAACAAACCGTCCGCCGGATTTTTCGGCGCGATGCTTGAAAAAGCGGGCGTGTCCCCCGGCGAATCGGTCATGATAGGCGACAGCCTGACGTCAGATATCACCGGCGGAATAAACGCCGGAATGAAAACAGTACACCTAATGAAAAAACCGGCGGCATATCCCGAGGGGATCAGGCCGGACGTCACAGTGACCGAAGTGTCCGGAATACCCGGCGCTGTCCGGCTGCTTGAAAAAATGATAACGGAGGGGCTCTGACATGTGCTTCAAAAAGAAAAACAGAAAAACAGACAGCAGAGACGTGCAGGCGGTCTGCGAATACTGCGAACACGCCGTGCTTATAAATGACGAGGAAAACGTGCTCTGCGGAAAAAAAGGCATCATAAACCGGAGCTCGAGCTGCCGTAAATATGTTTACGACCCGTTGAAACGCATACCGAAGCCCATGCCGGACATCCCCCGCCTGTCGGAAGACGACATTATCTGACACGTTCATCCGGAAAACTTAATGTGGCCTAAGCAGGACGGCGTTTTCGCCGGCCTGCTTTTCTTGTGTTTCGCGGTGCCGTCGGCCGGGTTTTCCTATTCATCCACGCATTTTTCCGGATCCTTTCTTGAATTGTTCACATACCGGAGGTATAATACATGTATGATCATTTTATGAGGAGACGGAGATGCGATACGATTATGACGTTATAGTTGTCGGAGCCGGAAACGGCGGCCTTGCCGCGGCGGCCGAGGTCGCCGGCGCGGGGCTCGGCGTTCTGCTTCTCGAAAAGCACAATCTGCCCGGCGGGGTCGCGACAAGCTTTGTCCGCGGCCGCTTCGAGTTCGAGGCCTCGCTTCACGAACTCTGCGACGCCGGGACCGAAAGTCGTCCCGGTTCAACGCGCGAGACGCTCGAGCGGCTCGGCTCGGACGTAAAATTCCGTAATGAAAAAAACCTTTTCCGCGCGATAGTCACCGGAGAAGGCGGATACGACGTCGTCATTGAGGCCGGCGAGGAGAATTTTCGGCGCTCGATGCTCGCCGTCTGCCCGGAATCGGAAAAAAGTCTCGGAAAGCTGAAAAAGCTCATAAGAAAATCCGAGGAGGCGATTGCCTACAATGACTCGAAAAACGGAAAGCCGAACCGACTTGTCATGATGCTGAAATACGGCTCGTTTCTGATATCGGCGTCGAGCACGCTGGATGACGTCCTCCGCTCGCTCGGCTTTTCACTGCGTGCCCGTTCGATACTCGAGACATACTGGAGCTACCTCGGCGTGCCGGCGGACGAGCTCAACGCTTTTCACTATTTCGAAATGCTCCGTGGCTACATCGCCGGTGGGGCGGGCATCCCAGACAGAAAATCCTACGGAATATCGCTTTCACTCGCCGAAAGCATTCTCAGAAGAGGCGGGGAAATAAGGTACAACACAGAGGTCACGCGTTTCATATATGATGAAAACCGCCGCGTTGTCGGAGTTTCGGCAGGAGGCGACGATTTTTACGCGCGCGAGGTGATATCGAATGTGATTCCGCACAACGTTCTGCGCATGTCCGGCGGCAAAAATGTAGCTGAAAGGGACAAAAAGCTGCTTAACGCCCGTCGGCTCGGCATGTCTTTTATCTGCATCTACGTCGGGCTCGACCGTTCCGCCGGGGAGCTCGGGATAAACGACTATACCGTCTTTGTCGCCCGCAGGGCGTCATCGCGCTTTCAGTACAGGCACGTCGCCGATATGGGACTATATGTCGTTAACTGTCTCAATACTGCGTTACCCGACGCAACGCCGCGCGGGACCTGCTCGCTGTTCTTCACCGTGCCGGTCACAGGGGACGAAATGATGAAAAACGTCACTCCGGAAAACTACCGGAGATTCAAGTCCGATATTGCCGCAAAATACATCGGGGATTACGAAAACGTGCTCGGCGTGAATATAAAAGATTATATTGAAGAAATCTCGGTTTCGACGCCCGCCACCTTCGCGCGTTATTTCGGAGCTCCGAACGGAACGGCTTACGGCTACGAGCTCTCGGGATGGGACGGCATCATGGCGCGCATCCTTAACAAAGGAAACGAACTGAACATCGACGGGCTGACGTTCTGCGGCGGACATTCGAGCTCCGGGGACGGCTTCGGGGCTTCGTACGTTTCTGGGATCGACGCGGCAAAACAGGCAATTTCGAAGATACGGGGTGAAAACGCATGAGCGGAGAAAAAAAGAAAAAGAAGCTGAACCTCAATCCGGCAAACTTTTTAAAAATCCTGCCGCTCAGAAAAAAGAAGGTCGATTCCGCCGCTTCGGACGATCCGAAACCTGCTGAATCATACAAGCCTAACCGTCTGGCGGCGATCCTTCATCCGGAGACACAGCACCTGCGGGTCGCCGCGGTCGACCGGGTTTCGGACACGGTGAATCTATACACGCTCGTCCCCGACGCGAACGAAGGGACGGCGACGCTCGCGCCGTTCGGCGCGGGCTCGTATATATCCGTCAGGATAGAAAAGGACGGATGTTTTTACACACGGCCGTATTCGATCGCCTCCTCTCCCGGTGACGCCTCCCGCGGAAGATATGAAATAGCGGTCAGACGCGTTCCCGGAGGGGTTGTGTCGGAATATATTCACGAAACATGGCGCGTCGGGACAAAAGTCATGACCTCTGGCCCGGCCGGCGAGTTCACATACGAGCCGCTGCGCGACGCCAAGACCGTGATCGGGATCGCCGGAGGTACGGGAATAACCCCGTTCCGCTCGATCATTAAATCAATTCTCGAAGGAACGGAAGACTTCCGGCTGACGCTGATTTACGGCGTGAGGACAGAAAATGACATTCTCTTCCGGAACGAGCTTGAAGCGGCGTCGGTCGCGGACCCGAGGATACGGATAGTTTACGTGTTCAGCGACGAGCGGACGGACGGTCAGGAGCACGGATTTATAACCGCCGCAACGATGCGCCGGCACGCCCCCGTCGCCGGCCCGTACTCGGTTTTCGTCTGCGGTCCGCAGGCGATGTACAGATTTCTCGAAGACGAGATCCCGAAGCTCGGCCTGAGGAAGAAATACGTCAGATACGAGATGTTCGGCGAGCTCGGCACGCCGGAGGACGAGCCGGATTACGTCAGACCGGCGAGCGATTGCTTTAATATAACGGTCAGGATGAACGGATCCGCCAGAAAGATCGTCTGCCGTTCCGGGGAAACCCTGCTTTCCGCAATGGAAAGGTCCGGCATACGCGCCCCGTCGCTGTGCCGGTCGGGAGAATGCGGCTTCTGCCACTCAAAACTGATATCAGGCGAATATTATATGCCAAAACGCCTAGATTTCCGCCGCGAAGCGGACAGGGTATACGGATATATCCATCCCTGCTGCACTTTCCCCCTTTCTGATATGGAAATTGACGTCCCCCGGGCGAAATAAATCTGATTTTCATTTACAAAACAGGAGACCCTTTTTCGGGGTCTCCTGTTTTATTATTGAACGTCAGTCGTCCGACTTTCTTTTCTTTTTCGCGATGAGCGCCATTCCGCTGAGGGATGCGATAATGATGCCGGCCGCCGATGCGATGATCGGGTCGCCCGTTCCGGGGTTGTCCGGAGTGTTCTTGATCGTCATTCCCTCGATGAGAGTGCTATACCCGTCAACGGGATCTTCGGAAATCGTGTAGACAATTTCAACGCCGTCCTTGTACTTGTCAAGATCGGTGAAGCTGAACGTCCAGTTTGTTTCGGCCGTCACGGTGATCACTCTGATCTCCACGCCGTCCGCGTACAGCCTGACCGTGATGAAGTCTGGCCTCTGGTGCTCTTTGTCACCGACCCAGTTCTTCACGCCGTCGAGACTGGTCTTCGGTACGTGCGTGTTAGTAAGCGTCGTGATCGTTCCGTTGACAGACGGGTCAGCCAGTGTGTATCCTGACGGTACCTGGACCTCGGTCCATGTGTAGCTGATCAGGACATTGTCAGCGTCATATTTCGGCAGATC
>JAEEGL010719882.1_pt1 | contig 16178 bp, 20 predicted proteins | sample 9134231 | NCBI WGS metagenome assembly JAEEGL01 (sample SAMN16246548, study PRJNA631951) | gut metagenome | biome: gut microbiome; feature: rumen; material: fiber-attached | host: Bos | place: Iran: Karaj | collected 2018-10
GGAAACCAAAAACAAAAAGGGACTATTTGATGAATATTCAAATATACGTTGTCTTATAAATATTAGAAATGGTAAATATACATATATAGATAAGAATTTTGATGTAGAAAACATACATATGATAACGGATGATGAATATTTAGAATTAGTACTAAAATTTAAAAACTAGAAAGAAGGAGATAATATGAAAAAAAATGAAACAATGGATGTAGTATTTCTACTAGACAGAAGTGGCTCAATGAGTGGAACTGAATCTGATACGATAGGAGGTTATAATGGTTATATTAAAAAGATGAAAGATAAGAATGCTAAAGTAACTACAGTATTATTTGATGATCAATATGAAATGATTACTGATAGAGTAGATATTAAAGAAATAAAAAATATGACTAATAAAGTATATTATACCAGAGGTTGTACAGCTTTAATGGATGCTATTGGTAAAACTATTAAATATTTAGATTCTAAGAATCCTAAAAAAGTAGTATTTATTATAACTACTGATGGCTTAGAAAACGCATCTCGTGAATATAATAAGCAACAAGTAAAAGAATTAATTGAAGGTCATAAAGATTGGGAATTTATGTATCTAGGAGCTAATATTGATTCTTATGGTGAAGCATCATCTATAGGAATTAGAGCTGATAGAACATCTAATTATTCTAAATCTAAAAAGGGTATGGCTAAAATGTTTGAATCACTAGCATGTGCATCTGCCTGTATAGCTGAAGATAGAGCTTGTGGCGCCGAATGGAAAGCCGGACTAGAAGATTATATTAACGAAAATCAACAATAAAAAGAAACCCGTTTGGTTTCTTTTTATATGATTTGATAATATTTTATTTTTATGCTATTATACAGCTGAGATGGGGTGATTAGTGTGACAATTATAACTACCGAAATGTTAGTATCTTCTTTATACGTTATGGGATTTGATAAAGTAGATACAATATTATTTACAACTGTATTAGGTCGTCTTACGTCTAGTTTTGGAGAAGAAGCAAAGTTTACTTTCTCTGAAGCTCCTTTATCAGATCGATTCTTAAAAGTAACACAAATGAATAATGGTGATGTTTACGCCCTTAAAAATGGTTATACTATGGATACACCTATAACAAATGAGGCTGGGGTACCAATCCCACTTAGAGATTATTTATTTACTAATATTGAATTATTAGAGGCTTTAAACGAATTAGATTTTGAACGTATCATATTAAAAAAAGCTGAAATGTCTAGAGCACTCTCAATATCTGAACTTAATAGAGATACTTTTAGTGACAAAGAAATTGAAATATTAAAAAAATTAAAATTTGGCAAACAACAAAAAGTAAAATCTTTATTTGAAGAAACTTCAAAATCCAAAAAAGGAAGAAATAAAAAACAATCTAAATAAAGATTGTTTTTTATATAATAGATTTATTTTATATTTAGTAGTATACTCATATAAGAGTGATGAGTTATGAAAAAGAAAGTTATGATCATTTCCCTTATAGCGGTAATAATTATATTATTAGGTACAGGTATATTATTTAAAAATAAAATAATATTATATTTACAAAGACATCAAGTAATAGCATATAACTATGATGTTAATACTGATCGTATACCAATACTTACATTTCATTCTGTAGTACCAGATGAAGATAAAGATAAATATTATAAAGATAATTATGCTGTAGTAAGTGAATCTTTCTTTAATGAAATATTAAAGTATTTAAAAGATAATAATTATAAAACATTATCTTTAGATGAATTCTATGAATGGTATAAAGGTAATATAGAATATGATAAAAGAACAGTAGTACTTACATTTGATGATGCGAGAATAGATAATTATTACTATGCTATTCCTAAATTAAAAGAATATGATATGAAAGCTACTATATTTGTTATCGGATCTTTTACAAAGGATATATCCAAAAAATATGAACCGGGACATTTTTCTTATTTTGGAAAAGATGTAATAAAAGATATTAAAGATAATTATCCAAATATTGATTTACAAAGTCATTCATATGCCTTACATAAAAGAGATAAAGAACATTTTCATATAGATGAATTAACAAAAGAAGAATTACTTGAAGACTTCAAGAAAATGAAAGAAGAATATAACTTTGATTATATGGCATATCCTTTTGGTAAATTAAATGATATAGCTAAAGAAGCTGCTAAAGAATCAGGATATAAACTAGTATTTGCATATAAACCATATGATTATGCTAGAAGAACAGATGATCCATATGCTATTAATCGAATTAAAATAAAGAGTAGTTATACTTTATATGAAGTAAAAAGATGGTTAATATTTTAACCATCTTTTATTATTCTTTTAAATTACTAAATATTTCAGTATTTTTAAGTTTTGGGAATTCTTTATATAATTCATCTCTTAAATATTTTGCTTTTTCTAATAGCTTTGGATTTTCATTAATAACATCAACACTATTATCACAGATATATTCAAATATTCTAGCTCTATCTTCTAAACCATTTACTTTAGAATATGCATCGATAAAGTATATATCATTTTTAGTATCACTATAAGCGATATATTTAGTTGATTCACCATAATATGAATCATAATCTTGAGTATATTTAAATTTCTTTGGATTATATTTATCCCATTTAGTAAACAATGTATTATTATTTTTTTCAGCTTTATCTTCCATTGAATGCATTATTTCATGACATAATGTATTAGCAAATGAAGTAGTATCAACCATTACAGTAAATGTATCATAATAATTAAATGCTTGACCAGCAGAAGGGAAACTAGATTGAATATTATTAACAATATATATTCTTACACCTTTATACTCTTTGAAGTAGAAATCATCAAAGAAGTTATCACCAAATTTACTAAATACTTTTTCAATATCATCTAGTGCTTCATCGATCTTATCATAACTATATTCACCAGTTATTGTTTGTTTCCATATATCTAATTTAACGTCAGCTTCCTCTTTAACTTTTATATCAATATTAAATTCTTTTTCAACTTTATCTATTTTTTCATTTAACTTTTCATCAAAATATTTATCTAAATCTTCATTAGTAAATTCTTTAGTAGTTATTTTATCTATTTCAATAACATAAACATTTAAATTATCATCTACTAGATATAATAAATTATTATCTAGTAAGATATGATACATATTCATATCTAATCTATAATCAAATAAGTTAATTGTATTTTTATCTAAATCATATATTCTTAAATAATCTTCACCAAAGTAATACATTAGATTATCTTTTAGTTGCATATTGAAGTACACTTCTTGTGCTGATCGTGGATTATGATATGTTTTTGTTTCGCCAGTAGTTACATCTTTTAAAATAAAATCATCTTTATCATAATATATTATTCCTTTATCATATTTACCAATTGAATCATATTCTTTTTTCTCATATGTATCTTTAGCAATATCATATAAGTATGAATGATCATCTAAATCAGAAAATAATAATAAAGTAGTATCTTTAAATATAAATTGATTAGTAACACTTAAATTATATACTTGTTCTTTTAGTTCACGATATTTTTCACCATTATATTTTATTATATTAGCATCTACAGTTATATAACTATCTTTATATTTAACTAATTCTTCCGTAGTTAATTCTTCGACTTTTTCAAAGTTATAATTATATATTGTTGTTTTATCATCATGATTATAATGAATATATCCATCTTCAAGATAAGTAAAACTATCTACAGTTTTATCTAGTGAACCAACTAATTCGGTTTTATTATTATAGATATCTCTTTTATATATTTCATAACTATCTTCTTTTTCTCTTAAAATATAAATATTATTATCTATAATATCATAACCGATATTTGCATCTTTACTTTTAAAGTCATAGAAGTAAACATTATCGGTTATTATTTCACCAGCTAATTCTTTTACTTTTTCTTCTACTTTTTTATTATTCTTAGGTATAAATATAATAGCAAGCACTATACCTATAATAATTGCTAATGTTATTAATAAAGTAATCTTAATACTTTTCTTTAAATGATATTTTTTCATATACTCACCTTAAATAAAGTATATCATGGCATAATAAAAGCCGAACCAATAAGTTCAGCTAATTTACACATGGGGCGGTATGTGGGGATCGAACCCACGCATGCTGGAGCCACAATCCAGTGTGTTAACCACTTCACCAATAATGTATTAAAAAACACGAGTAAAGCTCGTGTTTTATTATCCTAATAATTATTTTTCGATATAACCACTTATAGTGGATGTATACATATCATCAGTTACCGTTTTATATTTTGCTCCATCATAACTATCAGTAAATCCATTATATGCACGATATACTTCATTAGTTTCAGTATTGTATACTCTTTCATATCCTAGAGTAGCATCACTACGTTTTTGACTAATAATATCATATGAATTATTTCTCTTATTCCATGAATCCATAATCATATCTGTCATCTCGTCATATATCTTAGCATTAGCTTTCACTGCTGATACTTCAGCACCTTGTTCTTTCTTGAAACCAGTCATGAATTCATCAGTAAATTCAATAGTACCTACAGAATGGTCTAAGATACTTGCCCAGTTATTAAAATCAGCATCTGGAGCATAAAGAATTATGTTATGATATGACTTTAATGGAGCAACATCAACACCACCTAACATATAAGAACCTGTGTCAACAACAGTTGCCGTAAATAAACCTTGTAATAATTCCCCTTTAGAATTTTTATATGTACCACGAAGAATATCACCACCTAATGGTGTCTTACCCAAATTCTCAATCATAGTCCAATCAGTAGTAACTGTATAGAAATCTTGCTTTAATTGAGTATCATTAGCTAATTTAGCATTTTTAGCCCATACTTTATAGAAAGCTTCAGTTGTTTTGGGGTCAACTGGTGATAATTGGCCAAATATAGATGATGGATAATAACTATAATATTTCTTTTTAGCTTTTTCAGATTTTAAGAAACCAGATACTGCTAAAGAGAACATATAACCAATATCAGGATTTTCTGGATTATAAACTCTAAAAGAATAACCAGAATAAGTAACTACATTAGGTATTAATACTTTCCATCCCTTTGGTATTTGCATTTTAACTTTCCCATTATTGAATTCTTCATATTCAATAGTACTTGTTTCACTTTTTCTGATTTTAACTTTCTCTTCTTTAGTGTTTCCTCCTGCTTTTCCACCACAGCCAGTTATGCTAATTATAGCTATTAAAATGAATAATATCCCTAATGTTTTTCTTTTCATATTTTCACTCCTTTATAAAGATATTTCACAAAATAATTATAACATAAAAATAATTAAACAAGAATAGTTTTACTTTATATAGTTTTTTATAATATAATTAGAATATAGGAGATACAATTTATGAAAAAAATATTCGTTTTATTATTAATTATTATTGTATTAACAGGTTGTAATGATTCAAAACCAAAAGAAGAACAAGAAAAGAAATATGATTTAACAATTACTGATGTGGATGGAAATTCAACCCAATATACTTGGGATGAATTACAAAACAAAGTAAAAGATAACAAAACAGAATTTAAGAAGAAATATTTAGGAGGCACTATTACTTTTACTGATACTATTAAGTATGTAGATACAACATCAGAGTTTAGATCAGGTACTTATTTTTGTAAAACATATGGGACGCATTATTATGATAAGGTACTAGAGTATACTTTTAACACTAGTTGGATAAAACTATATCTATATGAAGATTTAGATAATATAAAAATTAACGATTATAAACGCGGAGACGTTATAACAGTAACAACTAATATTCCTACTATAGATAGGGAAGATGAACAATTTTATTTTTATTTTAGTTCATATAATGGTGAAAACTGTCATTTTGGCTCAACACCAACTAAAATAACAAAAGTCGAATAAGCATTCATAAAAAAAGTCGAACCATTAAGTTCGACTTATTTTATCACATGGGGCGGTATGTGGGGATCGAACCCACGCATGCTGGAGCCACAATCCAGTGTGTTAACCACTTCACCAACACCGCCATGACATAACTAATAATAACAAAAAAAATATGCTAATGCAAGTGTTATTTACCCAATATATATGATATAATTGTCAATGAAGAAGGTTGATACTATGTTGTATACAATTAGAAAGAATTTAAAAGCCATAATAATAGTATTAGTTGCCATAATCTTTGTAGCAGGAATTGTTCTTTATGATCAATTAACTACTAAGAATCATTACTTAACTTGTATATTTGAAAATGAGACTTATCAAGAGAAAATGGTATTCCAATTTTATGACCAAGTTTTAATAGATTTCTTCCGTGATGAATTTGCGTTAACAACACCATCTGATGAAGAAGAATTATATAATAAATATGTAGAAAAGGGTAAAGGTTTAGAAAATGATAGTTATTTTCAATATACAGTAACTAAAGAAAACAATATGATAAAAGCTCATACATATATTTATTTACCTATGAGATCCGATATATTTAATGACTTTTTCCCTGATGAATATGAAATAAGACGTAGTTCATCTATGGATCATCTTCAAGAAACTTTTGAAGGTAAAGAATATAAGTGTACTAGATCATAAGGAGGTTATATGGTTTACTTAATTAAAAGTGAAAGTTATAATCTTCTTAATGATAAATTAAATGAAATAACGAAAGATAGTGAAGAAATTAATTACTATTCATTAAACTTAGATGATTTAGAAAGTGTTATTGAAGATGTTAATCAAGTAAGTTTATTTAGTAATAATAAGTCAGTTATTGTTAAAGATGTTAAATATTTTGGTGGAACATTTCAATACGAAGAAGATTGTAATAAATTAGAAAAATTAATATCTTCGATGAATGAAGATATTAACTTAGTTTTTATATGTAATGATATTGTTAAAAGTAAAAATATAACAAAGTTTGTTATAGGTAAGGGTGGAGAAATAATAAATATACCAAGACCTGATCAACCAACATTAATGTCATTAATTAAAGATTATACTAGTAAGAATAATATTACTATTAGTGATACTTCAATTAATAAAGTAATAGAAAATACTGGCGGAGTATATGATGCTAAAAAGAATACTACTGGTAGTAATTATGATATTATCTTAAAAGAGTTAGAAAAAATGGCTTTATATGATAATGGTAATATTACTAATGAAATAGTAGATATGTGCTCTATAAAGATTGAAAATGATGTTACGTTTGATTTTTCTAATGCTGTTATAGCTAAAGATTTTAATAAAGCATTTAATCTATTAGATAAGTTATTAAATAATGGAGTAGATCCAATTATATTAGTTAGTACATTAGCTTCTTCATATACCACATTATATATGGTAAAAGATGCTGTTAATCATGGTTTAAATGATGAAGCTATAACAGAATTATTTGGTTTTTCACCATTTAGAACAACTATTGTTAAAAGAAATGGTAAATTTTATCCAATGGAAGAATTAGCCAATATAATTAATAATTTATATCAATTAGATATCAAAATAAAAACTGGATATAATCCAGTATTTGAACTTAAAGAATTCTTAATTAATCTATAAGGATTCTTTTATTTTGTCAGTGTTTTTGAAATTTAATTTAGCTATTGAATATAATTTCTTTTCACCAAATTTATCAACTATTATTTTACCTACATGATCAACTGTGTCACCAGCACCTTTAGGTATATTCATTCCTAATTCTTTTGATAATTCATCCATTTTATTTAAAAATATATATCGAGATATAATTGAAGATGCTGCTACTGAATAACATTTATCTTCAGCATGAGTAGTAAATGTGATATTTCTAACCACATTATTAGATTCTTGAATATGTTCATAATATTTAGCAGGATATACAAATTGATCTACTACTATTGCTTGATATGGATATTTTTCTTTAGCTAATAATAAACCTAAAGCTTTATTATGCAATATAGCTTTTACTTTATTCATATTAGTTATACCAGCTTTATTATAACTAGCAGGATCTAATATAAATGTAGCATGAGGTATTTCTTTAATAATAGTAGGAGCAATACTTCTAATCTTTTCATCAGTTATCTTTTTAGAATCTCTTACACCTAATTCATATAATAAACCAATCTTTGTTTTATCAACATAAGAAGCTGTTACAACAATAGGACCGAAGTAATCACCAGTACCAACTTCATCAGAACCAATAGTAGATAATTTCTTAAATCTAGTATCATTTAGTTCTTCATTCTTTTTGTCTTTCTCTTTATTCTTTTTATCTATTTCTTCTTGTACATTTCTATTATTAGTAATTCTTTCTTGTTCAGTCCAGTAAGAAGCTTCAATATCAGCTCCTAAACCTTGGAACATAACTTTACCAGATTCATATAAAGTAATAACACAGTCATAATCCTTTACTTGAAATACAGAATAAGGAGGCTTCTTTTCTTCGAATCTATCTTGATAAAACTCAATCATTTCATCTTTTAAATTATCAGAAATTTTGAATACGATAGTCTGTTGTTTCACTTCACATCACCTAGACATATTTTAGCATAAAAATAAATATAATTAAATAAATATATATTATAATTATACTGGAGAGTGATATATATGAGTATATTTGTAGATATTATAATAATAGTTATTCTAGTACTAGGTTTAGTAAAAGGATGGCAAGATGGTTTCATGAGAAGTATGGTAGATACTGTAGGTACAGTAGTTATCTTTATAGTAAGCTTTTTAATTAAGACACCATTAAGCAAATTATTATATATGAATTTACCTTTCTTTCATTTTAAAGGAACATTTGCTGGTATATCATCATTTAATGTTTTATTATATGAAGGTATAGCATATATATCATGTGTAGTATTATTATCTATAATATTCCAAGTAGTAATAGCTGCTACTGGTATATCTGGAAGATTAAAAAATATATCTTATGCTCATAAGTTGCCATCAAGAATAGGTGGAATGTTCTTTAGTTTTATTGAAATATATGTATATGCGTTCCTTTTAGTATATTTAGGAGCTATCTTACCATTCTGTACTTCATTAGTACAAAATTCTACTTTAGGACCTATAATTATTAATAGAACACCAGTATTATCTAGTGGATCAAAACATCTATACAAAGCTATAACTGATGTGTATAATATATGTGATGGAGCAGATGATAATGATAAAGCTGATTACTTATCATTAGATGTCTTATTAAAGAATAAGATAATTGATCCAGAAAATGCTAAGATATTAGTAGAAAATAAAAAGATAACTTGTAAAGATGCGGATACATTAGTTAAAACATACTTACAAGATAAGGAGAAAAAATGATTAAATATTTAAAAGAAGATAATTTCGATAAAGAAATTGAAAAAGGTTTAGTATTAGTAGACTTTTATGCTGATTGGTGTGGACCATGCCAAATGTTAGGTTCTATATTAGAAAGTCTAGACTTAGATTTTGATATTTTAAAAGTAAATGTTGACCAATACCAAGAAATAGCAATGAACTATGGTGTAATGAATATACCAACGCTAATTTTATTTAAAGATGGGGATTCTGTTGCTAAATTAATTGGTATGCATAACAAAGATGATTTACTAGATTTTATCAAGAAAAATCGTTAATATAAAACTAGGTTTTACCTAGTTTTTTTATTGAATAGAAAGTATAATCATGGTACAATAAAATAGGTAAAGAGGTGACATGTATATGTTAGAGAATACAACATTATTTAATCTCGATGAATTATCAAATGCTTTAGTTAGAACAACATTAGATGAAGTATATGAAGCATTAAAAGAAAGAGGATATAATCCTATTAGTCAAATAGTAGGTTATTTAACTAGTGGAGATCCTGGCTATATCACAAGTTATAAAGGAGCTCGTGATAAGATTCAAACTATTGAACCAGCTAAAATATTAGAAGCTATAGTTAAGGAGTATCTAGAAGGTTAATGAGAGCCCTAGGAATGGATTTAGGAACTAAGACTTTAGGTTTAGCTACTTCTGATAAATCTGGATTAATATCTAGTCCATATAAAACAATTAGATATGAAACTATTGATGAATTAGTAAATACAGTAATTAAATTAATAGATGAATTACATATTGAAGAATTAGTTTTAGGTCTACCAAAGAATATGAATAATACTAGTGGACCTGCTGCTGAAAGAAGTTTAGAGTTTAAAAGTGCTTTAGAAAGTAAAATAGATATGGAAGTTCATTTAGTAGATGAACGTCTTAGTACTGTTGAAGCAACAAATGTTTTACTAGATTATGACATGTCACGTAAAAAAAGAAAACAAGTAGTAGATAGTATTGCTGCTAGTATAATCTTAGATACTTATCTAAGAATGAAAAGGAAGGAAAATGAAAATGGCTAAAGAAGAAAATAATACTGCTGTTAATAACACAGTAAAAGAAATAAATGATGGAGTAATCATCTTAAAAGATGAAACAGGTAAAGAACATAAATTTGATTTATTATTTACTTTTGATTCTGATGAAACAGGTAAGAGTTATATGGCATATACTGATAATTCCGTTACTAAAGATGGACAAATACAAGTATTTGCTAGTATCTATGATCCAACTGGAGAAGATTTAACTATTTATCCATTACAAGATGAAAAAGAATGGAAAGTAATTCAAGAAATACTTAATGGTATTCAAGAACAAGTAAGTCAAATGAAGGATGAAGAGAGTGAAGAATAATGAAGAAATTTATTATCATTATCTTTGTAGTTATTATACTTGCTATTGGAGGAGCTGTTGGTACTTTAGTTTATAATATTTCACCAGTAGATGTTAGTTCAGATGCCAAAGTAAAATTTGTAGTTGATGAAGGAATGTCTCAAAGTGCTATTATTGATAAATTAGAAAAAGAAGGACTTATAAGAAGTGCCTTCTTCTTAAAACTTTATCTAAAGACAACTAGTAATAATAAAAAGTATTATGCAGGAGAATATTCTGTATCTAAGAATTTACCTGCTGATACCATGTTAGATTATTTTACTGATAATAAGAATATAATAATTGCAACTAAAACAGTTAAATTCTTAGAAGGAAAGAAATTCCCTTATTATGTTAAAACAATTGCAGAAAACTTTGACATTAGTGAAGAAAGTATATATAATCTTACGAGTGACGAAGAATATTTAAATAAATTAATTGAAAAATATTGGTTTATCGATAATAGTATTCTAAATAAAGATTTATATTATCCATTAGAAGGTTATTTATTTCCAGATACTTATGAATTTAAAGAAGAATCTACTTTAGAAGAAGTATTAACTAAATTATTAGATGAAATGGAAAAGAAACTTTCTAAGTATAAAGAAAAGATTGAAACAGGTAAGTATTCAGTACATGAATTACTAACTATGGCTAGTCTAGTTGAATTAGAAGGAAGAACTGCTGAAGATCGAAAAGTATTAGCAGGAGTATTCTACAATAGACTAGATAAGAGTATGGCTTTAGGCAGTGATGTTACTACTTATTATGCAGCTCGTAAAGAAATGACTGAACCAATATTACAAAGTGAATTAGATGCATGTAATGCTTATAATACAAGAGGAAATTGTGTTAAAGGATTACCTGTAGGTCCAATATGCTCAGTAGGTTTATCATCTATTGTGGCAGCAGTTGAACCATCTACAACTGATTATATTTTCTTCGTTGCTGATAAAAATACAAAATTATATTTTGGCGTAACATATGCTGATCATCAAAAGAATATTAGTGATTTGAAGAAAAAAGGTTTATGGCCAGAATAAAGAGGTGTAAATAATGGATAATTTTGAAAATATTATTGCTGATATGCGTCGTTATGCAGAAGCTAATAATGTTCCAATTATTGAAGATGATTCAATAAAGTTTATTAATAAATATATTGAATTAAATAATGTAAAAACAATATTAGAGATTGGAACGGCTATTGGTTATTCAGCTATGTTAATGACTAGTGCTAGTCCTGATGTTGAAGTAACAACAATCGAAAGAGATGACAAGAAATATCGTGAAGCAGTAAAAAATGTTAATAGAGCTAAATTAGATAAACGTATTGAAATAGTTTATAACGATGCTTTAGATGTTAATCTAGCTGGTCATAAGTATGATTTAATATTTATTGATGCTGCTAAAGGTCAATATATTAAATTCTTTGAGAAGTTTGAAAACTATTTAAACCCGGGTGGAGTTATTATTTCTGATAATTTAAAATTCCATGGTTTAGTTAAAGAAAAAGATCGTATCGAATCACGTAATGTTAAACAATTAGTAGGAAAAATTGAAAAATATATTGAATTCTTAAAAGGAAATGATAAATATATCACTAAGTTCTATGATATTGGTGATGGATTATCTGTAAGTTTTAGAAAAAATGAAGACAAGTTCAAAGGTATTAATTAATATTAACAATTTAGATGAGATTAACAAGTATAAGGAAATTGGTTATACCAATTTTCTTTTTGCTGTTAAAGACTTAAGTGTTGGTTATAATGCATTTGAGTTATCTGATATTCCTACTGATAGTTATTTATTAATTAATCGTGTATTTGATAGTAAAGGTATAAATATAGTTAAAGATAATATAGATACTATTAAAAAATATAAAGGAGTAATATTTGAGGATTTAGGAGTATTCCATTTATTAAAGGATAGTGGAATAGAATTAGTATGGTTTCAAAATCATTATGCTACTAATATTGAATCTTTAAATTATTATTTAACTCATGGATGTACTAGTGCAATTATTTCAAATGAAATAACAGGTAATGAAATAGAGTATTTAGTTAATAATGCTGTATCTCCAGTTATATTAAATGTATTTGGTAAAAATCAAATTATGTATTCAAGAAGAACATTAGTATCTAACTTTAATAAACATTTTAATTTAGATAATAGAGATAGTGCGATATTAAATGAACCTGTATCACATAATGAATTCTTAATTAAAGAGAATGAATATGGAGCAGTTATATTTAATAATACATATTTTAATTATATTGAATTTTGTAATAAATTAGATGAATCTAAAATTAAATATTATTTAGTATTAAATTTAGATTATGAACCAAATGAAATAAAAGAAATATTAGATGGTAAACCAATAGGTGATGAAGGTTTCTTGAACAGAAAAACAGTTTACCGTCTAGAGGATTATAAATAGGGGGTGTTGATATGAAAAAGATTGAATTATTAGCACCAGCTGGTTCATTAGAAAAAATGAAGTATGCTTATATGTATGGAGCAGATGCTATATACTGTGGTGGAAAGAATTTCTCTTTAAGAGCTAATGCTAAAAACTTTAGTTTAGAAGAAATGAAAGAAGCTGTAGAGTTTGCTCATTCATTAGGTAAGAAAATGTATGTAACAGTTAATATAATCTTCCATCAAGATGATTTAGAAGGTTTAGAAGAGTATTTAAACTATTTAGCTGATATTGGTATAGATGCTATTATAACTAGTGATTTAGCTGTTATAAATATGGTTAAAGAAAAGAATATTAAATTAGAGTTACATATATCTACACAAACTTCAGTATTAAATCCTGAAGCTGGTTTATTTTATAAAGATTTAGGAGCTACACGTTTAGTATTAGCAAGAGAAGCTACTAAAGAAGATATTAAAGCTATTAAAGAAGCTACAGGTTTAGAATTAGAATGTTTTGCTCACGGAGCTATGTGTACATCAATATCTGGTAGATGTGTATTATCTAATTATTGTACTGATAGAGATTCTAATAGAGGTGGATGCGCTCAAATATGTCGTTGGACATTTGATTATTTAGATCAAGATAAAAATAAAATATGTGAAGAACCATTTTCAATGACACCTAAAGATTTAAATATGGTTTCTAATGTTGAAGAAATGATGAATATAGGTGTTAATTCATTTAAGATAGAAGGTAGAATGCGTAGTATTTATTATGTATCTACTGTAATATTAATATATAGAAGAATAATAGATAAAATATTAAACAAATCATTAACTAAAGAATATATGGATTATGCTGTTAATATCTTAAATAGAGTAGCTAATAGAGAATCAGCTCCACAATTCTTCAATGGATTACCAACTGAAAATGAACAATATTATTTAGGAAGAGCTGAAGTATCTAATCAAGACTTCTTAGGTTTAGTAACTGACTATGATGGAGAATATGTTACTATTGAAGAACGTAATTTCTTTAGTGTTGGCGACACTGTTCAATTCTTTGGACCAAATACTAAAACATTTGACTTTGTTATTAAAGATATAATTGATGAAGAAGGCCATTCTATCGAGGCTGCACGCCATCCACAAATGACCGTAAAATTACATCTAGATAAAAAAGTTGAAAAATATGATATGATGCGTATAAAAATGTTTGACATTTATGAGTAATTGTAGTAATCTTTAAAAAGTAGTTTTATAAAAATTATTTATGGCTGACACCAAATTATAAAAAAGAAAGGTTGATTTAAGATGTCAGGTAAAAAGGTTGTAAATTTAACTCCAAGTGGATATGCAGAAATTGAAGCAAGATTAACAAAATTAAGAGAAGAAGATAGACCAAGAATTATTCAAGCTATTAAAGAAGCTAGAGCTCAAGGTGACTTATCTGAAAATGCTGACTACGATGCAGCAAGAGATGAACAAGCTAAAGTTGAAGAAGAAATCAAATCTTTAGAATATATGATTGAACATGCTAACATTATTGAAGAAGCACCAAAAGATGTTGTTGGTTTAGGTTCAAGAGTAACAGTTGCTTATATTGATGATGAAGATGATGAAGATGAATATCGTATTGTTGGTTCATTAGAAGCTGATCCTTTTGAAAATAAAGTATCAGATGAATCACCAATTGGTAAAGCTTTATTAGGATCTAAAAAAGGTGATGTTGTTACTATTTTAAGTCCAAATGGTGCATACGATGTTAAAGTCGTAAATATTGCTTAATAAATGAAATGTATTCCTTGAATACATTTTTTTTATTTGTTATAATAGTTCTATTCGAAGGGGAATTCAAATTGGAGCACTACTTTACTAACAATACTAACTTAAAAAGCGAATTTCGTACTATTATTTATAAGTACGGAGAACATACTTTAACTTTTACAAGCGATTTAGGTGTATTCTCTAAAGACAAAATAGATTTCGGAAGTAGATTACTTGTCGAAACTTTTTTGCGTGCTAACAAAGCGGGTATCTCTATATTAGATGTTGGTTGTGGATATGGTTTTATCGGATTAACTCTTGCTAAACTATCCAATACTGTATCGACTCTTGTTGATGTAAATAAACGTGCTTTACATCTAGCAGAAATGAATGCAAAAAATATGGGAGTTAAATCCACTATCTATGAATCAGACATCTACACTAATGTTACCGGCAAATTTGATTGTGTTTTAACAAACCCTCCGATCAGAACCGGGAAAGAAACAGTAATGAAATTTTTAATCGGTGCAAAGGATTATTTAAAGGAAAATGGTGAGCTTTGGTTCGTTATGCGCAAGGACCAAGGAGCTAAAAGTGCCATTGCTAAATTAACAGAAATTTATGCTAAAGTAGAAGTCGTTGAGAAAAGCAAAGGTTTTTATATAATTGTTTGTAAAAGTTGTTGACTTTACTTGTTATTCTTGGTACAATTTTATATTGGTGGCAGAGACTCTTTTTAGCATGGGTTTTTGCAAAAAAATTACTATAGTATTGGGGTGAAGCGATGTCATACAAAGTTAAAAAATTTGGTGACCACAGAGAAAGAAGATCTTTCTCAAAAACAGAAAGCGCCTTAGAACTTCAAGATTTACTAGAGATTCAAAAGAAGTCTTATGATCAATTCTTAACTGAAGGAATTGAAGAAGTATTTAAAGACATTTTCCCAGTAGATTCATTTACAGGAAAAGTTTCTTTAGATTTCGACTCATATAGTTTCGATGAACCTAGATATTCTATTAAAGAATCTAAGGAACGTATGGTAACTTACTCAGCACCTTTAAAGGTTCAAGCTCGAGTATTTATCCACGAAACAGGAGAGGTAAAAGAACAAGAAATCTTCTTAGGTGACATGCCTATGATGACTGAATCTGGAACATTCATTATTAATGGTGTAGAAAGAGTTATTCAATCACAATTAGTAAGATCTCCATCTATTTACTTCAAAAAAGAAATCGATAAGAATGGTAGACCAGTAGTATCTGGTGAAATCATTCC
>JAEEGL012203940.1_pt1 | contig 16178 bp, 16 predicted proteins | sample 9134231 | NCBI WGS metagenome assembly JAEEGL01 (sample SAMN16246548, study PRJNA631951) | gut metagenome | biome: gut microbiome; feature: rumen; material: fiber-attached | host: Bos | place: Iran: Karaj | collected 2018-10
ACTACAAGGCGAGACCTACAAGGAGATAGAACGCGATTGTTTCACCATTGACTACAAAGTATATATGGCTGATGATGAGGCGCCTGATAATGCAAACACCACAGCTAAGTCTATCAGCAGGGGAGTGGCAGGTTTTGCAGATGCTTTTGATGCATTAAAACCAGAACTTTTGTTGATTCTTGGGGACCGCTATGAAATGCTGGCTGTAGCCTCTACGGCACTTATCTATAAGATACCTATTGCCCATCTGCATGGTGGGGAAATTACAGAAGGTGCCTTTGATGATGCCATCCGTCATGCCATTACCAAAATGAGTCATCTGCATTTCACATCCACTGAGGCTTACCGTAAGAGGGTGATTCAGTTAGGTGAGCAACCGGAAAGAGTGTTCAATGTGGGCGCTCTTGGTGTGGAGAATGTGGTGAAGAATGATTTTATGAGCAAGGAGGAGATAGAGCAGAGCTTGAACTTCCAATTAACTGACAAGTGTTTCCTATGCACCTACCATCCTGTTACACTCAGCAATATGTCTTCTGAAACGCAGGTACAGAACCTGTTGGAAGCTCTGGATGACTACAAGGATTATCACATCATCTTCACCTATAGTAATTCAGACACCAATTCGCAGATTATTATCAAGCGCATTCAGGAGTATGTGGATAGGAATGAAGGAAGATGTATGTTCATTCCTTCATTGGGACAAAGACGCTATTTCTCTGCACTGAAATATATGACGGCTGTGATAGGTAACAGTTCCAGCGGTATTATTGAGGTTCCAAGCTTTGGAATACCTACATTGGATATTGGTGATCGTCAGAAAGGCCGTATAGCAGCTGATAGCGTAATACATTGTGGTTATTCCACAGAGGAGATTAAGGAAGGTTTGAAAAAGGTCGTTTCTTACGGCAACAAAAAAATAGATAACCCCTATTATAAAGAAGATACGTGTGATGCCATTTTGCAAGTCATCAAGACCTATCCATTAGATAATTTGGTTCAGAAACATTTCTACGATATTAATCAATGAAGATACTTGTAATAATACCCGCCAGAGGAGGTAGTAAGGGTATTCCTCATAAGAATATCAAGCCTCTTAATGGTAAACCACTCATTCATTATACAATTGACGAGGCCCGTGAGATTGTAGGTGATGAAGACATTTGTGTTAGTACGGATGATCCTGAAATCATAAAGTGTGTTGAGGTTTATGGCCTGAAGGTGCCATTCGTGCGTCCTGAAGAGTTGGCAACAGATACAGCAGGAACGTATGAGGTGTTGCTTCATGCCCTTAACTTTTATGAGAAGCAAGGCCGTCATTATGATGTCGTATTGTTATTACAGAACACATCGCCATTCCGCAAAGCAGAGCAGATCAAGGAAGCCCTGAAACTTTACACGCTTGATGTGGATATGGTCGTTTCTGTGAAGGAATGTGCTGCTAATCCTTATTATTGCGTTTTCGAGGAAGATAACAACGGATATCTACATGTATGTAAAGGAGATGGAAATATCTTCCGTCGTCAGGATGCACCAAAGGTATATGAATATAATGGTGCTATCTACATTATGAATGCAGAGACGTTAAAGACGACTCACATGCACAAAATGCAGAAGCGTGTCAAGTATGTTATGGATGAAATGTCATCGTTTGATTTAGATACTATGACAGACTGGAATATAGCAGAATCAATAATTAAGGAGAGATAAGAATGAAAGATCATACAATAAGCCAAGATATTACGCTACTCGATGCGCTTTCACACATTTGCGATTTAGCGCCGGAACCGCTGGTTCTTTTTGTTCTAAATAACAAAAATCAGATGGTGGGAACCCTTACAGATGGGGATTCTCGTAGAGCGTTGATTGCTGGTGCATCAGTAAGTGACACGGTAGATAAAATCATGCATCGTAATTTCAACTACATGAAGGTTGAAGAGCTTGATAACGTGAATGAGTTGAAGCGTCAGAAAGAGCTAAAGATGAAGCTTGTGCCTATTCTTGACAAGGATATGCACATAGTCGAAATTATCAATTTAGAAAAGTATCAGACCAGATTACCTATTGATGCAGTACTTATGGCAGGAGGTAAAGGCGAACGTCTTCGCCCTCTTACAGAGAAGACGCCGAAACCATTGTTGCCCGTGGGAGATAAGGCTATTATAGATCACAATATTGACCGCTTAATTAGTTATGGCGTAAAGCATATAAATGTAACAGTTAATTACCTCGGAGAACAATTAGAAGAGCACTTCAAAGAACCTAAAAGTGATATTCAGGTGCAGACTGTTAGAGAACCTAAGTTCTTAGGAACCATTGGCAGCATTCGGTTTGTTAAAGAATTCTTCAATGATACAGTTCTGATCATGAATAGCGATTTATTTACCAATATCAATTACGAAGATTTCTTCCTGCACTTTAAAGAGCATGATGCAGTAATGAGTGTGGCGGCTGTACCCTATACAGTCTCTGTCCCTTATGGTATCTTTGACTTGAATGGAAGAGAGATACACGGTCTGATAGAAAAACCGACATATAATTATTATGCTAATGCAGGTATTTATTTAATTAAGCGTTCTGCATTAGATGAGATTCCTGAAGATACTTTCTTTAATGCAACAGACCTCATTGAGAAGTTGATTGCGGAGAATAAGAAAGTTATTCGTTTCCCTCTAAATGGAACATGGATAGATATAGGTAATCCTCAGGAATATCAGAAGGCAAATGAGCTTGTAAAGCATTTGTCAATTTAAGATATATGCTGTATATTAATTAATTATAGAGTTTGGGGATGAATTATAGTGATAAAATATTAGAGCAGTTACATTATTTTAACATAAATAGCGAAATCGACTCTGTTTTTGATAATTGGGTGGTAACAAAGAAAGGAGATGTTGTGAACACCGTTTTTCCGTATGCTATTTTTTCAATTCATTTTTATGAAGAAAACTGGATTGAAAAATTGAGAACAAAAATTTGGTTTAATCCAGAATGCGAGAAATCTCTCTCACATGCACTAAACCGTGCTAATGAGATACTTAAAGAGCTGATTGTGAAATGAATAATAAATAATAATTCATGAAAAAAGAGCGATGACATATCACAGAATATTTACTTTAGTTCACCACTACATTCTCGCATTATATGATACGATTACGTGTAAAAAATCGGTTGTATCAGTTGGCGATTTATTTATGCAACGTTCATCTGCTGCGTTTGTACAGTTTATACTTTCTTCTAGATATTTAGACATCCGGTCGTATATAGAGAAAGAAGACTATAGTTTTAGTGTGCAGAAAATGTTAGCTAAATACAAATATGGTGATAGGTATGGTAAGGATTATCGCCACAATATTATGTCCAAACATTTTGCCAATTTAATTGATTCTTTTATAAAAAATGGCTATGATAAAAAATCTATTATAGAAGTAGACAAAGAGGGCACATTAACAGATGGCACTCATAGGGTAGCAATGGCTATATATTGTCAGCATTGGGATTTACATGCAAAAATAGTTAGGCGTAAGAGTAAATACCCACATAATATAGATTATTATTATAATTTGGGTGTAAAAACAGATCTTTTGGAGATAATAAACAACCAAACCAAAGAAATACAGGGAATATTAATTGAAAACGGAGTTACTTTTGGATGTTTAATATATCATATTGAAGAATCAACAAAAAACAATTTGTTATCTGATTTAAATAATTTATGTGAAATTAAAAGAATAGAAAAGTTCTCTTTGCCGAAAGGTACAGCTACTTCTATGTTTGCTACATCTAATGTGCCAATTATAGGCTATTATATTCTTTTTACTCTGATAGATCCAGAATACAAATATAAGAATACAGAACTTGTATCTTCTCGCAGTAATAAAATTGAATTATTGCTCAGAAAACGATATTCAAGTAAAGCAAAGATTATTATTTTGAATAATTGCATTAAAGGTAAAGAAACGTTTGACGAATTACAAGGTTACTTCGTAAAATGAACATCATAGAAAGATTTAAAACATCAGATTTATTAAAGGGCTTCGCCTCAACTACTATTTGGAGTGGGTTGTCCAAGTTAATAATGGTACTTACAACGCTATATTGTACTAATGTATTAACTAAGGACGATTTTGGCTCATTTAGTTTTATAAAGAATACATTAAATTTGGTGGTATGGGTGTGCGCTACTAATTTTACTAGTCTTTGCGTAAAATTCGCAGCGGAAGCCAGCGTTTCAAAATTGGCGCTTAAGCGTCTTTATATTTTGTTTATTTTTACTTTTGGCGCAAGTCTTTGTTGTAGTATTCCGATTTTAATAATACCTGGTTCGATAATGGAAGGCTATTTGGAGTCTTCAATGATAGTCCATTATATAAAAATCACAGGGATCCTTTTGCCCCTATTTCTTATTGGCCCTTTATTTAATGCAATGTTAAAGGGTTATAAGATGTTTAATCTTTCTGGTATTTATGATACACTATCTTCTGCTTTAGGTCTACTCTTTATTATTATAGGAATAAAAATGGGAGGAGTAGATGGTGCAATAATAGGGCTTCTTTTATATTATACTTTTTTCTCTATTGCAGGTTTAATAATTGTTTTAATTACAAACAAGAGAGATCATATTCTTGGGGCAGTCGATAATATGTGGAGTGAGCGCAGTATTATTTATACCATGATACTACCCGTTTTTATAATGTCATTCATTGATGCACCATTGAATTGGTTCGCGCAATCGATAGTCGCTAAATATGATTCATATTCTTCTGTAGGTAGTTTAACTGTCATATCACAGATACGCACATTTATAATACTTCTGCCTACCTATTTTTTTCAAGCATTTATGCCATTCGTAGCTGTATCTAATAGCAAAAAAGAGTATAATGAATATTTCTCAAAATTTGAGAGGATGGGAAGAATTCTTATTTTAGCGGGCATTGTTTTATTTACTATAGTAGCAGTGTTCGGTAAATTCTTACTTTCTATTTTTAATGAAGTTTATGTAGAGGATATAGATGCGTATTATGTTGGTATGGTATTCCTTCCTATTCATTTATTTGTTATATTGTATAAAGTTCATATGGTTATTTGGGAACATCAACGTCTTATGTTAGTTATGACGTTAGTGAGTAGTATTTTTTATCTTGCATCATTATTTGTTTTGTTAAATGCTGGCTTTTCAAGCATTATTGCTTTTTTTGGTGCACAACTGGTACAGGAGATTACAATTCTACTATTTGCATATTATTCTTATAAGAGAGATAATTATAATGTGAAATTAATAATATAATGATGAAAAAAAGATTATTCGATGTGGCCGTAGAGGCGATAACGGCAAAGCTTTTACGAACAAAATCTTCATTCGAAGCAAATACCTCTGATGAATTATCTTTTATTAGAGGTTTAAAAGAGCCCTCGGATGATATTGAAAGATCTTATAATCAATATAAATGCCAATGTTTCTTAAGAAAAAAATATGCCACGCTATTTCTTAATTTTATCAGTTTGTTTGGTGCACCCTTTTTTATAATATATTGTTTTTTAAGAAGAGTACAATTTATAAAGGATTATGATATAGTATATAGCATATCTATAAAGGATAAATCAATAATACCAAACTCTTTATTGGAATTCTTTCCTCATAAACATATTACGAATGAATATGATGGCTTCTCTCTAAAATGTAAGGATTTGAAGTTTATCGCAAGTATTGTTTCTCGTTACCCATTCTCCCCTTACTTTGTGCTGAAAAATATTATAAAAATTTCAATTTATCGTTATTTTATAATTGCATATAGTCCTAAGGCAATTGCTATTAATTCTGAATTCTCCTGTTGTTCTTCAATTATGACTAAATATTGCGAAGACCAGTCAATAGAGCATGTTAATATTATGCATGGAGAAAAGCTTTTCTATATAAGAGATAGTTTTTTTAGATTTACAAAGTGCTATGTATGGGATGAATACTATATTGATTTGTTCAAAAAATTGAGGGCTACAAAAAATATATTCATTGTCGAAAAACCTATGTCTTTGGTTGTTGATCTGAAAAAATTAAGGGGGAAAATTCCAATTGTTGATTATAAGTACATTTTATTTGAAAACACAAGACTAGAAGATATTTCAAGATCCCTTAATATATTAAAAGAAAGAGGATATCGCATAAAGGTAAGACCTCATCCTGCATATAGTAATTTTGAGAGGATTAAAGAATTGTTTGATAGCAATGATATTGAAAATTGTGATATTCCCATCCAAACTTCAGTGGCAAATACTAATCATGTTATATCTTTATATTCTACAGTTTTGTACCAGGCTTATTTGAATGGTATAGATTACGTTCTAGATGACATTAATTATGTCGAAGAATATAAGAAAATAAAAGAACTGGATTATATATTAATTTCAAAAAAACATAAAAATCTATCAGATGTTTTATACTCTTCTTAAAAAAACGATGCGTATTGTTTGTACATATGTCGCAAAACGTCATATAAAAAGTGTGGGATATGGTTTAAAGGTAAACTTTCCTTGTAAATTTAATAGTAATACCGTGATGGGAGATAATTGCAATTTTAATGGAATTAAAGTTTATGGCGGAGGAAAGTTAAAAATAGGCAATAATTTCCATTCAGGTAAAAATATTGAAATATATACCGATTCTCACAATTATGAAGGAGATTCCATTCCTTATGATGGTACTAATATTATTTACACATGCGAGATAGGAGATAATGTGTGGGTTGGATCAGGTGTAAAAATATTAGGCAATGTAAAAATAGAAGAAGGCGCAATCATACAAGCCGGAAGCGTCGTTGTGAAGGATGTTCCCTATTGTGCTATAGTTGGCGGAAATCCTGCAACAGTTTTCAAGTACAGAGATATTGATCATTACTGTAGATTAAAAAAAGAATTAAAGTTTCATTGATTTCATGCCATATTTTGCATGCCTGTTATTAATAGGCCTTTTTACGATACTACCTTTGATAGGTGTCTATATTGCGTCTGAATTATGGAATTTGGACACAAGTGGAATGTTTGCTGCCAACTTGGTACATGTGTGTCTAATATATCTTGGGGCCTTTTTTGCAATAAGGAAGATCAAGAGAAAAAGGCTCGGATGGGATACAAATAAGACTATTGTTGTTGATTCTGGTAAGTTGTTTAACAATATTCTCAAATTGTGTATCTTATTTTCAATAATCCTTTTTTTTCTCTATGGTCGAGCAATATTTTCTGGTGTTTATAGAGGAGATGTAAGAGCAAGCGTGGGATCTTTTGGTTGGCTTGTTACTTTTATAACTAGATATGCCATACCTGGGTTGTTAGCTTATGCGACGGTTGTATATTGCTACTATTGTGAAGAAAATCAAAAACAACATTATCGTATTAAGTTCTATTTGATATTGGGGATAGGTGTTTTAGTTGGTCTTATGCAGGGCGGAAAATCAAGTGTAGTATTGACTATGTTTCCGGCTATTATTCAGTATAGCCAAAAGTTGTCAGTTAGAAATGGTATTATTATCGGGGTGTTAGGGGCGCTATCTATAATTTTAATTGGAGAAAAACAGATGGGTCAGACATTTTCCGAATCGGTAAGCTATAATATTTATAGATCGACAGATTTGGCGGGTTTTGGTACTGCTTGTGTATGGGATAAATATAAATACGGTAGGGATGATGCATATCTTACCGTTTTTAATGTGTTTGGCGAGAATATTACTTCAAGAATAACTGGAATAGATCGTCACTCTCAAGATTTTTTGAAGTTTAACATTGCGAGAGAAGTAACTTATGATTACTATAAAGATCCCGAAGGTGCTATTACCGGCTCAGGCAATCTAACGGTTACCTCTTTTGGAGAAGCTGTTTTTTGGCTTGGCAGAACGTTTTTCTTCGTTATATCTATTATTGCCGCTTTAATAACATACAAATTAATAATATTGTTATTTAAATCAAGAAATCCATACCGATTAAGATACAACACGCTCATAACTGTATATTTTACATCGGTATATATTTCTTGGCTTAATTCCACAACTGGGTCTTTATTATCTGCCTTTTTGGGGCTAACTACGTTGTTCTATATGGTTTTGTTATATTATTTGTTAAAGTATATTGAAAGAAACTCAAAAAAGAAACTATATGTTAAAAATAGCATTTAAGGAAAAGGATTTGGGCGTTCGTGTTCACGACATCTTATCTTCAGAGAAGTATTTATCTGTCAAATCTGATAATTATGGTTGGTTTGTAGATGATAAATATTATATGCCGTTTTTTGTCAGTAGAAAACTGATCTTTAAATGGATTGTAATAACTTATCCACCTACTCCTCTAACATCTAATGTCTCATTAGAGGATGAAAAATTATTTCTTGATTCCATTTGCTTGTATTTAAAAGCAAATAAAAAAGTTTGCGACCACATTACCATGCCCCAGACAAATGTGGTTTTAAATGTAGAAACTACTTATGGAGATAATATCCCTTGGGGTAGCTATATCGTGGATCTTAATAAGTCGGATGATGAACTAATGATGTCATTTCATTCTAAACATAGGAATGTAATTAAAAAGGCAATGAAAGATGGAGTGACTGTTAATCTTAATGCGAATCCTAAAGATGTTTATCAATGTATAAAAGATACGCTAATTAGACAACATGTTCATTATCCTGAAATTACATATTATAATGCATTATTGGAGAAGTTGCCTAATAATGTGGGCTTTTTTACATGTAACTATAATAATGAAGTTGAGGGGTGTGCCCTCGTGATTTATGATAAAGAGCATGCATATTATATGTATGGCGGAAGTTGCCCCCAGCCACATACGGGGAGTGTAAACTATTTGCAGTATGAGTTGATGAAGTATCTGAGAGATAAGGGTATTAAGGAATATGATTTGGTCGGTGCCCGCCTTGTCTATGAGGCTGGGTCTAAATATGAAGGAATACAGCGTTTTAAAAGTAGGTTCGCTTCAAATCTAAAAAAAGGATATACTTTCAGATATGTTGTTAAACCTTTCAAGTTTTGGCTTTTTAATAAAGCTGTCTCTATTTTTTGTGCTTTGAAAAAAATACAGTACAAAGACACAATTGATGAGACATTAAAATTAATGAAGGAAAAAAACAATGAAAATATTATTTCAGAGTAGAAACCATGTACTGACATATCACGGCTCAGTTTTATTATATAATAATGAACCGACAATAGATTTTGGATATATCTCGTGGAAATTTAAATTTTCTAGGTTTAGGATTTTAAGTCGATTATTTCGCTTAGAACCGCGATGTGCCACAATGCTTAATGATTCCATCGTAATTATTGCATTAGCAAATAAATTATTCTATGTGGATATAGCAGAAAAAATAATTAAGAAGGTTATTCCTGTCCCCTCAGGTTTTAGCACACCGTTAAATCTATTGTCATATAATAATAAGTATGTATACTGGGGTGATTATGGCATGAATAGAAGCTATCACCCTATTAATATATATAGAATAGATGATAATGGAGTAGTAGAGGTTGTTTATACTTTCCCAGCAAAAAAGGTTTTCCATATTCACAATATTCTATATGATAAGTGGAAAGATCGCTTTTTTGTACTTACCGGAGACTTTGGAGATAACGTAGGAATATATACTGCTGATCTGGATTTCAAGAGAGTAGAGCCATTTCTTATTGGCAATGAACAATATAGGGCGGTTCAAGGTAAGGTCTTAAAAGATGGATTTATATGGGCTACAGATGCTGTTATGAGTAAGAATCATATCTACTACGTGGACTATTCAGACCTAAGTAAAATAGAAAATTTGGGCGAGATAAATGGATCTGTAATATATGGTTGTAATTTAACAAATGGAATACTTCTATCAACCACAGTGGAACCATACCCCTCATCGAAATCATTTTTAAAAACAATACTTGATGATAGAATTGCTCCTGGCATAGTAGACCGAAATGTTCATTTGATATATGTGGATAATGACAAGAATGTCAAAATATTAGGGAAATTTAAAAAGGACTTTTTGCCGATGCAACTATTTCAGTATGGACAAATTACATTCCCATATAGTGACAACAATCTATATTCAACTATTATGTGTAATGGAATGGCAATAAAGAAATTTGATGGTAAAATTTTTGAAGTAAAATTATGAAAATAGCTCTATTGACACAGTATTATAAACCAGAAATGGGCGCGCCTCAAAATCGCCTATTTGAAATGGTTACAGGTCTAAAGAAACTAGGGAATGACCTCATAGTGATAACAGGCATGCCAAACTATCCGGCAGGAAAAATTTTCGAAGAATACAAAGGAAAATTCTCTTGTAAGGATAATCTGGATGATATTCCCGTTTATAGATACTGGCTTTATGCGACTAATACGAAGAAAACACTACAGAGAATTTGGAATATGGTGTCTTTTTCAATGACATCTTTATTCTCGTTGAGACTTTTGAGAAAGTTTAAACCGGATTACATAATAGTAGAAAGTCCCCCTTTGACATTATGTTTAACTGCTTGGTTGTTGTCAAAATGTTGTGGCGCAAGGCTCATTACTAATATCTCAGATCTTTGGCCCCTTTCTGCACGAGAATTGGGAGCAATTTCTGGTGATAGTTTCGCATATAAGTGTTTAGAAAAAATAGAAAGATTTATCTATAAGAAGTCTTCTGTTTGTTTAGGACAGTCCTCCGAGATTGTTGATTATATGTCTGAGCATGGCGCAAAGAAAACCTATCTTTTCAGAAACGGCGTTGACCCAAGTCGATTCGAAGGCCTTGTAAGCAATCATAATTCTAATGAACCTTTTAAGATTGTTTATGCTGGACTATTGGGGTATGCTCAAGGCATCTTTGATATATGTAAAAACATTGATTTCTACAAAATGGGTGTTGAGTTCCATATCTATGGGGCAGGAGGCGAACAAGTGGAGATTGAGCAGTTTTTATCTGATAATCCTGGGAAAGGAATAATATATCATGGTAAAGTGACCCGAGAACAGATACCGCAGGTTCTTATAGATTCGGATGTTGCTCTTATACCTTTGGTGGTTAATATATATGGAGCTGTTCCTTCAAAAATATATGAGGCCATGGCAGCGGGCCTGCCCATTTTATTTTCTGGAGAAGGTGAAGGCCAAAGAATAATTGAAAAGTACAATTTAGGGTGGGTAGCTCCAGCAAAGGATTACAAAATGATGACAGAGAACATAAAGTCCTTTATGCAAGATCCAAACCTAGTCCAGGAAAAGAAAGAGAACTGTATCAGATGTGCGAAGGAGGTATTTAATCGTCCTAAACAAATAGCTGGGTTGAATGAATGTCTTGAAAATAATTTGATGTCTAAATAACGACATAGGCTTCGTCTCACGTAAGTGATATAAAGCAGGGTGTTATATAACCGTTTAATTAATAGAATATGAAAGTATCATTTTCTCCGCCAGATATGACGGAATTAGAGGTAAAAGAAGTAAGAGAGGCTATATTGTCGGGATGGATTACGACAGGGCCAAGGACGAAAAAGCTTGAGGCACTGATTTCAGAATATGTGCATACGGATAAAACGGTGTGTCTGAACTCGGCTACGGCAGCTATGGAGATGGTGTTGCATCTGTTGGACGTAGGGCCTGGGGATGAGGTGATAGTGCCGGCTTATACTTACACGGCCACTGCTTCTGTGGTACAGCATGTGGGGGCAAAGATTGTGTTCGTCGATTCGCAGAAGGATTCTGTAGAGATGGATTACAACCAGCTGGAGCAGGCGATTACCGAAAAGACAAAAGTAATTGCCCCTGTAGATTTAGCCGGTATAGTAGCTGACTATGATTGTGTTTATGAGATAGTAAAACGCAAGAAGTCTCTGTTCCATCCTAATAATGCTTTGCAGGCGAAAATTGGCAGAATCGTGGTGTCGGCTGACTGTGCGCACTCCTTTGGTGCAAACCGTAAAGGAAAGATGGCTGGTTCTATCGCCGATTTCTCGTCGTTTAGTTTCCATGCTGTGAAGAACTTTACAACGGCTGAAGGTGGAGCAATGACGTGGAATCTACCTTTTGGTAACGAGGTGGTTCCTACGGATGTGGACTATATGCCCACTGTCCCTAAGAAGGAGGGTGAGACATGGAATGAACTGCTGTATCGCTTGTCGCAGTTGTTCTCGCTGCACGGCCAGAATAAAGATGCTCTTGCCAAGACAAAGCTTGGTGCATGGGAGTATGACATTATTGGGCCATGGTATAAGTGCAACATGACGGACATCATGGCTGCGCTGGGTTTGGTACAGATGGAGCGTTATCCGCAGATGTTGAAGCGTCGCTATGAAATGGTGGAGCGGTATAACAAGGCCATAGATGACCTGAACGCTAATCTCGATGCAGAGCATCAGGTTCGCTATCTTGACCATAAGAGTGATGACCATTGCGGTTCACACCACTTATATATAGTAAGGTTGACGGGCAGGACTCGTGAAGAAGCAAGCCGTGTGATTGAAAAGATGGCTGAGAGGGATATTGCCTGCAACGTGCATTACAAGCCTCTGCCAATGATGACTGCTTATAAGGCATTGGGATTTGACATCGCGAACTATCCGAATGCATTCCACCTGTTTGAGAATGAGATTACGCTGCCACTGCATACGTGTATGACGGATGAGATGCAGGAATATGTGATCAAGAATTTCGTAGAGATAGTAAAAGGTCTTTGATGAAGAGATTATTTGACGTTATAGCGAGCGGACTTGGACTCATTGTGCTGAGTCCGCTCTTTTTGATTCTTGCCATCTGGATAAAGCTGGACAGTAAAGGGCCTGTATTCTATAGGCAGGTACGTGTAGGACGTGGGAACAAGGATTTCCGGATCTTTAAATTTCGTTCAATGCGCGTAGGTGCAGATAAAGGAAGTTTGGTCACAATTGGTGGACACGACCCTCGTGTAACTCGAAGTGGGTATTTTATCAGAAAGTTTAAGTTTGATGAATTACCTCAGTTAATAAATGTATTTGTTGGTGACATGAGTTTAGTCGGCCCTCGCCCGGAGGTACGTCATTATGTGGATTACTGGACATCTGAGCAAATGCATGTGCTGGATGTAAGACCAGGAATCACTGATCCTGCATCTATCAAATTCCGCAACGAAAATGAATTGATGGAGCGGGCAGAAAACCCTGAGAAGTATTACATAGAGGTCATCATGCAAGAGAAAATCAAACTGTATTTAGAGTATGTGGAGAAGCATTCATTCCTGTATGATTTGGAATTAATATTCAAGACGTTTTGGGTTATTGTTTCAGAGAGATAATACTGTGGAAAAGGGAAATACCATTAATGCGTTTTTCGCTTTAGTAAGAGCGGGGCTTTGGGAGAAGGAAGTAAAGCTCTTACCTTATGGTTCAATCAACATCAATGTCTTATATGATCTCGCAGAACAGCAATCTGTTACAGGTTTAGTTACTGCGGGTTTAGAGCATGTTGTTGATGTTAAATTACCTCAAGATGTGATTTTATCTTTCGTTGGACAAACTTTACAGTTGGAACAACGTAATAATGCGATGAACTCTTTTATATGCACTGTGATTAAAAGACTGCACAAGGAGAGTATAGATTCTATCTTAATTAAAGGACAAGGCATAGCCCTGTGTTATGAAAGGCCGTTATGGCGATCTTCTGGTGATGTAGATTTGCTAATGGACGAGATAAATTATCAAAAAGGGAAGAAACTATTGAATGAGATGTCTGATACGCCTCTAGAAGAAAATTTGTATTCAAAGGAATTAATAACGAATATAAAAGGGTTTTGTTTGGAATTGCACGGAACTATAAGGGGTGGACTCTCGAGAAAAATGGATAAAGAACTTGATATTATTCAAACAGAAATATGTAATAAGAAAAGGATAAGGCAATGGGATAATAATGGTGTTCTAGTTTCTCTACCAGATGTAAACAATGATATTCTTCTTATATTTACTCACTTCTTAAAACATTATTTCAAAGGAGGTCTTGGCATTAGGCAAATATGCGATTGGTGTAGGTTGATGTGGACCTATAAAGATGATATTGATGTTGTGCTTCTTGAAAAAAGACTTTGTTCTATGAGGTTGATGGCAGAGTGGAAAGCTTTTGCAGCCTTTGCTGTTCATATACTAGGAATGCCTTCAGAAGCGATTCCCTTTTACTCTAAGGCTTACAAATGTAAGAAAAAAGCAGAAAGAATAAAAACTTATGTGGTAGATGTGGGTAATTTTGGAAGTAATAGAGATATGTGCAATATTGAAAAGAAGCCGTATATTGTAAGAAAGTGCATTTCTCTGTTGAATAGATGTTATGACTTATTAAGACATGTGCAAGTATTCCCGATTAATACTTTAAGGTTTTCACCATTTATACTATATAACGGAATTAGATCAGCTTTAAGGGGGGAATGAATATATATACACATGAGTATCTACTTGTGAAATCACATGCCATTATTGAAAAGAAGCCCTGTCATGCTCGATGTCTTTGGGCGCACCTTTAAAAAAAGGTTCGTTTGTTCCGCACGAGATTGACGGCACATTGGAATTGAGTTGTGAATGAATATTTGAGGAAATATATTGGAGAACTGATAGATGGTATTCCTATTTATGTTTACGTAGGTTTACTTTCAATATTGGTTGTAGGTGTTGTACTGATATATACCATTAAGAGAGAAAGCCTTAGTCGATATGTTTCCTTATTATTTCTCATAGAGTATATTCTGTTAATCTTTAGTTCAACAGTGTTTTTCCGAGTTCCTAATGGAATGGAAACTACATGTTTTCGCCCATTCTGGAGCTATGATAATCCTCACCTGTTTGTTCAGAATATAATGAATGTTTTAGTGTTTGTGCCGCTGGGACCATTGATGGGATGGGCAATAAAAAGTATTAAATGGTGGCAAGTCTTGTTTACTGGTTCTTTTATTTCATTTACAATAGAGCTATTGCAGCTACTGTCTAAACTAGGGTATGCTGAAGTGGATGACATCATACATAATTCATTAGGTTGCGTTATCGGATATGGAGTGTTTTTATTAGCGCGATATATTTATGAGAGCTTTAGCAAAAAGCATCTGTGCTTTTTGTAGATTTTTATTCGGCCTAAATGGGGCGGGAAATCTAATGGCAAATAAAAACACCTACAGAAAGACCTTAAAAGTGGAGAATAACGGATTCGAACCGTTGACCCCCTGCTTGCAAAGCAGGTGCTCTAGCCAGCTGAGCTAATCCCCCTGGATTTCTGTGTGGAGAATAAAGGATTCGAACCTCTATCTTTTGCATGTTGCCATGCAATTGCTCTAGCCAATTGAGCTAATTCCCCTTAAGACTTTAAAAGAGCGGGTGCAAAATTACGGTTTTTGTATGAAACGGGCAAATTTTAGATAATTTTTTTATCAAATCATATAGGAAATAAGTATTTTTGCTGTTTTGTAGATTGAAAAATAGAAATTATTATATCATCAGAAGAAGATGAAGGTTGATCTCGAATATGTTGAAAAGTATTCATTCCAGTATGTTATGGAACTGATATTTGAGGCTTTCTTGGTGATAGTGGAGAAACGATGACATTGACTAGAACGATGACAGCATGGATAATTTAAAAAAACGATTGAAGGAACTGATGGAGTACGAAACACGTAGTTGTTCAATGGATTTTGGCGGTATTACTCCAGAGTATGTTAGTAGAATGTGGGGTGGCCAATTTTCGAAAGAAGAGATTGAAGTTGCCCTCAAAGAACTGAAATTATCTGGTTTTGACCTATGAAGATTCTGAAAGCTATCTTGCAGTTCTGTAGCTACTTGTTTGTACCGCAGAAGAGACCCAAGGATTATTATGATATCTGATTTGGCTTCCAAACTATCTCAAGTCATAGAGCAGATTCCAAAGGATGTGCTTTATGACTTTTTGTGTTCTTATGCACAGAGTCATGAGGAACTGGCTATGGCATTGGTGAGCGAGTTCTGGCAAGCAAAGAACGAGGACTACCGCTCGATGGTTCAGCAATGTCTGATGCATCCTTCATCAGCGGGAATCAAGAATGGTGATGGGTATGATTGGGGTGCTATTGCTGCAGAACTTTCTCAGATGATGAATCTGGCGGATGAGAAGGTGAAAGAAGGTCGTCTGCTGGATGCAGCAGAGATTGCCCGGTATGTGATGACGCTGAC
>JAEEGL013169879.1_pt1 | contig 16178 bp, 11 predicted proteins | sample 9134231 | NCBI WGS metagenome assembly JAEEGL01 (sample SAMN16246548, study PRJNA631951) | gut metagenome | biome: gut microbiome; feature: rumen; material: fiber-attached | host: Bos | place: Iran: Karaj | collected 2018-10
AACCGTCAAAAGTATTTCATTTTTTCGAAGAAATTCGCAGCATTCCCCATGGCTCCTATCATGTAGATGAAATAAGAAGCTATCTGGAGGATTTTGCCGTAAAAAGGAACCTCAGGTACGTAAGGGATAAAGAAAACAATGTGGTAATATACCGTGATGCGTCAGATGGATATGAGGATAAGCCTGTTATCATACTGCAGGGGCATATGGATATGGTGGCAGTAAATGATGATCAGGCGGTTGACATGGATACTACACCGCTGGATGTATGCCATGATGATGAGTATATCTATGCAAAGGGATCCAGCCTCGGAGGAGATGACGGAATAGCAGTGGCGTACATGCTGGCCATACTTGATGATGCCAGCATCAAGGCTCCTGCTTTGGAGGCTGTTTTCACGACAAACGAAGAGGTGGGTATGGACGGAGCCATAGCCCTTGATCCCGGTCTGCTTAAAGGAAAAAGGCTTATAAATCTTGATTCGGAAGAAGAAGGGATATTCATAGCCGGCTGCGCAGGGGGCATCAAAATGAAGGCGGGCATAGAGCTGGCGGCTTCTGATAATGCAGACGGAACTGATAAAGCCTGCGTCAAAGTGTCTGTAAGCGGGCTTCTGGGCGGACATTCAGGGGAAATGATAATAAAGAACAGGGCGAATGCCATCAAGATATGCGGGCGGCTTCTTTATGATATCTGTGACAGATTCGATGCAGAATTTGTTGATATTAAGGGTGGCACGAAAAGCAATGCCATAGCGGATAAGGCAGAGTTTGAGATACTAATAAACCGTGATGATATATCTGAATTGAATGCTGTTATAGCAAGTATAGAACAAGAGGTAAAAAACGAGTACCGTCAGAAAGACGACGGCATAAAGATAACGGCAGCAGACAGTTTACTTGGCGGAAGAAGCATATTTGCTGCAGATTCATTAAAGAAACTTGCGTCATTCATTATGGCGGTGCCGGACGGGGTGCAGGCTATGTGCGGCTGGACAGAGGGTCTTCCTCTTACTTCACTGAATGTGGGTATAATAGAGAGAAAAGGCAATACTGTTTATACTTATCATGAACTCAGGAGCCAGATGGGCAGCAGCCTTCGCAACCTGAGTAAGAGCGTAACTGCAATTGCAGATTCTTTTGGTGCAGTCTGTGAAAATTCATCCCAGTATCCCGAATGGGAGTACCGCGAGTCTTCGCCACTCCGTGATGAGATGTGCAGGGTATACAGGGAAATGTATTCTGCTGAACCGAAGATAGAAGTTATACATGCAGGGCTTGAATGCGGCATACTCGCGCAGAAGATAGACGGCTTCGATGCGGTGTCCATCGGTCCTGATATTCTGGATATTCATACGACAAAGGAAAAGTTATCGATAAAGAGCACTGAGCGGGTGTGGGAGTATCTGTTAAGGGTATTATCGGCGTAAAGGCTGCACCTTTTATGGGGGACGATTCAGTCCGGTTTGGAGGGTTATAATGAAGGAACTCTGGAGTATTATGAATATTCTCGACAATGCCGATGATGTGGCATTGTTTGTTGTAGGTGCAAGGGATTCCAAGATTCTGTACTGCAACCACCTGGTAACTGTCTGCACGAATGCGCATGCCGGTGTGGATGCATCAAGAGTCTGGGATCAGGAGGATATGCGTAAAGCCATCAGCCATGTGGACCAGGGCGGCGTATACCGTTACCTTGTGGAAAAATCAAACTTCGGCGGACGAAAGAATGTGACGGTATGCAAGGTGGTATGGAACCAGGGCATGCTCGCCTATGCTTTCCTCCTGACTTCCCATGTGGATGACAGGGAGGAGGAAGAAAGGGAAAAGATATTTGGCATTCTGGGCCGTTCCTACAGGAGCATCTTTCTGCTGGATATGATGAAAGGTGAGGTTACCACGTTATTAAAGCCTCTGGATAACGGAGAAAACCCTTATCATGCGGTATATTATCATCCTGTACGTTTTGACGAATGGTGCAGCGAGATAATGACAAGCTATGTTCACCCTGATGACCGCAGCCAGGTGGAAGCATATTTTGATGCGGCCAGGATAAACCGTGAGATTTCTTCGGGAAGTGACTATGCATTCCGTTACAGAAAAAAATTCAAGGATGACTATATCTGGGTGGAGATGCGCTTCCTTCGCATTGATGAGATGGAAGGCAAGGTGGTCTGCTCGGAGCGGAGCATTGACGGTGAAGGAACTGCTAACGAGAAGGAACGTGAAAACGAGATCATAATGAAGTCCTTAAGCAACGCATACAGGTCAGTATACCTTCTGGATATGAAGACCGGGCGTTATACCACTGTGAAGCAGGACGAGTTTCTTTTTGGTATTCCTCTGGACGGTGATTATGAAGTGCTCCGTCAGCTTGTAAGTGAGCTTATATCTGATGACGGACAGAAGAATGACTATATGGAATATTTTTCTCTTGAGGGACTGCGTTCTGCATTCAAAGATGGTGCAGAAAATGTGGGACGGGAATATAACAGCAATATAAGTACAGATGACGGCTGGGTAGGAGTAAATGCCTTTAAGCCACCCTATATGCCGGGGATGGAGAATAAATGTGTCCTGACATTCATGGATATCACGGAACACAAAAGAGTTGAGGCGGAGCGGAATGAAAAGAATATAGTAATAGATATTCTTTCATCAAGATATATATGCGTGTATTTTGTAAGCGTGACAGACGGTTCCTTCCATTCCATAAGAGTGCCTCAGGAATACAGATACATTGAAAAACAGTTCGATAAATTCGTGGATGCAATGGAACACTATGCCAAGGCCTATGTCATAGAGCAGTACAGGGATTTCTTTAAGTTTTCCGGCGAGGATGACCTCAGGGGCCGCATAGAGGAATATGCAAAGCGTGAATATGTCTACCGTACCGTGCAGGACAAGTGGATAAGGCTTAATTTTTTCCCTATCAGGTCTGCGGCGGGACAGCTTACCGAAGTGGTCATTGCGTTTGAAAACTATGATGATATGATGGAACAGCATGAGCTGTCACTCATATATAACGCAACGCTTTTAGCTGACTATGATGTTATGTATGAGTACGACGCAGATACCGGTGTTTTCTATATGCTGGCATTTGACGGACAGCGGATAATAAGGGAAGCAAAATGGGAAAATGTTGAGAGCGATGTGCCTACGGATCTTACTATACACCCTGATGATATGAATGTATTCAGGATGGCTCTCTCCCAGGAAACGATCCTTGATAATTTCAATAAGGGAAAGACTGTGTCCCATGTCTTCCTTCGGGACAGCAGGGGAACGGGGGAGTACAGGCTCTTCATGTATGCATTCCATTACTATGAAGAGATGGGAAAAGGCAGGGTGCTTATTATGGGCCGTGATGCAGACAGGGAGAATGTTTAAGATTTAGTGAAGTATGAACGATAAGAGACTGAACAGATTTTTAACGCTTGCCATAGTGGCACTCAGTGTCATGATAGTTGTGCTGGCGGCGCTTCTGATACAGAAGGGCTCGGCAACTCTTGCGAACAGCAAGGAACCTATGCCGCTGCCCATGTCTTCAAATGGCGTCGTTTTTGCTTCCGAACAGGAAATTATAGATGAACAGAACGCTATGGAAGAGGCTCAGACGGAAGTGATGCTTGGTGCCGTGATCTCGGCCAATACGGGCGTTAATATCCGTACCCTTCCGTCAAAGGAAGGGGATATTGTGCTCAGCGCTTCGCCCGGGCAGTATGTCCAGGTCACAAAGCTTCGCGATGATGGATGGAACTTCATTATGTACGGCTCAAGAGGCGGTTACATAAGCGATGACTTTCTTGTTTATGGCATTATAGTAAGAAGTGCCTCGGGACGGACAGAATTTACGGAGATGCCCCTGGATGATGCGGTGGCTGAATATTTTATGGCTAACCCTGATGTGCCGTCCGATATTTTTTCTGATGAACCTGAAACCGATGAAGAAACTGCGGAAAGTGAAGGTGACGGGTAAATATAATATTTCAGTGTAGCCTTAAGCATTTGCTGCAGGGGACGTACAACAGCGCCAGACGATGACAGCCTTGGTGTCTGCAATTAAGAATGCCGGTGAGAATATCTCGCCGGCATTTTATTTTCCCTTTTTTCATTGGTTAGTGTACTTAATATCCTTCAATGGAGAAATTGTATCCCTGCGCCGCCAGCGCTGCCTGCTGCTGCTGCAGTATCGCTACATGGGCGGGATCTGCAAAGAATGCCGCATCATGCGGGCATCTTGTGGTTCCTCCGTTGGAAGATCCTATGGACGCCGGCTCAGCATGGGTAAGCTCCTGTATGCCGGGCACCTTGAAAGGACAGGTGTCGCAGGCGGGAAGGCCGGTTGCAAGACAGATATTGCCGTTGTAGTGGACATCACAGGTCTGGGAAGGAACTGTGCCTTCTGCAAAATATTCAGTGCGCAGGTATCCGTCACAGAGTCCTGATACCGGAAGGTATCCGGACCTTGAGCATACAGTAACCTGGGTTATGCCGGCAGGAATGTCAAAGGATTTGTATTCCAGGTTTTCATGCAGCCTGCTCATAACGATTTTCCACATCTTCTTGGAAAGGGAAGTCTCCTGGCCGGTAAGCTTCTCGTTGTTATCGAACCCTGTCCAGGTGGTAGCTGTATAGTAGGGTGTGTATCCCGCAAACCACACATCCTTGTTGCTTGTGGTGGTTCCTGTTTTTCCGGCTATTGCCATGCCACCGAAATTGACCGCTCCGCCGGTACCGGAGGTTACAACACCTTCCATGGCATCGGTGAGCAGGAAAGCAGTGGTTTCTTTGAGCACACGGTGCTGATCCTGAATGGCGGTTTTATCTATAAGGATGTTTCCATCATGGTCGTAAATCTTTGTATAAAGTATGGGCTCCATGTACATGCCGCCGTTGGCGATGGTAGCATAAGCTGCGTTAAGTTCCATATTTGTGACGCCGTCGGTGATACCGCCCAGGGCAAGGGGCTGCTGGATATCGCTTGTTACGCGACCGTCAGCCTCTACACGCCTTTCAACCAGAGTAGTGAAGCCGAAATCCTTCAGGTAGTCAAATCCGACCTGAGGCGTGATCTGTGTCAGTACCTTTACGGCTATGATATTCATTGACTGCTCTATTGCATATCGTGCAGTGACTGCGCCTCTGTAATTGGCACCGTACCAGTTGTTTACCGGACGGCCGTTAGTGTAGTTAAAAGGTGCGTCAATATAAACTGAAGCGAGGGTTGTGGCACCGGTGTCTATAGCGGGAGCATAGGCTGCTACAACCTTAAATGTTGAACCGGGCTGTCTTGTGGTATTGGAAGCGCGGTTAAGTGAACGGCTGGATTCCTTCGTACCGCGCCCACCGATCATTGCCAGGATATGGCCGGTATACTGATCCTCTATAGTGAGTGAAACCTGGGGCTGGGGTGTCAGGCTTATGCTCTCTGCGATAATCTCATCACCGGGCTTCATCACGTATTCCGAGTATTCCTGGATAGCTGCGTAGGCATCATCCTGTGAAGTGTAGAGCTGGTTATAATTGGAATTCTGCTCCTTATAATATGCCTTGAACATTTCGTTGGAGAAGCTCTGGGTTTCACCATCAGAATGCTGTATTGTCAGCTTGTAATTCAGGTACCACTTGGTTCCTTCGGGATAATTGGTTTCATCCGCGTAAATCTCATCACACATGGACTGTATGGTGGGATCAAGAGTGGTATATATGCTTAAGCCGCCGCTGTAGAGCAGGGTATAAGCTTTGGAGGATGCCTGGGCTTCGGTATAGCCGCTGTTGATGAACATTTCGGTAAGGTCTTCAACGACCTGTTCGATCACCTCATCCTCAAAATATGTATAGATCGTTTCCTCGTTTGACTGTGTATTGACCTCGGTTATGCGGGAATAAACATCATCTGCTACTGTTTCGTCATAGGTCTCCCGGTCTATGTATCCCAGTTCGAGCATTTTCTTAAGTACCGTGATGCGGCGCTCGTTGTTTTTCTCGGGGTGACTAATAGGATTGTATGCTGAAGGATTCTTGGTTATGCCGGCAATGCAGGCGCATTCCGACAGGTTGAGTTCATAAACGGGCTTTCCGAAATAGCGCAATGACGCGGCCTGTACCCCCAGGGTATTCTGGCCGAGGTTTATAGTGTTCATGTAAGTAACAAGGATGTCATCCTTGCTCATGTTTTTTTCCAGCTCTGTGGCCAGGTACTGCTCCTGTATCTTACGCTTTACACGTTCCATCTTTGTCTCGCCGGTGGCCCACTTGTCGAATACGCTGTTTTTTATGAGCTGCTGGGTGATGGTACTTGCACCCTGTGAGAAATTGAACTTGTTTTTTGCACCGAGGGCAGCGGCACGCATGATACCTTTGATATCGATACCGTTGTGTTCATAATATCTTTCGTCCTCTATAGCTACGAAAGCGTCTTTAAGCTGCTGAGGAATTTTGTCTCCGCCAACGTAAGTTCTGTTGGAATTCTCAGCCACCAGTTTGGTTAGCAGGTGTCCCTCGCTGTCATAGAGCATTGTCGCATAGCCGGTAGGAGTTACGTCGATGGTTGCGATGCTGGGGGCGCCGGCTATTATGCCCTTGAACATGCCGATTCCCATACAGCTTCCTATGACAATGAAAGATATGGTACATATAAGCAGTGCCTTCAGTATGGTGATCCAGATCATTTTTTTGAACTTTACACCCTTTGAACTGAGAGCATGCTGTTTATTTATGATGCCTCTTCTTGTATAATTCATAATAGGTAGAAACCTCCCAAATTACATCTTGTAATTATACCAAATCCTCCGTCTTATAATCAACTGACCGGACCCGGAGGGAATTTTGTTTTTCTGGCCGTGTTATACGGCGAAAAAGTGTATAATTTATACTGATAGTTTGATACAGGAATGTATGGAGACCGGATGGCTGAGTATAGGATCGTAAGGACCGGGGGTACCGGTGAATATGAAGAAAAAAAATCCCGTTTCATTGCAAGACTTTGTCCCGTAAAGGATGAGAATGAGGCATCGGAGCTGATCGCTTCCGTAAAGAAGCAGTACTGGGATGCAAAGCACAACTGCTATGCTTTTGTGATAGGGAAGAATAACGAGATATCCAGATGCTCAGACGACGGGGAACCTTCAGGAACAGCGGGACGGCCTCTGTTAGAGACCCTGGTATCTGAAGGTATACATGACGCTGTTGTGGTGGTGACCAGGTATTTCGGCGGGACGCTTTTAGGAACCGGAGGACTGGTAAGGGCATATACTCAGGCGCTTAAGGAGGCAATTGCCTCAAGCGAGATAGTGCCCATACGGGCAGGGATGGAAGCTGATATTGTTTTTTCATATGCCGATGTGGGGGCAGTGAAGAATTATATCGAAGCAGCTGACGCAAGGATATGTGCCCAGGAATACGGCGCAGATGTCACTTATACCTGTGCCTTTGAACAGTCAGTATATGATGATGCCGTAAAGAAAATTAAGGATCTGACCGGCGGCAAAGTACAGATATCGGAACCGCGCCCGGTGGAGATAGACTGGTAGATACATATGGAACAATATCTTGAAACAATCATATATGACGATTTTGCGGCAATGCTGAGGGGACGCTATGAGGAGTCTTCATCAGTAGTTGCCCTGCGTTATTTTGAGGGCGAAAAGATCACTGATGTCACTTATTCGGAGATGGTTGAAAGAGTGGCATCGGTTTATGCGTTTCTGCAGAAGGAAGGTTTAAGCAGAAAACATATAGCCATACTGTCGGAGAATCGTTATGAATACATAATCATTTATATTGCTGCAGTACTGGATTCAGTCATAGTTCCCATGGACAGAGAGGCCACGCCGGAAGTCATAAGTGAAATGCTGGAACGTTTCGATGTATCTGCTGTTTTTGTTACAGACAGGACTGAGAAGAAGGTCGACCGGGATACGGAAATAAAAAAGTTCAATATAGACCGGAATTTTCAGAATATTCTAAAGACGGAGATTTCTGTTCCGCAATTCTTTGAAGAAACAAAAAAGACAAATAAAGACCGTTTTGCAGTACTTGCTTCCACCTCCGGCACTGACGGAAGGATGAAGGGTGTGATGCTCACACAGTACAATGTGATAACGAACATCAGGGGGACGCTGGAAAATAATGTGCTGAAGTCACCTACACTTTCATTTCTTCCCATGCATCATACCTATGGTTTCAATCCCTGCATACTGGCAACACTGTATAACGGCACCACTCTCTGTATTAACCGTGACGTGAAGAAACTGTTCAGGGATATCAAGGCTTTTGATCCCTTCTTTTTCGGAGCTGTGCCAATGGTCATCGAAGGCATGTATGACAACATACTGCGGGAGGCAAAAAAACAGAATAAGGAAAAATCCCTTCAGCGTCTTATTAAAGTCAGCAATGCACTGAGAAAAGTGGGGATAGACCTGAGGCATAAATTTTTCGGAAATATAATTACTCCGGGACTTAGGCTTGTGGTAAGCGGCGGTGCGCCGCTTCGCCGTGAGTATGTGGAACTGTTCGATGATATAGGCATCACTATACTCAACGGTTACGGCTTGACCGAGTGTTCGCCCACTATAGCCGTCAGCCGTACCATCAACAATGTGCCGGGGAGCGCGGGCACTATTATGAAACACATAGATGTCAAAGTGGCGGAGGACGGCGAGCTGCTGGTCAAGGGCCCTAATGTAATGTTGGGCTATTATAAGGATGAGGAAGCAACCCGTGCCGCAATGGAGGGCGAATATTTTAAGACCGGTGACATAGGATACACTTTGGGAAAACTGGTGTTCGTCACGGGACGCAAAAAGAATCTTATCATTACGGAGAACGGCGAAAATATTGCACCGGAGTATCTTGAGGCCAAGATAAATTCTTTCGAGGAAGTGGAAGAAAGCCTGGTGGTATCAAAACGTATAAATAATGTGAGCATCGTCTGTGCGAAAGTCTATATGGGAGAGGACGGCAAGCAGAAAGAGCAGAAATTCAGGGAAGACCTTAAAGCACTTAATGAGAGCCTGCCGTCATACATGCGGATCGATGATTACGATATAATGACGGAGGCTTTCCGGAAGAACAGTTCAAAGAAGATTATCAGGAAGCTATATACATAAAACGGAGCGGACTTAAAATATGTTTGAGGAAATAAAAAAAATACTTGATTCGGAATACCACATTACGGGAATCAGCAGGGAAACTAATTTCAGAAAAGAGCTGGGACTCAGCTCCTTTGATTTCCTTAACCTGATCTGTATCTTTGAGGAAAAATACGGCGTAGAGCTGGACGAGGAAAAATATATCCATATCGTTACTGTAGGCGAGCTCTGCGATTATCTGGAAACACTGGTAGGGAACGATGCAACTTAAGACTGTTGAAGAAAAAAAAGACAAAAAGCAGTTTCTTTCCTTTCGCGAAAAAAAGTATAAAAGCGAAGCTAAGTACATTGATAATAATTATTTCATGATAGAGGAGATCTTTGCAGAGAAGCTTCATTTTACTCAAAATCTTAAGATCACACCTGTCATGATACTGGATGATACCGGGGATGTGCTGTGTGAAGCAATCATCGCATTTGCACCGCTTCTTCCGGAGTATGTCCAGGTCTGTTTTTTTGAAGCATTGGAAGGCTGCAGTGATGCGGTTAAAATGCTGATCGGTCATGCTGAAAAGCTGGGCAGTAAATATGGCTGTAAAAGGATTGTAATAGGTCTGTCGGGTCATCTCAACTACGGCCTTGGCTTTCTGGCTTCGCATTATGATAAAGTGAATTCATTCTCATCCCCCGGAAATGCATCATTCTATAATGAATATTTCAAGGAACTGGGATGTCAGGCCATAAAGCTTAATTCCTATTATGCCAAAACTCTGGACCATAAGCTGGACCGGTACAGCGCGCTTATTTCAAAGCTAAAGCGTAAATATGAATTCAGGACTTTTGATAAAAGGAAATTTGAGTACTATGCAAAAGCCTATACGGATCTTAATAACGAGTGCTTTACGGAGCACAAGTACTATTACCGCAGGGATTATGAAGATGACCTGGAGATGCTGAAGGAACTGTTCCTCTTTATAAATGAGGACTCGCTCTATTTTGCTTTTGACGGAGAAAGGCCGGTGGGTTTCATACTCTGGTATCCTGACTATAATGAGCTGGCTAAGCCCGGAGAGTCCTTCGGGACAAAACATTTTTTCCTGAATAAGCTTAAGGGAAAAAGCATAAAGACTGTCAAGGTAATGGAGTGGGGCGTGCTGGATGAATACAGGGGCTGCGGGCTTCCTGTGGCACTGGTGGACTGCGTGTATCAGACCTTGTCGAATTATAACTGTTCCTTTATGGAGTCGTCCTGGATACTTGATGAGAATGAGGATTCAAACAGCATCTGTGAGATGATAACTGACGGACGATATAAGCAGTATGCCGTATATGAAAAAGAAATCGACTAAAAATGAAAAAGACAGAATAAAGGTTTTCAGCTGTGAGCAGCCGGAGGTAATGCTCGATTTTCTGAAAAAAAGGGCTGTGTTTCGGGAACTAAAGTATCCATATACGGAGGGAATGCTTAAGCTTCTTAAGGAGACCAATCCCTTTCGGCAGACATACCATTATATTGAATCCGGTGAAAGCTTTGCTTTCTTTATAATTTACGAAAGCCGGATGAACATAATGACATTGGGAAATTCCGAATGGATGATGAATATAAAGACCGTCGGCTTCCCGTGTTCCTTAAGCAACAGCGGCTATGTTACCAATGACCTTGAATTCCTGCTTTCCTACTGCAAGAGGATAAAGGGCGGGAAGCTTATATTAAATGTTGACGAACCGGTAAAAATAAAAGGCATGGGTTTTGGCGAGACCCTTCCGAGCTGCGTGCTGTCTATAAAAAAAGAATACCGCACTATAGATGATTATGTGGCTTCGCTCCGCAGCCAGTACAGGAGAAGGATAAGGCTGGCTGAGAAAAGGTGCAGGGGGGTCAGTGTATACAGCGAAGAAATATCCGACAGTCGCAAAAATGCAGATACCGGAAAATTTTCTGATGTTCAGAATACGGCGGGAACAGCTGATAAGAAAGTGAAGCACTGGGATATTTATCCCCTGTATTTGAATACGTACAGGAAGTCGGAATATAAGCTGGAATGCCTTGACAGAAAGTTTTTTGAAGAAAGTGAAGGCACGAGGCTGGTCTTCGTAAAGGACGGCAGACCTGCGGGTTTTGTGCTGCTGCATGAAGAAGGTGAAAAGCTGGTTTTCCAGTTTTGCGGAATGGATTATGAGAGCATGCAGAATACAGCGGATCTGTATTACTTCATGCTGCTGCATATAGTCGGATTTGCAATCGAGAAAAATCTGACCACCATAGATTTCGGGCAGACATCAGAACTTACAAAAATGAAGTTCGGTGCAGAATTGTCAAAAAGATACTTTTATGCGCACCACACGAATCCTTTCCTGAACATGTTTGCCATACTGGGCAGGAGACTGCTTGAATACAGATATGATTTCCCGGATTTTAAGGTTTTTCGGATGGAATGAAAAAACCGTAAAGCTGTATTTTGTATTAGATACCAGAGGAACCAATGAACGTATTGTTATTCAGACCGAGACCGGATAAAGAGACCATAGGACTGCAGAACGTGATGATCTGCGAGCCACTGGAGCTTGAATATATTTCCGCAAATATAGAACCCCTCGGACATACATGTACCATAATAGATATGATCATCGAGAAAAAAGATGTGAAGTATTTTGTGAAAAAGTATGCGCCTGATGTGGTGGGGATTACAGGCTATATCTCCCATGTAAATATTATGAAGGATTATGCGAGAAAAGCCAAAGAGGTGGATCCCGGCATAAAGACCATTATCGGCGGGGTCCATGCTGAGGTAAATCCCGGGGATTTTGAAAGCGAGTATGTGGATTATATCATTCGGGCAAATGGTATAAGGACTTTTATAGATATTTTGAATTCACTTGAGGGAAAGAAACCGGAGGATGAGATAGAGTGCATCTATTCGGGAGAAAAGCCCGCACCTAAAAAGGATACTGTATTTGATTACCGTTTCCCGGACAGGAGCAAGGTAGATGCATACCGCTCAAAGTATTATTACATGTTCCATAGGAACTGCAGCCTTATCAAGACCTCCTTCGGCTGTCCCTACAACTGCAAGTTCTGTTTCTGCAGGCAGATAATGGATGACCAGTATTTTGCCAGAAGCCTTGAAAGCATAGTTGAAGAACTTGAATCCATAAAGGAAACGGAAATTTATATAGTGGATGACGATTTCCTTGTAGACAGGAAGAGGATCCTTGAATTCTGCGACCTGCTGGAAAAGCGGGACATAAAGAAAAAATATCTGATATATGGCAGAGCAGATTTTATCGCAGCAAACGATGATGTCATTAAGCGTTTCAAGGAAGTGGGACTTCGGGCTGTCATTGTAGGTCTTGAATCCTGTGACAGCAGACAGCTGGATGACTACAACAAGCGGACAAATGTGGAGATAAATGAAAAGGCAGTGGGTACCCTCAGGAAATATGACGTGGAGTGCTATGGCACGTTTATCCTTGGACTTGACTGGACCTGGGCGGATTTCTCAGCGCTTCATAAATGGATAAAAAAGCTGGGACTGGTATTTGTAAACCTGCAGCCCCTGACGCCTTTACGGGGGACAGACATTTATGAAAAGTACAGGCCGAGGTTTATAGTGGGAGAGGATGAGTACGAAAAATGGGATCTTGCACATCTGGTGGTGCGGCCGGACCATATTTCTGTACGCAGGTACTACTGGTATACGATGGTCCTGTATTACCTGATCACTGCAAATCCCGTGAGCTGGTGGTATATGGTGAAGAAATACGGCCTGCATGATACGCTTAAACTGACCTGGGGAGCCGCAATGGTAAACAACCAGTACTGGAAGAAGCTGATCATGGGGGAGAGGAAGCACAGATAGAAAGAGGGTATTTATGTCACAGTCAAATGATGCCAAAAAAGAACTGAAGGTTCTTCTCATACGTCCGAAGTATTCGTCCCTTGTGGCACATCTGGAACCATTGGGACTGGAGTATCTTGCCGGTCTTGCAAGGGATCTGGAAATCCCCTGCGAGATACATGATGAGTTCGACAGACCCTGGACTTTCCGCTTCAGCAGGATGTGCAGCATTATTAAAAAGGGCGGATATAATTTTGTGGGGCTGAATGCCAATGCGAATACGGTTGACTATATTACAAAAAGGGCGAAGCAGCTCAAACAGAAGTTTCCGGATATAACGATAATGGTGGGCGGCCCGGAAGCGGAAATGAATTACCGTGAGTTTTTAACCGATGATATTGATATTGTCTATTATGATAACGGACTTAGGTCATTGAAGGCCATATGGTCAGCAGGACTTGATATTAATGTAATGGATGAGCAGACAGGCATTGCATTTAAGAAGAACGGCGAGTGGGTTGTAAAGGAAAAAGGCGACCCGGTATGCGGTTTCATAAACAAGCCGGACAGGACTGCTTTTTACAGAGGACTTAAGAAAAATTACATTTTCATGAAGGGGAAGTATGCTCTCAGCAAAGCTTCTTTTTCCTGCCCATTTAACTGTAGTTTCTGCTACTGTACCAAAATGAATAGCGGCGTATATACTGAACGTGATATGAATGAAGTGCTTGATGAGCTGGAGGAGCTTAAGCACGACAAGGTATGGTTCGTTGATGATACGTTTTTCTTCCATAAGGAACGTGTCATTGAGTTCTGTAACGAGGTTATCAGAAGAGGAATAAAAAAGGAATTCATGGCATATGCAAGGGCTGATTTCATTGCTGAGAATCCTGATGTTCTTCCCCTGGCATATGAGGCGGGCTTCAGGGACATACTTGTGGGGCTGGAGGCTATCACAGATGAACTGCTGGATGAGTATAACAAGCAGACATCAAAGGAGATAAACGAAAAAGCCATAAAGAATCTTCTGGATAATAATATCGTCTGTGACGGACTGTTTGTTATCAGCTATACAGCTACCAGGAAAGATTTCCGCAACCTGATGAAATTCATTAAGGATAACAACCTGCTGTGGGTGGTGTTCGGAATTTTTACACCCTACAAAGGTACGGATGCCTATGATGAGTATAAAGACATGGTGGTGAATTTTAAATCCTGGAGGCTTGATGGAACTCATATTACCATTAAGCCCACCAATATGTCATCCTTTGAATACATGTTTCGTTACTACTGGATACATGTGCTGACCTATCCAAAGATAATGGTAAGGACATTTTTCGGCACAGGTTACGATACAAAGAGAACAGGCTGGTTTTGATCATGAAGCAGAAATACATGTTTGTACGTGTCCATTATGATAAGAGAGTTGCAAGTCTGGAACCCCTGGGCCTGGAGTATCTTATGGCCTGCATTAAGGCAGAGGGGAGGGAAGGCTTTATCTATGACGAGAGCATAGAAAGCCCCATAGGAAGGTATTCACGTCTTTTAAAAAAGATAGACGACAACGGCGTTACCGTTGCCGGTTTTTCTGTTATGTCCAATACTGCATGGTATGTTCTGAAGCTCATTAAATTCCTGAGGAAAAAACGTCCTGATGTAAAGATAATGGTAGGGGGGCCGGAAGTGGTCATCAATCACGAGGACTTCCTGCTGGATGAGGTTGATTATGTTTCCTATGACAACGGCCTGGATTCGTTCCGTCTTGCCGTAAGGAATGACATGGAAATCGAAACTCTTAAGAACTGCAGCGGCATTTCCTTCCGTGACGAAAATGGAAAATGGGTGCAGAATCTTAAGGGGGAGCCCGTAAGCGATTACGGGATACTTCCGGACAGAAGCCATTTCTATGATAACAGGGATAAGTTCAAAGTGCTGGCAAAGGGCTGCTTTTCTATGATGAAAACTGCTTTTTCCTGTCCCCAGAACTGTAAGTTCTGTATATCAAGGCAGTTCAACAGCTGTGCTTACAGGGTGCGGGAACTGGACGATGTGATAGATGAGATCGTGAATCTTGACAATGACAAGATCTTTATCATAGATGATGACTTCCTGGTCAATAAAGAGCGGGTGAAGGAATTTTGCGAAAGACTTCTGGCACTCGGCTGCCACAAGACTTTTATGATCTTTTCCAGGGCGGACAGTATAGTGAACTGCGAGGACATCATGCCTCTTATTTACAAGGCAGGCATCCGCGATATGCTGGTGGGGCTGGAAGCAGTGGAGGATTCTACCCTTGAGAAATACAATAAGAATTCCAGCGTGGTTATAAATAAAAATGCTGTACGGATACTCAGGGAGCATAATATGCTCTGTGTGGGACTATTTGTCATAAACTATGATTTCAAGCATAAGGACTTCATGAACATAAACAGGTTCATAAGAGACGAAGGCCTGATATGGGTTCTTTTCAGTATCCTCATTCCGTTTAAGGGTACGAGTGTATATGAGGAAAACAAGGACAGGCTTTACAACTATACCTATAGAAGAACCGGTGGTACCAGCGTTCTGATGAAGCCGAGCAATATGCCTATGCTTCTGTTCAAGCTGGAGTTTCATTTTCTGTACTATGTGAATTATCCGAGGATATACTGGGCTGGGATAACTCATCTGTTCAATAAAAAGTATAAGAATAAATGATAAGAGGAATTTTGTGAGTGAACATACTTCTCATAAAACCTGAGACAGTAGGAATATTCAGCTATACGTATCTGGTTGAGCATGAACCGCTGGAGATGGAGTATCTCTATACGGTGTTTACTGCCATGGGGCATCATGCGGTTATTTACGATAGAAGGTACGAGCTGACTTCCATGAAGAAGAAGCTTAAGGAAGTTAAGCCGGATGTGGTCTGTGTTACAGGTTATATAACACAACAGAAGCTGGTGATAAAATACTGCGATGTGATAAAGTCATACGATCCGGAGATACAGATCATTCTGGGGGGATCGAATGTAGAGATAAATTATGCAAATTATTTTGGGTCAAAGGCAGATTATCTTTATCATCTGAGCGGACTGGAAAACCAGAAGAAACTGATCAGGTATATAGAGCAGGAGAAGCAAGCCTATAAACAAGCTAAAGATGATAGTGCTTCCGGTTCTGCTGAAGAAGAATTAGCTGATAGAGATAATCATCGTGATACAAGGCTATCCCTGAAAGATATTCCCGGAATCTGCTACCGTGA
>JAEEGL013174417.1_pt1 | contig 16178 bp, 14 predicted proteins | sample 9134231 | NCBI WGS metagenome assembly JAEEGL01 (sample SAMN16246548, study PRJNA631951) | gut metagenome | biome: gut microbiome; feature: rumen; material: fiber-attached | host: Bos | place: Iran: Karaj | collected 2018-10
CATTTCTACATTGAGTTTCCATGCCACAAAAGTTTATAACACCGTAGAGGGTGGCGCAATGGTGATGCACGATGAACAGACTAAAAAACGCATCGACTACCTCAAAAACTTCGGATTTGCCGGTGAGACTGAGGTAATTGCACCGGGCATCAATTCCAAAATGGACGAAATACGCTCTGCATACGGCATCATCAATCTCAAACAGGTGGACGCCGCCATCGAATCGCGCCGCCAGACCGCGAACAAATACCGCGAGGCTATGAGACCCGTCGAGGGCATTACATTCTTCGACGACATGCCGGACGTAAAGCACAATTATTCATACTTCCCGATTTTCGTGGATGCGGAGAAATATGGTATGACTCGTGACAATCTTTATTTCAAGATGAAGGAACGCAATGTACTTGGCCGTAGGTATTTCTATCCGCTGATAAGTACGTTTTCGACGTACAGAGGATTGGAATCCTCTCGCAGCGGGAATTTGCCGAATGCACACAAGATGGCGGAGTCTGTGATTTGTCTGCCGATGTATGCGGGATTGACGGATGAGGATATTGAAAGAGTGATAAATTGTATTGTAAAATAATGCACTATTACTGTTTTATAATCTTATTATTTGCTATATGCTTTCAATCGTGCAGTGCGCAAGTCATTGACGATTTTGAAAAGAATAACATTATCGATTACAATAATGCCGATGTTCAGAAACTGACAGTAATGCAGTGGAATGTTGGTCATTTTAGCGGAGGGAAAACTCCCGAAAGTGCCATTACTGACAATAACTATCAGTCCAAACTTGATGAATTTATCAATATTGTTTGTAATAATGAGATTGATATAATATCCTTTTCTGAATTTTCGATGTATTTCGCTAATACACAATCGCATCCAAAAACAGAAACACAAAAATTGCTTGATAACTTCCCTATTTATTTCATAGGCAACAATGGACAGATTAGAAATTATAGCCTTAACGCTTTTTTCTCAAAAAAATACATACTATCCCCGCAAACAACAGAGTATGTTTCCAATGAAAAAGCCGATATGGGGTTTCAAGGAAGAATAGTTGCTAAGGATTACTACTACATAAAATCTTATATCAAAATTAACGACAAAAAAATAAAGTTTATAACTACTCATTTGGCTTTCAACAAAACCGATAGTTCTATTGTTATTAATCAAGTAAAAGAACTTATTGATGAATGTAAAAATGACGACTACGTTATAATTTTAGGAGATTTTAATGTCAATAATCCTGATATTTATAAACGATTTTGCCAAAATGGTTTTTCACTTGCGAATTATGGAATATTTGGAGATTTTTTTACATATCCGTCTAATAAGCCAAGCAAGATGATTGACAACATTATCGTAAAAGGGTTGGAAATCAATAATGTTAGAACTATTCAAACAGATTTTAGCGACCACCTTCCTATTTTATGCGATATAGTTTTTAGTAGGTAACAAAAGACATGAAAAAGAACATTCTCGTTTTTCCTTGCGGTTCTGAAATCGCATTGGAAGTTTATCGCTCTGTAAAAAACTCTGCACATTTCAATCTCATCGGTGCAAATTCCGTTGACGACCATGGAAGGTTCGTTTATGAAAACTATATTGACGGAATCCCATTTATTACAAAACCAGATTTCTTGGATAGTATAAAACAGATTGTTGCAGAAAATCAAATAGATGCAATATACCCAGCAATGGATGCCGTAATTGAAATTTTGAAAACAAATGAAAACAGCCTCGGTTGCAAAGTTATAGCATCATGCCCTGAAACGACGCAAATATGTCTGTCAAAAAGCAAAACATACAAAAAACTTTCAGATACTGTAAAAACGCCGCATATTTATAAGATTGCGGAAGAAATAGAGGATTATCCAGTTTTCGTAAAACCCGATATTGGATACGGTTCGAGAGGTGCAAAAAAAATCCTAAACCGAGAGGATTTGGAAGTGCATTTGTCAGAATATCCAACTTCTATTATCTGTGAATACATTTCGGGTGAAGAATACACCGTCGATTGTTTTACAGACCGTAGCGGAAATTTGATTGTAGTAAAGCCAAGGCAACGCTGCCGAATCATGAACGGCATCAGTGTCAACACAAAACCTGTAAATGACAACGGAGAATTTTTGAATTTTGCGAAAAGAATTAATTCAGAAATAAAATTCAACGGTGCGTGGTTCTTTCAAGTCAAGCGTAATTCTGAGGGCGTTTTGACACTCTTGGAAATAGCAAGCAGATTCGGAGGAAGTTCAAGTCTGTTCAGGGCCAAAGGAATCAATTTTGCGTTAATGAGTTTGTATAACGCATTTGACATTCCTGTTTCTGTCATAGAAAACGATTATGACATCGAAATGGACAGGGCGTTGGACAACAAATACAAAATCAATCTTTCTTATAATGAAGTTTTTGTGGATTTTGACGACTGTATTTATCTTGACAAGAAAAATGTTAACTCTGGATTAGTTGAATTTTTATTCCGTTGTGTTAACAAGGAAATCCGCCTGACACTTCTTTCAAAGCATGACGATGAAAAGTTGGGCGCGTTGGACATTCTTTTGGAAAAACTGCGTATTAAACAGATTTTTGACAGGATTATCCATATCAATCCCAATGACAAAAAGTACAGATATATTGATAACAATAATTCAATTTTCATAGATGATTCATTTGCTGAACGCAGGGAAATTGCTCAACATTGCAACATTCCCGTGTTTAGTTTGGACATGGTGGAGGCTTTGTAATTATGTACAGACAAGAAGATGTAAAAAAAGTCCAAAAGAGGCTTTTGGAAATGGCGGTTATAATCCGCGACATACTTGAAAAACATCAAATCCCATATTTCTTATGCGCAGGGACATTGCTGGGTGCTGTGCGTAGCAAAGGTTTTATTCCTTGGGATGACGATTTCGACCTGTATGTTTTTGACGACAAGTATGAAGATGCCATGCGTGTATTGCAGTCAGAACTTCCAGAGGGAATGTTTTTGGAAAACGATCAGACTGAACCCCAATATTTTCATGCGTGGGCTCATGTAAAAGACTGCAACTCAATATGCGATTGCAAGCAGTTTCCCCAGGATTCGCTTTATGAGCATAAGGGAATCAGCATTGATTTGTACAGGTATATGACCATGAAACAAAAAGAATGGCCGCAATTCAAGTACAAGGAAGGAATGTTTTATCTTGACAAAAGGATTCAAAACGGTTTTATTTCGCAAGAGGAATACGACATCCGCAAAACGCAATTCTTCGGACAAATATCGGCAAGAGAAAAAATGGTGGATGATCCAGAAGCACAAGTTTTCGGCTCGGCTAATTCAAAATACATGATGAAATACGAGTGGATTCTTCCATTGTCAAAAATCAAGTTTGAAGGATACGAGTTTTCAGCCCCGAACAATCCTGACGAATTTTTGAAAAGAGTCTATAAAAACTATATGGAACTCCCGCCGATAGAGCAAAGAGTGCCACATTATTCAGACGTAGTTTTTTTGTAATTTGTTATGGATTCCGTATTGAAATTTAGGAACGGAATTTACGGCTTTTTGGCCTTGTGGATTCTAATTTTTCATGTGGAGACACGAGTGGGCATGGACTGTTTTATACCGCTGCTTACACCTTTTGTTCAATTAGGCAATTTTGGCGTTGATGTTTTTCTTTTTTTGTCGGGCTTTTGTCTATGTTTTTCTCTAAAAAAAGATTCGAATACATTAAATTTTTATTCCAAACGCTTCAAAAGAGTTGTAATTGCATATCTGATAATCTCGATACCGTTTTTTATTTGGAAAAGCATAGAAGAAATTTCTTCAATGAGAGTAGCCCACTTTGTATATGACTTGTCAGGATTGTCGTTTTGGTTTAGCGGCTGTTTGAATGCGTGGTTTGTGGAAGCGATATTATTGTTCTATGTCCTCACTCCATTGTTTTTCTACATCATCAAGAAAGGCAAATTGTATGCAGCAGTTTTAATCTTAGCGGTATATGCGATTAATCTGCTCGGTCATTACGAACTAACCGCTTTGTACGAAAAAAGTGCAATTGCTTGGACAAGGCTGCCGATATTTATCATTGGAATTGCAACCGCATATTATTACCCTGATTTTGAATCCTTCAAAGGTGTAAAAATTGTAACTGTGGTCTGCGCTTTATTGGCGGTGGTGTTAATGATGATAGTACCACATTCTTTGAGCGGATTCCGTTATTGGTTGATGTATGCAGTCATGGTAATTCCTGCGATATGGGTTATGAACATGTTGTTTGAATTTTTGCCGTCAACAATAACAAACGTCTTCGGCAAGATAGGAAAAGTTTCGTTGGAAATATACTTGGTGCACATTATGACCCTGCATGTTTTCACATTCTACGAACTTAATTCGACAATAGGGCAATGGATGTACTTGTTATTGCCTTCCATCACGTTGCCATTATCTTTTTTAGTTTCAAGAATCTCATCAAACATAATAACGAATAAAAAAGTTACAAAACAATGATTTATGCTGCAATACTTGCGGGAGGCATTGGAAAACGAATAGAAAGGTTTGCGATACCGAAACAGTTCATCAATATCGGCGGCATTCCGATTATAGTGGTTACATTGCGCCGTTTTTTGGACAACAGCCGCTTTGATGTCATCTATGTCGCAGTTCATAAAGATTGGATAACATACGCACAAAATCTTTTTGAAAAGAACTTTTCTAAAAATCAATTGTCCCGATTGCGGATAGTTTCAGGCGGAAAGGAACGGCTTGATTCATTTGCTAACATTATGAATGACATAATCTTACAGACGGGAATGTCTGAAAACGACATTTTGGTTTGCCATGATTCTGTACGTCCTTTTGTAAATCAGCAAATGATTGACGACTGCATAGACGAAACCTTGAAACACGGCTTGGCGCTTACCGTAGTGCCCGTTGTCGATACCATTCACACTTCGCATGACAATGACGGATTCATAGACAATGCACTTGACCGCAGCAATCTATATAACGGACAGACTCCGTCAGGTTTTAATCTGCACTTGCTCAATGACGCCCTCAAACATTTTGATGAACAGGAACGTGCAAAAGTTACCGGCACCACGCAGTTAATGTTGAAACTCGGTCACAAAATCAAAATGGTAAAGGGGCACACAAGCAATTTCAAAATCACAACCGACAACGACCTCGACATTGCAGACCGCATTATTAAATCTGCATCTAAGAAACACAATATCAACCTCCTTGACTGTACATTGCGTGACGGAGGCATAGTGATTGATTTTGACTTCGGCATCGACCGCATGCAGGAAATAAAAAACACGCTTGAAAATTCAGGTGTCAATTATATCGAATGTGGTTATATCAACGAGCGCAAAGGTAGCCCTTGTGGAAAAACGTGTTTTGACAACGAAATAAGTATCAGGAACACACTTCTTGCTTCTGGAAAGCGGAACGGCATTTCGTATGTGGCTATTATCGACCATGGCACTTTCAACCTTGACAATTTGCATCCGCGAGATTCACAAGGGATTGACGGCATACGCTATGCGTTCCATAAGGAAGACATGCGGGCGGCGTTAACCGAAGCAAAAAAAATTATTGCAAAAGGTTATAATTTGTTCATACAGCCGATGGTGTCGATACGGTACAGTGATGAAGAGTTCAGGGAAATGATTGAACTTTGCAATTCTGAACTCTCTGCCGCCTATGCATTTTACATTGTGGATAGTTTCGGTCAGATGGACAATATGATGCTGTTGCACAAGTTGGAAATTGCTGACTTGTACGTGAGCGACACAATGAAAATAGGTTTTCATGGGCATAACAACAGACAAATGGCATATTCCAATGCTATCGCCATGGTCGGCAGCCATACCAAACATGATTTGATTCTTGATTCAACCGTCATGGGAATGGGCAAGGGTGCAGGCAATCTTTGCACGGAGTTAATCATGCCAGTATTGAATGCAGAAGGCGGCAATTACAAGACAATCGGCATCTACCAATTGATAAACGACTATATAGCAGAACTTCAAAAACAGCATCCGTGGGGATATAGTCTGGACTATTATCTATCATCACTATACGGATGCACGCCGAGTTATATAAAAATGTTTACAAAAGACAGCCGCGTAACAACAGATGTCTTAATCTCATTGCTACAAAACATTCCAGAGGGTAAAAAGGCGGCATGCGACAAGGATTTTGCACAAGAATATCTTGCCAATTTCTTTTCAAGAAATTAATGAAAAAGATGAAAGCATACAGTATATTTGACGATTTTCCGCAGACATCCATTTCTCTATTGGAACAGAACGGAATCGAGGTTGACATTCTTCCGAAAGGACAACCGAGACCTTTTGGAAGTGCGCTGAAACAATTGCTTGATGAATACGACATTCTTTTTATAAGCACAGCGCAAAAAATGGCAGAGGATATGTTTGCCGACATTACAGTACCCAAAATAATCGGAACTGCTTCAAGCGGCATAGACCACATAAAAATACCAGAGCATAAAAAAGGACTTATACGGATTGCAAACGCTGTTTACGCCAACAGATCAACGGTAACAGAACATACATTCGGCTTGATTCTTTCTCTTAGGAAACAACTGATTGAAGGCAGAAAGACTGCTTTTTCTGGAAAAACAAAAAAGGATATGTCTGCAAAACCGAAAGACCTTATGAACTCTGTCATGGGTGTTGTCGGAGCAGGAGGCATTGCAAGCACAGTTTTAAGAATGGCAAAAAGTTTCGGCATGAAATGTTTATGTTGGACGTTGCATCCAGAAAACCATGCCGCACTTCAAAACGAAGGAGTGGAGTTTGTAAATTTGGATACTTTACTCAGTGAATCAGATGTTATTTCCGTCAACATTCCTTATAGCGGACAAACTGAAAATCTTGTAAACGCAGAGCGTGTCAATCTGATAAAAGACGATGCAGTATTCATTACGACCTCACGTGTAGAAGTAACTGACAAAAAGGCTCTTTTTGAAAAAGCACATCAATATAAATCGTTTGGCCTTGGTATGGACGTTGATGCCGCTAATGTTCAGGGGTTATGGACAGAGGATATGTATAATGTTATCATCACGCCGCATATTGGCGGCGGAACAGTAGAATCGAGGATACGTCTGTTTAACGAGTGCAGCGAAAACGTCATAAAATTGATCAAACAAAAATAATGGACCTCAGAAGAGTTACACAGGTAGTAAAATGGGGTTGGCATCATGCTGGCGTCATTTCACAACAAAACAAAAAATCCCGTATCAAAATCTTTTGTGATATTATTGCGTGCTACAAAAAATATAATCTTTGGAGCAATCAGTACGTAAAAGAAAAATTCGACACCTTAAATTCTGATGATCGTGAACGTATTGGAAACGAATATAAAGAAAAAAATTTGCGGTATGAACGGATAAAAAATGACAAATTAGAAAACAGACGGTTCCTTAATAAATGGAAATCATATTATTGGGAATTAGGGTTGGAGGATAGACGTCAGAAGAGGCTTGCGGCGTACACGGAACGTTATAACATGGGGAAAAATTGCATAGTATCATTTGATGTACACATTGAAAAAAATCACAACCTTGACGGTAAAATTAAAATCGGCGACAACGTGCTTTTGTCCAAGCATGTCTATATAGATTACTCAGGCGAAGTTGACATCAGAAACAATGTTCGAATAACCAATGGTGTAATAATAGAAACGCATCACCATCCGTTTCATTCTGATCCTTCGTTACCCAATGATAAAGTAGAACCGACATCTCTGGTGATAGAAGAAGGGGTTGTTATTGGTTCGCGGGCCATTGTTCTTTCATCGTGTCATTATATAGGGAAAAACGCAAGAATAGGTGCAGGTGCAGTTGTTACCAAAGACATTCCCGACTATGCCGTAGCAGTTGGTGTTCCTGCAAAAGTAATCAGGTACACCCAAACAAAACAGTAACGAGCGCAGACTGGTCTGCGTCTAAAAAAATTTTGGTCAGAAAAAAAAATATAATTACTTTTGCAACGATAAAACGCAATCATTATGATTAAGTCTTTAAAAATCAAAAATTTCGGTCCGATTAACGACGGATTTGAGAATAATGACGGCTTTATTCCGTTTGCAAAAGTTACGCTTTTTTGCGGGCCTCAGGGAGCGGGCAAAAGTAGCGTCGCCAAACTTTTTTCCATTTTTTCATGGTTGGAAAAAGCATTGAAACGCGGTGATTTCAATGAAAAGTACCTTACAAGTTTCAATAGATTTGTTAGCAATTATTGCGTTTATCAAAATATTCAAAACTATTTCAGGACAGACACTTTTATCCACTACAAGGGTAATGCATACGAAATGGTTTATGAAAAGAGCATTTTCTCTGTAAAAGATTTAAAATCAGAAGATTATATACGTCCTCAAATAATATATATTCCTGCCGAGCGCAACATTTTGAGCGTTTTGGAAGATGCGGAAAACGTCAAAGGTCTGCCGCCTGCACTGAATACTTTGATGGACGCATTTGTCGCCGCCTGCAAAAACATAAAAGGCTACATTAAACTGCCTGTCAATGATTTGCATTTTAGTTATGACAAACTTAACAAAATTCCAAAGATAGAATCAGACGGTTATTCGGTACGTCTGAGCGAGACTTCAAGCGGTATGCAGTCCGTAACACCGATGTGCATTGTTTTGGATTATTTGACGCGGAATTTGGGGGCGGAAAATGTTCAAAAAAGCCTAAAAGAACGCGAGGAAATCAGGAGGCGAATTGACGAACTTTTGAATGACGACTCGTTGGATTCACAAACACGCAAAATATTGATTGACAAGGTTGCCGATTCAAGTAACAAGTATTTGCTGAGTATTGTTGAAGAGCCAGAACAGAATCTTTATCCCGAAACACAAAGGAACATTTTGAACTTTTTGTTAGCAGTCAATAGTCTTCAACCCAATCAGTTAGTGATGACAACTCACAGTCCGTACATTGTCAATTACTTGTCTTTGGCGGTCAAGGCTCAAAAAATTTTGTCAAAAATGCCCCAAGAAAAAATTGCAGAATTAGACAAAATTGTACCCTCGTCGTCGGTCATTGACGGCGGCAATGTAAATGTTTTCGAACTGACATCTGACGGCAGAATTGTTGAACTGCCTAAATATGACGACATGCCCTCCGACAATAATTTGTTGAACGGACATTTGGTGGAATGCAACGATTTGTTCGGACAATTGCTTGAATTGGAGGACTCGTTATGAAAAGAATCAACTTTTTTGCCGAAAAACATTTTACCGAGCCGGTCAAAAGCGACAGATTGTCAGGTATTTGCGACCCGAAAAATGGGAAATGTGCCTACACAACTTCCGATAAAAACAATACTGACAAATGGTGCGCGACGGTAATCAATCCGACGGAAAAAAGTTTTCGTTTTGTCCCCATCGACAACAACATTGACATTCGCCATGAAAACAATGACAAGGTTTCATTATGTGATGGAATGTTGTATGTTCCCAAAAGTTCAGAATTGTCTTTTGTCGAATTGAAAGACTATCATACAGGAAGTTATATTGCGTATGCAGAGCAACAATTGCTTTCTACTTTAAAATATTTTTTGGCAAATCATAACTATAAAGATTTCAACAATCGCCGTGCTTTTATCTGCAATCCGCAACGACCGAATTTTGCAGTTTCGTCGCGGGAAAGGATTTCAGAGTTCTTTAAGAAAACACATTTCAGATTGTTGCCACAGGCTGAAATATTGTTGTAACTTTTTATGTCTTCATCATTAAAATCCAAAACCGTAACTGGCGTAGGCTGGTCGGCAGCGGATGCCATAGCAGGTCAGGGGGTAAGTTTTTTGGTGAGCCTTGTTTTGGCACGGCTACTGTCGCCTTCGGAATACGGCTTGATAGGAATTGTAATGATTTTTATCACGATTCTCGGTGGGTTTGTTGACTGCGGTTTTTCCAACGCGCTGATAAGGAAAAAGGAGGTTACTGACAACGATTACAACACAATGTTCATTACCAATATGGTAATGAGCGCAGCGGTCTTCCTGATATTGTTCTTCTGTGCACCATTGGTGGCAGATTTCTTTGAACGACAGGAAGTTACAAGCCTTTTGAGAGTATTGTCATTGACTGTTGTAATTCAGTCAGTTTCTCTCGTACAAAACACAATTCTTACCAAACGGATAGACTTCAAGACAAAAACCAAAGCAACAGTAATTGCGGCAATAATCAGCGGAACGGTTGGCATAACAACAGCATTTTGCGGATGGGGAGTTTGGGCATTGGCGGCGCAACAGATTACTTCACAAATCGTTAATACGCTTTGTTTATGTGTTCTCAATAGATGGCTGCCAAAATTCAGTTTCAACGGTGAAAGTTTCCGCTATATGTGGGGATTCGGTTGGAAAATGATGTTGTCAGGATTTTTGGACAGGACTTGGGGGCAACTTTATCAGTCAGTAGTCGGCAAATGTTACGCGCCTGAAACCCTCGGACAATATTCGCGTTCAAAACTTTTTGCACAGATTTTTTCACAAAACTTTACTTCAATAATTCAGCGCGTAACCTATCCTGCATTAGCAGAAGTTCAAGACGACAAACAGCGTATGATGACCGCATATAGAAAAATCATAAAGGTGTCAATGTTCGTTACTGCCGTATGTATGATTTCGTTAGGGGCGATCTCCGAGCCGTTTATCTATTGTCTAATAGGTGAACAATGGCATCAGGCTGCGACTTTTTTACCGTTGATTTGTGTGTCGATGTCACTCTATCCGCTGCACGCAATTAATTTGAATATGTTGCAAATACAAGGCAGAAGCGATATATTTCTTGTCTTGGAAATCGTGAAAAAAGTCATAGCCATCGGACCAATTTGTCTTGGTATTTTTATTGACATTTATTGGATGTTGGCGGGTAGTATTGTTACTGGAATCATAGCCTTTTTCCTGAATTCATACTATACAGGCAGAGACCTTGGATATTCCTCGTGGCAACAATTGAAAGACGTTGCGCCATCATACGGAATTGCGTTAATGATAGCCGTTTCGGTGTATTTCTTGAAGTATTTGCCGGTAAGCAATTTCGTGATTCTGCCGGTGCAGTTGGTAATAGGGGCGGCTGTGTTCTTCGGAATTTGCAATATCTTTAAACCGCAAGAATATCAGGAGATAAAAGGAATAGCAGAAGGCTATTTGAGAAAAAAGAATGGCAACAACGAATAATATAACAATATCCCAAGAGACTAATAATCCGACTGCAACCAAGAAACTCAGGGATTCAAACCTTGAACTTTTCAGAATTTTGACGATGCTGCTTATTGTAGCGCATCATTATGTCGTTAATTCAGGGTTGACAGCATCCGACGGTCCTATTAATGCAAATCCTCTTTCTGCGGATTCTATATTATTGTTGCTGGTGGGTGCATGGGGGAAAATCGGAATCAATTGCTTTGTTTTGATAACAGGCTATTTTATGTGCAAATCCGAAATTACCGCAACAAAATTTTTGAAACTCATTTTTGAAATAATGTTTTACAAAATAATTATCGGATTGATTTTTATTTTATCTGACTATCAGCCATTTGAATGGAAAATTATTCTTAAACAATTTGTACCAGTATGGTCTGTTGAACAAAATTTTGTAGGATGTTTCATATTGTTTTATCTGTTCATTCCATTTTTGAACGTCCTCATACGAAACCTCGACGAAAAAAAACACATTTACTTGTTGGTAATATGTTCGTTAACCTACATTTTGTTCGGCACGATTCATAGAGTTGATATGAATTATGTTTCGTGGTTTATGGTCTTATACGTAATATCTTCGTACATAAGACTTTATCCGAAAAAATGGATGTCAAATTTGAGGTTTTGTGGATTTATATTTTTCTTATCGGTTGTATTATCGGCGTCAAGTGTTTTGGTCTGCACTTGGTTGAGAAAATCTTCGTTCTATTTTGTAACAGATTCAAATGCGTTTTTAGCGATTTTAACAGGAATATTTGCGTTCTTGTTTTTCAAGAACTTGAAGTTACCTTACAATGGTTTTATAAATGCCGTTGCATCAACAACATTCGGAGTTTTGCTCATTCATGCCAACAACGACACAATGCGGCAGTGGCTTTGGAAAGACACGTTGGACAATGTAGGTCATTATGGTATGCCTATTTATGTAATAGTATGTGTAATAGGTGTTTTTGCTGCATGTTCAATTATTGATTTCATAAGGATAATACTAATTGAAAAACCTTTCTTCAATTTTTGGAATAGGAAATATGTAAAAATTGAGAAGTATTTCAAGGAGAAGGAGAAACGTTTTTTCAGAAGCATATAACACAACATGGATTCTCAATATACATATATGGTCTGCATCCGTTGTATGACCTTCAATCATCACGCATATATAGAAGACGCGATGAACGGTTTTTGTATACAGAAAACCAATTTTCCTTTTGTTTGCATAATTGTTGACGACGCAAGCACAGATGGAGAACAAGAAGTTATCAAAAAGTATTTTGATACAAATTTTGATTTGTCGGAAACGGGCGAAACAGATAATTATGTCATGACTTTCGGGCGACATAAAACTAATGAGAATTGTTATTTTGCTGTTTTGTATTTGAAGTATAATCATTATCGTAAGAAACCCAAACTTCCATATTTTGCAAAGTGGTATAATAACAGCAAATATGTTGCATTATGTGAAGGGGATGATTATTGGATTGATGAGAGGAAGTTACAGATGCAAGTGGATTTTTTGGAGGAAAACGAGGAGTATGGAATGTGCTATACAAAAGTTAGACAATTTGTTCAAAAATATAATAAATTTTTTAAACAATCTTTTGGCGAAACTATTGACGGTTTCGAAGATTTACTTAAAAATGGGAATCGTATTCCTACATTGACGGTATGCTATCGAAAAAATATAGAGGAAAAGTATAGGGAAGAAATTCAACCATCAACGCATTGTTGGCTTATGGGCGATTATCCGATGTGGTTATATTATGCACAAATATCAAAAATTAAATTTCTTGATTTTGAATCTAGTGTATATAGAATTTTGGATAATTCTGCATGTCATAGTTTGGATATTGAACGACAAATAGAAATAATAAAATCATTTTTTGAGATAAAAAAATTTTTTTCAATATACTATAATGTTATATATTCAACTTATGAAATAGATTATAATAAAGCTGTTACAGATATTTATCTAAGTTTTTTAAAGGTTAGTTATAATGAAAAAGAGGCAAAAGTTTTTCGTATGAAAATGAAAAACATTTTCTCAAAAAATATTAAATATTTTTTTTACTATGTTTTCTCTTATAATGTTATAACATGGACTTTATTGATGAAAGTAGTTAATCTCCTTGCTTCAACAAAATATAGATAACAATAGTAAGTATTTGAAACTTTCATTTGTTTGTAAAACAATAATTCGACAACAGAAATGACAAGTGAAGAAATATTATATACGATTTTATACGCGTTGTTTTATGTGTATATTTTTTTTAAATATATAAATAATAAAAACAAAGCAAAAACTGTTATTTTACTTTTAGCTCTTTGGATGCTATCGGCAATTTCAGGTGTAATATATGAACAAAACAATTTGTTTTTTCACTATAATAAAATAACTTTTTTCCCATATATATACTTGTTTTTTGTCAACTATTTAACTTTTATTCCATTGTTGCGTAACAATGAAACAAAGGTTGAATCAATATTCTTTTCAAGCAAATCGTTAGAATACTTTTCGATTATTATTATTATTATGACTATTCCAAGTTTATTAGAAAACATTATACATTTAATTAAAAGTGGTGCATCGGCGTTAGATGCGGACAAGATTATGAATCGTTATGAGAACACCAAAGAATCATTTTCGCATTTATCAAAAATATCTGAGAATACCTTAAAAATCACTTTTGCATTAGGTTTTATGTTACCTGTATTGTTTTTCCACACAATCGCATTGAACAAGAGATTCACAAATATTTCCATTGGATTATTAATTTGTTTTTTTAATTTTTTATTGACCGCTTTTATTGTAGGCTTACGTTCTTTAATAGTTATTAATGGTATGATGTTTTGTTTCACATTTTTTTTCTATAAACAATTTTTGGAACAAAAATTTCTTCATAAATTATATAAACCAGCAATAATAATTGCTTCGTCAGTTGGGGTTATTGTAATCTTAATAACATTAACAAGGTTTGAATCATTATATTTTAGTGATACATCATCTATATACCAGTGGATATTACAATATATTGGTGAATCACATGGAAATTTTAATGCTGATATGTGGTATGTTGAAAAACATTCATATTCTGATATTGTAACAAAAGTATACAAGAAATACTTCTTAGGTGTGGATTTTACAACAAGAGATTTTTCAAAAGGTGGAATTTTCCGTGATAATTTCAAATGTGTTCAGTTTTATACAACGATTGGACCTTATTATGCAGGGTATGGTGCAGGAATAACATTAACAATTTTTAGTTTAGTTTCATTTATTTTTTCACACTTGATTAAAATTAGAAAAAATACAGCGTTTAGTACAATCGTATTATATGTTTTTTACGCTAGAATTCCTTTTCTAGGTTTTATGAGTTTTACTTATGATGCTGATATTTATCAACTTGTTGCCATACCATTTGTGGTATGTATTTTAAAAATATTTGAAAGAACTAATGCCAACGAAAAAATATGTTGTAAAAAAATAAGCTTATGAACGATTATCTTTTTGTAATAGTTTTGTATAAAAATTTGTTGGAACAATCTCTGACATACAAAACTTTAATTAGTTTTTGTCCTGATTATTGTTTATTCGTTTATGATAATTCTCCTAATGAACAAATTATCAATCGAAATAATACAATATACGTTCACGATGAACATAATAGCGGATTATCTGTTGCCTATAACAAAGCATGTAAATTTGCAAAAGACAATGGTTATAAATGGCTACTATTATTGGATCAAGACACTGATTTTTCTGGTATATCTATAAAACATTACGAAAATGCCATAAAGGAAAATCCAGACATTAAATTATTTGCACCTCAAATAAGAGTTACAAATAGCAAATATGCTTCCCCTAATCTAATCAAACATAAAACAGGAAAAATGAGAAATAATGTTCCCAACGGAATAATTTCTCTATCCAATTATGGTATCATTAATTCTGGCATGTGTATAAATGTTGATGCAATGATTGAATGTGGAGGTTATAACGAAAAGGTTTTCCTTGATTATAGTGATTTTGAATTTCTTGAAAGATTCAAAAAAAAATATCCGATTGCTTTTATCATTAATCAAGAAATAACTCAAAATCTTTCAGTAGTCTCTGATAATAAAGAAACTACTATTAACAGGTATCGTTTGTTTTGTAGAAGCCTTAAACATTGCGAACGACATAATTTTGGGGATAATTTGTGGTTTTTTGTCCTTGTCTTTAAAAGAGGATTGTCGATATGTTTAAGGAAAAGAACATTTAAGCCAATTAAAATATTTATGTCTGATTATTTGTAATAATGAGATCGAAAATATTATGACAATAATATGAACATTCTTGTAACTGGAGCCAACGGTCAGCTTGGCAACGAAATGAGGATTGTTGCAAAAAACAGCAACGACCGTTATATTTTTACGGATGTCAACCAGGTGGAGGGCGTTGAGACCGTCTATCTTGACATCACTGACATTGATGCAATCCGTAAGTCTGTCAATGACAACGACATAAATGTCATCATCAATTGTGCCGCTTATACTAACGTGGACGCAGCCGAGAGCAACGAGCCGTTGGCGGAAAAACTCAACGCCGATGCGCCCAAAAACCTCGCTACTGTGATGGCTGAAAAAGGCGGTCTGTTGGTTCACATCAGCACCGACTACGTATTTGGACAAGAGCCTTACAACACGCCCTGCCGCGAGGATCAGAAAGGCACGCCGACAGGAATTTACGGTTTGACAAAACTCCATGGCGAGCAAAATATCATTGCTTCGGGCTGCAAATACCTGATTATCAGGACTGCGTGGCTGTATTCGGAGTTTGGCAAAAATTTCTGCAAGACTATGCTCAACCTCACCGCCACAAAACCGCAGTTGAAGGTTGTATTTGACCAAGTTGGCACGCCGACCTACGCCCTCGACCTTGCAAACGCTATTTATGATATTGTCAACGG
>JAEEGL014008475.1_pt1 | contig 16178 bp, 14 predicted proteins | sample 9134231 | NCBI WGS metagenome assembly JAEEGL01 (sample SAMN16246548, study PRJNA631951) | gut metagenome | biome: gut microbiome; feature: rumen; material: fiber-attached | host: Bos | place: Iran: Karaj | collected 2018-10
ACAGTTAAAGAAAAACATTGATATTCTGACGATGTCTGCAACCCCTATCCCGAGAACACTTTATATGTCACTTTCAGGGATAAAAGATATGAGTGTAATCGATACTCCGCCTGTAAACAGACTGCCGATTAAGACTTATGTCGGTGAATATAATGATAATTTAGTCAAAAATGCGATAAATTATGAGCTTGAACGAGACGGGCAGGTATTTTATCTTTATAACAAGGTTGAAAGTATTTATGAATTTGGTGCAAAGTTAAAGGAAATTGTTCCTAATGCTTCAATTGCAATTGCGCATGGACAAATGGACAAGAAAAAACTCGAAACCATTATGCTTGATTTTCTCGAACATAAATATGACATTCTGCTTTGTACGACAATCATTGAATCAGGGCTTGATATTCCAAATGCTAATACAATGATAATCCACGATGCAAACAGATTTGGTTTGGCTCAGCTTTATCAAATCAGAGGAAGAGTCGGCAGAACAGACAGGCAGGCTTATTGTTGGTGTCTGTATAAAAATACTCAAAGTCTGACGGAAGAAGCCTTTAAGCGACTTAACTATATCAGAGAATTTTCAACACTTGGAAGCGGTTATCAGATTGCTTTAAGAGATATTGAAATCAGGGGTGTCGGGAATATACTCGGAACCAAACAGCATGGTCAGATGGTCAATGTAGGATTTGATACATACTGTCAACTTCTTGAAGAAGCAGTTAATAAGTTAAGAAACACTCCTCAGAAGAAAGAGGTTCAGACGATTGTTGATATAAATGTTACGGCCTATATTCCTGATGAATGGATAGGTTCAAAAGAACAGAAAATGATTGAATATAAACGTCTTTCCGATGTAAAATCCATTTCAGAGCTTGACCTAATAACCGCAGAGTGGAAAGACAGATTTTCTAAAATGTCCGAGCCTGTTGAAAATCTTATTAAATTAATTCGTTTAAGGCTTTTAGCTTCAAGGATAGGTATAACTCAAATCAGAGAGACAGGGAATAATATTAGATTATATACTCCGTTTTCAAGGGCGGAATGGGGGATAATTTGTTCAAAAACTCCTTCAAATATTACGAAATATATTAAATATACTTCTGCCCCAAACACTGTCAGCGATTGTGTTTCCATTCTGCTTGTTGATAAAGGTATCTATAATTTTGATGAAATGTTTAACATTCTGTCTAATTTATTTTATCATGTATTTAACATAAGTTGCGAATATAACATGTAGATAGTTTATATCGGGAGATAGAAAATGAAAAGTTTAAAACTAATTGTTGCGCTGATAATGGTCGCTATTATGTCGACGGCTTGCAGTTTTAAGGGCAACGAAACAATTATGACGATTAATAATCAGGCTGTTACAAAGAAACAGTATGATGAAGCATTTGATGCAGTTGCTTCAAAGCAGATGTTTGGAAGAATGGGTGTTGATCTTAAAAAAGATCCTAACAGCATGCTCAATTTACTTTTAAAAGAACGTGTAATTAATGAATTAATCGTAAGAACTCTCATTGACCAAAAAATTGCAGAAAGAAAAATTACTGTTTCAGATGACGAAGTCAATGAACAAATTAAAAAGATTGAAGAACAGCTTGGCGGAAAAGCTAAATTAGAAGAAATTCTCAAGAAGAATGGTGTTACGATGGATCAGCTAAAGAAAGATTTAAACGAGGAAATCAAAATTACAAAATTGGTTGATTCTCTTTCACTCGTTTCTGTTGGTGAATCTGAAGCTCAAAAATACTATGATGAACACATTGAAAGTTTTGAACACCCTGATAAAGTCAGAGCATCACATATTTTGATCAGTGCAAACCCTGACCAAATTAGAGAAGTCATTGTTGCAAAAGATGAAAACAAAGGCAAGAGTGCTGAAGAAATTGATGTTTTGGTTCAGGAAGATATGAATGCAAAACACCAGGCTGCAGAAGAAATTCTTGCAAAAGTTAAAGCAAATAAAGAAGATTTTGCTAAAATCGCAAAAGAAAAATCAGACGATACTATGAGCGCAGTACAGGGCGGTGATTTAGGTTTCTTTGCAAAAGAAGAAATGGTTCCCGAATTTTCTGAAGTTGCATTCTCAATGACACCTGGTACAATCAGTGAAATCGTACAAACACCATATGGTTACCATATAATATATGTTGTTGACAGAGTAGCCGCAGGTACAGATACTTTTGATAAAGTTAAAGATCAAATTATTGAATTTTTGCAGACTCAAGAAAAAATGAAAATATTACAAGAAAATATTGATGCTATGAGAAAAGAAGCAGATATTAAATATGTCAGCGAAGAATATAATCCTGAAAAAATTCAGGAAAAACTCAAAGCTGAATCTGAAAAACTTCAAAAGCAAATGACTGATGCTCAGGCACAAGCACAAGAAGCAGCTCAGGAAGCTGCACAACCTGAAGCTGCACAACCTGAAGAAAACTAATAAGGACAGATGTGGGCGAATTATTAACAAAGACAGAATTAAAAGAGACACTTGATAAATTAAGGAGTGAAGGCAAAACAATCGTTACTACTAACGGTTGTTTTGACATACTCCACGCAGGTCACGTCAGATATCTCAACAAGGCAAAAACTTATGGAGATGTTTTAGTGGTTGCACTTAATTCTGATAAATCTGTCAAAATGATAAAAGGACCTGACAGACCGATTAATAATGAACTCAACAGAGCAGAAGTTCTGTGCGGTTTGAGAAGTGTTGATTATGTCGTTTTATTTGATGAAGCTTCACCTCTTGAACTTTTGAAATTTATCAGACCTGATGTTCATACAAAGGGAGCTGATTATACACTTTCAACTCTTCCTGAGGCTCAGGCGATAATCGAAGGTGGCGGACGGGTTGAGTTTATAGATTTTGTTGAAGGTCTTTCTACAACTTCAATAATAGATAAAATACACAAATAACGAGAATAAGAATAGGGGATATAGTTGTATGGATAAAGAATATACACCTGAAGAAATATCGGAAATAATCGGCGGAATGCTGACAAAGCTTGAAGACGGAATAAAAATAAGAAGAATCGGACCTCCGAAACTTGCTGATGAATATACCTTAGCTCTTGCTATGAATGAGGAAGAAATTGAAAACCTCACCAGAACGAAGGCTAGAGTTGCTTTAGTACCCCTCGGTGTTACTTCAGAATTAGTTTCGACAATTGAATCGGAACGTCCTCGTTTAGCTATGATGAAGCTTCTTCATCTCTTTTATATGCCACCTGAAGTTACCAGTGGTGTTCATGAAACTGCTGTTGTTCACCCTACGGCAAAATTGGGGAAAAATGTTTCAATTGGCGCTAATGTTTATATTTCAAGGAATGTTTCTGTCGGAGATAATACAAAGATTCTTCCGAATACTTATATCGGACGATCTGTTCAGATTGGTGAAAATTGCTTATTTCACTCCGGCTGCAATATCGGAGATAATGCAATTATCGGAAACAGAGTTATTCTTCAACAGAGTGTAAGTATTGCAGCTGACGGTTTCAGCTTTGTTACCGAAAATCCCAATAATATAGAACAGGCAAGAGCAGAAGGTGAAATTAAAGAACAAAATACAGCTCAGAAAATCTATAAAATTCCTTCGGTCGGCTCTGTTGTGATTGAAGATGATGTTGAAATCGGTGCTAATTCCTGTGTTGATAAAGGTACAATCGAAAATACCGTAATCGGTGCTCAGACAAAGATTGATAACCTTGTTCAAATCGGACATAACTGCAAAATTGGTAAGGCTTGTATGATAGTTTCTCAGGTAGGTATTGCAGGAAGCTGCGTAATTGGTGACCGAGTTGTTATTGCAGGTCAGGCAGGTCTTGCTGATCACCTCAATATCGGCGCTGATTCAATCATTATGGCACAGGCAGGTGTTACAAGAAGTTTCCCCGAAAAATCAATTATTATAGGTGCTCCTGCTGTTCCAAGAAAAGATTTTATTAAACAGCTTCAAACAATGAAACGAGCTGAAGAACTTATTAAAAAATTCAAAAAATATGAACACTTATTAAAGGACGAATAATGGTGGTTAAAGACATTGAAGTTACATCAGTCGCACTGATGACAGGTGCACAAAGCACCGCAAAGATTGTTAAATCCGATAAAAAGGGAATACGTTTCCATTTTATGGGAGAAGAAATTGAAGCAAAATGTGAAAACGTTGTTTCAACAGAGCATTGTACCGTTCTTGGGAACGAAAAAATTAAGATTATGCTCATCGAACATTTTATGGCCGCTTGTGCAATATGTCATATCGATGCAATTGATGTTTATTTAACCCATTTTGAATTGCCTATATTAGACGGCGGTGCAAAAGGCTGGGTTGAATTGTTCAGACAAAACGGACTTGAAGGAAAACAAACAAAGACCTATACAATAAAAGAACCTGTAAGTTATATCAACGGTAAAACAAGAATGTGGGTTGTCCCTTCAAATGTTTTAAACATAAGTTATATGGTCAATTTTAAACATAAAGACCTTTCAAATCGTTGGGTTGAACTGACTGACAGTAATCTCGACGAGATAGTTTCAGCAAGAACTTTTGGGTATTTAAAAGATCTCGAAATGCTTCAACAGGCTGGATATGGCAGAGGTGCAAGTCTTGAAAATACAGTTGGTTTAACCGATGAAGGCTATACAACAGAGCTTTTATCAGAATATGAACCTGCAAAACATAAAATTTTGGATTTAATCGGTGATTTATATTTAACAGGCTTCAATCCGTTGGATTATAAGGCTGAAATTATAGCTAAAGAAGCCGGACATACTGTGCATAATAAAGTAGCAGCAATGCTGAAAGATAAAATTGGAGAAGAATAATGTCAGATGAAACAATTTTACAATTTGGAATTAAAGAGATAAGAAAATATTTACCTCACAGATATCCTTTTCTATTAGTTGACAGGGTTACGGAATGTGTTGCAGGTAAATATTGCAAAGGGTATAAAAATGTAACTATAAATGAGCCATTTTTCCAGGGACATTTCCCTAATTTCCCCGTAATGCCGGGTGTACTGCAAATCGAGGCATTGGCTCAATTAACCGGCTGCATAATCATGACACAGGAGCAGTTTAAGGGTAAATTCGCTTTCTTCGCCGGAATTGATAAAGCTCGTTTCAAAACACAGGTTGTCCCCGGTGATAAGTTTGAAATGGAGTCTGAGATTATTAAGATTAAATATCCTCTTGTTAAGGCTCACGCAAGAGGGTTCGTTGACGGCAAATTAGCGGTTGATACAGAAATTCTTATTTCAATTGCAGATGGAATAGAGGCATAATATGGCAATACATAAAACAGCAATTGTTTCTGAAACTGCAATAATTCCCGATAGTTGTGAAATCGGGCCGAATGTAGTAATTGGTGAAAATGTTAAACTTGGTGAAAATGTTAAAGTTGGTTCAGGTGCATATCTTGAATATTGTGAAATCGGGGATGATTCAATCATTTCCCCTTATGCAATTATAGGAACACCTCCTCAGGATTTAGGTTATAAGGGCGAGCCTACAAAAGTTATCTTGGGCAAAGGCTGTCAGATTAAAGAGTTTGTCACAATAAACAGAGCTTCAGGCGAAGGAACCGCAACAGTTTTGGGTGACAGATGTTTTATTATGGCATCAGCTCATATTGCTCATAACTGTGTTTTAGGTGATGACGTAATTATGGCAAACCTTGCAACAATAGGCGGACACGTTCATGTCGGTAAGTGTGCTTGGCTTGGCGGAATGACAGTATATCATCAAAATTGTACAATTGGTGAATACACTATCGTTTCAGGATTTTCAGCTTCAAGAATGGATATTCCTCCATATTGTAAAGCTGACGGCAGACCTGCTGTTTCACACGGAATCAATGTTGTCGGTTTAAAGCGAAGAGGATTTACACTCGAACAGAGAACAAATCTCAAAAACGCATATAAAGTTCTTGAATCTTGTTCAATGAGACAATCCGAAGCTGCAGATAAAATTGATGCAATGTTTCCGAACGATGAACATGTTCACAGATTAGCTCAATTTATCAGAGAATCAAAGCGTGGAGTCTGCTTTGAACAACATGTTCGTAAACTGCATGAAGAAGTTGAGGAATAAAATCGATGGAAAATTTATGGGAAAAATACGCAAAAGTTTTGGTTGATCACTCTGTAAAAGTTAAACCAGGAGAACTGACTGTTATTTCAACAGATTCACACCTTTCTCAGCCGCTTGTTAAGGAAATTTATAAGCAGGTTATTTTAAGAGGTGCATATCCGAGTGTTATGGTCGGTATGGACGGTTTGACAGAGGATTTTATCAAATATGCAAATGATGATCAGCTTGCTTATATAAGCCCTATTCAGCTTGATATTTATGAGAAGGCGCAGAATTTGATTTCAATCGGGGCTCCGCAGAACGTTAAGCACCTTGCAAAAGCCGATTCTAAGAAAATGGCAAAACGCTCAAGTGCAACGAAGAAATTGTCAGAATTAATGCTTTCCCGTGCCGCTAAAGGAGAATTAAACTGGGTTATTGCTGATTTCCCGACACAGGCGCTTGCTCAGGAAGCAAAAATGTCGCTTGAAGATTATACGGAATTTTTGATTAAAGCTTGCTATCTCCATCTTGATAATCCTGCTCAAAAGTGGGATGAAATCGGAGAATATCAGCAAAAAATTGCGGATTATCTCAATAAAGTTTCAAGAATCAGAATTAAAGGGGATAGAACTGATATTTCGTTTAATGTTCAGGGAAGAATTTGGAAAAGTTGCTCTGGTGAATGTAATTTCCCTGATGGCGAAGTTTATACTTCTCCTGTTGAAGATAGTGCTGAGGGTGAAATTTATTTTGATTACCCTGCAATATATCGTGGCAATGAAGCACACAAAATACATCTGACACTTGAAAAAGGTAAAGTAGTCAAAGCAAGTGCAGAAAAAGGCGAAGAATTCCTTTTAAATATGCTTGATATGGATGAAGGCTCAAGATTTGTCGGTGAAATTGCCGTCGGAACCAATGAAATGATTCAGGAAATTACCGGTAACATTTTGTTTGACGAAAAAATCGGCGGAGCAATTCATATGGCTGTCGGTGCTTCATATCCTGAAACAGGCGGGAAGAATGTATCAGGCTTACATTGGGATATAATCAAAAATATGAAAAATGGTGGCGAAATTTATGCCGATGATAATTTGATTTATAAAGACGGTAAGTTCCTGATTTAGAAACAAGATATAGAGGGTGCAAGAAATTGCACCCTTATATTTTATGCGTTTGTTCTTTCTTCCAAAAGTTCTTCAACACTCATTTTTGAGTCTATTTTTTCTTGAACATCACTGAGTTGTTTTTCAATGTTGAAAATAATAGATTTTTTTGTTCTGTTTTCAGTTAATCCTCTTACGATTTCATCAAAAACAATATATGAATTGAGCTGCATATAAGGTTTTATATCTTTAATTCTTTTATTTGCTTTTAAAAGGTCTTCACCCTTTAAAAACGTATATTTAAAAATTGAATCAACTATAAATTTTCGTTCTCTGAAAGAAGAAATTGCGTTTTGGTCGAGAAGGGAACGTAAAAGAACACTGCAATGAGTGTGAATTGTATTAATTAAACTTTGTCTTTGAATCCATGAAATTTTTTTTGATAATCCCTGTTCGCTTTTGGTCATTCTTGACTTAGTGTAGTTGAGCAGTAAGTAATTTTTGATTTCTTCTTTTAAATTTGTCATTAATTGTGCATCCTTTTTTGTCTGTGGCTCTATGTAGCAATATTATTGGTAAAAAATAAAAATAAGTAACTACACTAAACAGATGGTTTTTGGGTTTGACATAGAAAGAAAAATAATATAATAATTGTTATAAGAAAAACTTCTTGGGAGAATTTTATGGAAGAACAAAATATAGCTTTTGATAAAATGGCAGAGGGATATGAAGATTTTTGCAGGGATAATCTTAAAAATACAGGATTTGATTATGATTACCTTCAAAGATATAAAGTATCTGATGTTTTATTTGAAGCACAAAAACATTTGAAATCAGTTGATAATATAAACATTTTAAACTATGGCTGCGGTATAGGGATTGCAGATAAATATTTAAGAGAACTCTTTCCGTCTGCTCATCTTGTTTCTTGCGATATTTCAAGCGAAAGCATTAAACAGGCGCAAAAAGATAATGCCGGAATAAATGACCTTGAATATAAATTAATAGACGGCAAATCTCTTTCGTTTGACAAAAAATTTGATATTGTTTTTATCGAAAATGTCATGCGCCATATTCCGAGAGCTAATCAGGTCGAAACAATTAAAATGATAAAAGAAAATCTTAAAGATGACGGATTTATTATTATGTATGAATTTAATCCGTTTAATCCTGTTGCTTACTATTGTTACAGAAAATATGACAGAAGTTATGACCCTGAAAACGTGAGGATTATGACTCCCGGATATTCAAAGAAAATTTTTAAATCGGCAGGCTTTGAAAAACGTGAAATTGTTTATAGATTTTTTATCCCAAACTGTTTCAAAAAACTCGTCGGACTTGAAAAATACTTAAAAAAATGTCCGATAGGCGCTAACTATTACATAGTTGTTCATAAATAAATATTTTATTTGATAAACCGTCATATTTTGAGATTATTTCAAATGAACAATGAATTGAAAATATATATTACTGATGTAATCATAATTCTATGCATAATGATAGGAATATTTATTTTGAGTTATGCTCAATTTGGAATGTTTTTTGTTGATTCTTCAAGAGAAGCATATATTCCAATGGCAATGAACAGAGGAAGTGTTTTGTATAAAGATATTTTAAATGTTTATCAGCCATTGGGTTATCAAATAAATGCGGTTTTATATTTATTGTTTGGTGAAAATTTAAGGACACTTTATTTTGCAGGGCTTGTAAATGCCGTTTTAATAGTGCTTGGGTGTTATGCACTGTGTAGAATACTTTTTGAAAAAAACAGATACACTCCTCTTTTGATTTCTTTGTTTATAATTGTTTGTTCAGTCTATGCTGTTAATCTGAATAACTATATTTTTCCCTATTCTTATTCAATGGTGTATGCCTTGAATACTTTTATATGGTCGCTTTGTTTCCTGTTAGAATATTTGAAGTCAGAAAAAAATATTTTTCTTGTTTTATCTTTTCTCTTCTTTGGAACATGTTGTGCGCTGAAATATGAATTTATACTCTTTTGTCTTGTGCTGTTTTATGTTTTATTTTTTAAAAATTCAAAGAATAAATTGCTATGTCTTGGTGCTTTAGTTTTTGTGCCTTTTCTCTCTTCTATGATACTTATCATTCAGGGGTGTAGTTTTAATGATTTATTGTTATCATTAAAATTTATAATTAAATTATCGGGAACGGAAAGTCTGAAAGCCTGTTACAGAACTCTTGGAATAATCCCTTCCTTTGTGTCATTGAAACAATTTGTTGTTTCTTTCTTTGAAACAATTTCTTTTTCAGTTGTTTTTGTTTTTATTTCTTCAAAATTATTTGAAAAAATTACAAATAAAATAATTTTATATGGAAGTTTATCTATAATTATTCTAGCTTTATCATTTTTTCTTTTTCCAATGTTTGTTGAAGCTAATTCATACTTCTTTTGCTGGGTAGGTGTTTTTGATATTTGTATTTTGATTTTTCTCTTGTTTAAAAATAAACAAGAAGTTAACCGTTTATTTTTAATTTGTCTAATTTCCGCTTTGCTGGTTTCGGTGAAAAGTATTTTTATGATTTCTGCAAATAACTACGGAAACTTTTTCTTTCCTCTGTTATTTATTTGTTTGATATATTTTGTTTTAGATTTATTTTCGAATCGTATTGAAAAACCTATAAATCTTTTTCTTGTGTTTTTGATTTTTATTTATGGTTGTTCAAATTTTGAAAGAAGACATTTTGCATATCCTTCTCTTGTCAAAACCGAAAAAGGAGTTATTTGTACGACAGAAAGTGCTGCGTCTTCAATAAATCAACTTCTTGGTTATATTTCATCAAATACTAAACCTTCTGATACACTCCTTGTTATTCCTGAAGGTGCAATGATTAATTTTCTTTCAAACAGATTGTCAAATAACAGATATTTTTATTTGATACCTCCTAATATAGAAACTTTTGGTGAAGAAAAGATTTTTAGTGATATAGAAAATAGTTTGCCGGATTATATTATTATTCAGCCTATGTCATATTTGAATTTCAATGAAACATTTTTTTGTGAAAGCTTTGGCAGAAAAATATGCGGGTTAATTCCAAAATATTATAAGCCTCCTATTGTTTTTGGAAATCAATTCCAGCTTGCATTATATGAAAGAAATTCATTAGGCTGTGATAGAGATGGTTATTGCCCTGAAGAAACCACCAGCAAAGGTCTTCATTAAGGCGTGATGAATTATTAATAAAATTGGATTGCCCCGTCCTGACTGGCTGTAATGGCAGTTTAAGTTTGGCATATTGTTATATTTTAAAAATAAATTTAACTTGATTATTGACCATGTTTAATTTATAACAAAGTTATAATTACATGTAACATGGTAGATAATAGATAAGGAGTTCAAAACTATGGTAAATGTAGCAATTAACGGATTCGGAAGAATCGGAAGAAACACTCTCAGAGCTGCAATCAGAGAAGGCATTTTTGATAAAATCAATTATGTTGCTATCAATGACCCCGGTTTAAAACCTGAAGATGCTGCTCGTATTTTTAAATATGACTCAGTTATGGGTAAATTTGACGGTGAAGTTTCAGCTTATGAAGAAGGTATTATCGTAAACGGTAAGAAAATTAAATTCTATGCAGAAAAAGATCCTGCTCAACTTCCTTGGAAGGCATTAAATGTTGATGTAGTTGTTGAATCAACAGGTTTCTTCACCGATGCTGAAAAAGCAAAAGCTCACATCACTGCAGGTGCTAAAAAAGTTATCATCTCTGCTCCTGCTACAAACGAAGATATCACAATCGTTTTAGGCGTAAATGATGACAAATATGACACAACAAAACACAATGTAATTTCAATGGCATCTTGCACAACAAACTGCTTAGCTCCTGTAGCTAAAGTTATCAAAGAAAAATTCGGTATTGTTAAAGGTTTAATGACAACAGTTCACTCATACACAGGTGACCAAAGAATTCTTGATGCAGGTCATAAAGATCCGAGACGTGCTAGAGCAGGTGCTTTGAACATTGTTCCTACAAAGACAGGTGCTGCTAAAGCTGTTGCTCTTGTTATTCCTGAATTAAAGGGTAAATTAGACGGTTTTGCAATGAGAGTTCCTACACCGGACGTATCATTGGTTGACGTTGTATTTGAAACAGAAAAGAAAGTTACGGTTGAAGAAGTTAACGCAGCTCTTAAAGCAGGTGCTGACGGACACATTCTTTGCTACACTGAAGAACCGCTTGTTTCTACAGACTATATCGGTTCATCACAATCTTCAACAGTTGATGCTTTATTAACAAGAGTTATGGGCGACAACATGGTTAAGATTATTTCTTGGTATGATAACGAAATGGGTTATTCAACAAGACTTGCTGAAACAACATTAATGGTTGCTCAGAAACTATAATTTTGAATAACAGCATAAATTGAAAAAGAGTCCGAGTTTCTCGGACTCTTTTTATTATTGGTTTTGTTTCATTTGATTAGATTTTAAAATTGCTAATGAAACTAAAGCACTTCCCGCTATTAACGATGTAGTTCTTATCTTTTTAAAAGTTTTGTAATGAATATTTCTTACCCTTAGTGGGAAAAAGTTAAAATTATAATATTTCTCCATAAGTTTTTTATACATATAACTTGCATTCAAATAAGAAAAACCGTACAAAAACAGATTTTTAACCGGACTTTTTTGGTTTGTTATGTTAACCATATAATTTGCCAACATATATTTTAATCTTAAGCCAAAATTATTAGGATTCTCATTTAATTTATCTTCTAATTCAAATAACCTATATAGACGGTAATCTTCTTTATATTTCATTCTTTTTTGGTTTAATAATTTTCTGATTTTTTTATTTTCAGCTTTTGAAGTATTACAACTAGAGCTATTAAGTTTGTTTCTGAGGAGTTTGACTTCTCTTTTTTCTGATTCAATTCTTGCTCCGACTTCTTCCCTGCTTGTATAGTAGTTCCAATAAAGTTCGTCACCTGTTTTTTTCTTGCTTTGGCGTGCGATGTTCATTGCATAGGTAGCCTGAGTTGAGTCGATATGGTTATTTATTGATTTTTTTGCAATATCTTTGTATTCCTTTGCCTTTTCGGTTGTAGGAACATTTTTGATTTCTTTTTCTCTATAGTATTGATATCTGAACTCCATTGACATCATATAATCAAACAGGAGTTTATTTTTTTCTTTTTGGTTTATACCGAATAATGACTGATAAAGTGTTAGATTTTCTTTATAGACTTTATTTCTTGATGCAATTTCTTCAATTTTTTCTGCTAAACCGCCCAAGTTTGCTTTTGCTTTTGCTAATTCTTTTTCATTAGGATTCTCCTGTTCCAATAATTCAGAGTATTTTTGCATTTTTTTGTGCAAAGACCAATCCTTAGTGAATAAATTATTTTGAGCTAAGTTTGTAAGTTCAGTTCTTGTAGTATTGTCCAAAATAGGTACAGTCATCATTGCTGATGCCATGTTGCCCTCAGGCGGGTATTGTTTAAAGACATTTCTTGATTCTTTTTTGGCCAATCTTGTTAGAAGTTCATCTTTTACGATATTATCTCTGTCTTCCTGAGGCAGAGCACTTCTTACGATAGCTTCTCTTGCGTGATAAAGTTCATGGAGAATTGTTGCTTCAATTGTTTCTTTGCCTTCTCTGTATCCGTCTGTATAATATGTTATTGAGTGGTTATAAGAAGAATAATAGCCTTTGTCTTTGCCGTTTCCTGTCTTAATTATTTTTTCAATTTCTTTTTTATTGGTATTGGTTTTTCTTGCGACATAATTGATAAATTCACCGCGTGACATATCTTTTGGGTGTTTTTTTGAATCTGAAAAAATATCAAGGTCAATATCTTTGTTAGGGAGGGCTTCTCTAAATTTTTGAGTAATTTCTTCAGTTGGTGCAAATTGTATTGAATCGACAACAACAATGGAAGGTTTGAGCTCGTCGGGAATTTTATACATCTGGCAGCCGTAATCAATTATTCTTTGTACTTCTTTTTCAATTTCTTCTTTTGAAGCTTTTATATCCGAAGGGCTTGAGGCTATTTTTGAATGCTCAAAAGTATCGTCAGATGCAGGATTCATAACATAGTTTAATATGTTTTGTTCCGCGTTGCCTCTGAATTTTACGGGAGTTTGATTATAGTATATATATGGGTCGATTCTTTTTATAGTCACGCTTTAAAAAACCTTCGCTTACAGTCGCACTAAAACACATAAAACATAAAAATTGATGTTTTTAATGTAAAAAGTTAATATTTCTTATTGTTTTTTATTACTTAACTAAACGCAATGTTTTTTTTCTATAAATTTGAAAAATAATATACTTGTTATACAATATAACAATGAGATGAAGAATATAGGAATATGCAAAGTGGTATTAACTTTTCAGGAATTAATATTAAATCTGTCAAAGTTTTGGTCGGATTATGGTTGTATCATTCAACAGCCTTATGATATTGAAAAAGGCGCAAGTACGATGAATCCTGCAACTTTCTTGAGGGTTCTTGGACCTGAACCTTGGTCAACAGCTATGGTTGAGCCTTGCCGCCGTCCGACAGATGCAAGATACGGTGAAAATCCAAACAGACTAGGTCACTATTTTCAGTATCAGGTTATTTTAAAACCTTCTCCTGAAAATGCTCAGGAACTTTATCTCAAGAGTCTTGAGGCTATGGGAATTGATCTTTCAAAGCACGATGTCAGATTTGTTGAGGACAACTGGGAATCTCCGACATTAGGTGCTGCAGGTGTCGGCTGGGAAGTTTGGCTTGATGGTATGGAAATTACACAATTCACATATTTTCAGCAGGTTGGCGGACTTGAAATCAAACCGGTTGCTCTTGAATTAACATATGGGCTTGAAAGAATAGCTATGTATATTCAGAATGTTAACTCTGTTTTTGATGTAATGTGGAATAACACTTTGAAATACGGCGATTTATATCATCAAAACGAAGTCGAACAGTCAAAATATAACTTTGAATATTCAACTCCCGAAAGATTATTCAAAATGTTTGATATTTTTGAACAGGAAGTTCTCACCTGCTGCGAAGCTCAGATAGTTCTTCCCGCTTATGATTATGTTTTGAAATGCTCTCATACATTTAACCTTCTTGATGCAAGAGGGGTAATAAGCAAAGATGAGAGAATTAATTATATCAACCGTGTCAGAAAAATGGCAGCTATGGTTGCAAAATTATACGTCGAACAGAGAGAAAAAATGGGATTTCCTCTGATTAAAAACAAGGAATTAATTCATAATTAAATGCTGAGAAAACAGCCCCCTGAAAACAGTTCAGGGTTATAGCAAAATAAGGATAAATAAATGAACACAGCCATAACATTATTTAAGCAATTTATAATGAATTTGCTCAAGAAAAAAAATCCCGATGAAATGCTTGCAGACTCGCAGAAAAGCGGGCTTAGTAAAACATTAACGGGTATTGATCTTATTATTTTAGGTATCAGTGCTATTGTCGGTGCAGGTATTTTTGTTATGATTGGTTCTGCCGTTGTTGGTACTCCCGAACACGTCGGAGCAGGTCCTGCGTTGATTATTTCAATTGTGCTTGCAGGTATAATTTGTATTTTCCCTGCTTTCTGCTATGCTGAATTTGCTTCTATGATTCCTGTATCAGGAAGTGCTTATGTATATGCATATGCGACAATGGGAGAGTTAATGGCTTGGATGATAGGCTGGGTTTTGATGCTGGAATATGCAATCGGTACAATTGCCGTTGCATCAAGTTGGACGGGATATTTTATTCAATTCCTTCAAGGTTTTCCGTTTCTGCCTGAAATAGTAAAAAATCCTCCGGTTTGGCTTGTTAATAACTATACTTCGGTTGTTGCATTAGGTCAGCAGTCTAATGTTCCGACATTCTTAGGCATTCCTGTTGCAATTAATTTGCCGGCAATTGCCATTGTCACAATAATTGCATTAGTTCTTCTTAAAGGAATGAAAGAATCAACTAATTTTGCCAAAATAATGGTATTTATAAAAATTGCAGTTATTGCAATCTTTATTATTGTCGGATTTTTCTATATTAAACCTGAAAACTGGACTCCGTTTGTACCAAACGGAATTAAAGGTATAGAACTTGGTATTTTTACTATTTTCTATGCATATATCGGATTTGATGCGATATCAACAGCGGCAGAAGAAACAAAAAATCCCCAGAAAGATTTGCCGATAGGATTAATTGGTTCTTTGTTGATTTGCTCTGTAATTTATATTTTAGTAACAATTGTTTTAACCGGTATGCAGCCGATGAGTGAAATAGATATTACTGCTCCTATTGCTTTTGCAATGAGAGCTGTTCATCAGGATTGGTTTGCAGGTGCAATCTCAATTGGTGCTTTGGCAGGTTTGACTTCTGTATTGATTGTATTGGTATTTGGTACTTCAAGAATTCTTTATGCAATGGCACGTGACGGATTCTTCCCGAAAATAATGAGCAAAGTTCATCCGAAATATAAAACACCTTATGTTATTACGTTGGTTTCAACTCTTTTAATGATAATTGGTTCTTGCTTTATTAATATGGTTGTTGCAGCAGAACTTTGTATTTTGGGAACATTCACATCGTTTATTATAGTTTGTGTTGGCATAATAATCTTGAGATATACTGAACCTGACAGACCAAGAGCTTTCAAAGTTCCTTTCTGCCCCTGGTTTCCTCTTGCAGGTATCTTGCTTTGCGGATATGTAATGTCAAAAGCAATGCCGGAAATTCAAACAGCGTCTGCAATATTCCCTATATGGCTATTGGTTGGAGTATTGATTTATTTCTCATATGGATATTTTAACCATAGAAAACTTGAAAAGGAAAACTGTTTAGTACAAGAAATTAAAGAAGAAAAAACGGTATCATCTGATGTGTAAATTGAAAAATTTTAATTATGAAATTTTCTTTTGGATTGGTTTATTTGCCTTGCTTCTGTTTATGTTGCAAGGTAATGTTGTGAGTGCTGATGATGAGTATTGTAACTTTTTAAAAGATGGCAGGATAAAGTTAT
>JAEEGL014363796.1_pt1 | contig 16178 bp, 12 predicted proteins | sample 9134231 | NCBI WGS metagenome assembly JAEEGL01 (sample SAMN16246548, study PRJNA631951) | gut metagenome | biome: gut microbiome; feature: rumen; material: fiber-attached | host: Bos | place: Iran: Karaj | collected 2018-10
CGGGCGGGCGACAGACATAAAAGGCGTTGAGTCAACGTCTTATCTGCGGCATCTTGAATCTGGTAAATTCAACAATCTTCCGCACGGTAAGGCAATGTTCAATGCCCATGGTTGTGTATATTATCGTATATACATACAGCGTGGGCTTCGGCATTGCTTATCCTCGGAAGATGGGCAATACCAGAGCCTAAGATGCGGGATGAGCGATGGTTTCAGATTCCCGCGCTTTTTTATGGTTGTCAGTCATCAACTCATCGGTTCGGGAATCGCCGTCTTGGGGTCAGGGGTTGACCCGCAAACGTTGCGCCCGACACGGAGAAGGGCTGTGTGGTATGAAGAAATGGTTGTTTGTGATGGCATTGCTTTTTGCGAATGTTGCGAAAGCACAACTTTATATGATTGAGAAATTTAGTTTGTCAGCGACGGATAGGGAATATGGCATGTACGCTGACATAAATTCTCAAAATACGGATCAAGAAATTTACTTTGACTGGGAGTCCCCCAATGGTTATCAACAGGTAAGGACTAAAATGAGTTTCAAAAACAGCAGTTTGAATCCTGCCGTTAATAATTCAGAGGTGGAAAAGTTCATATCGGCATTAGAACAAGCCAAGAAAAAGTTTGAAGAGTGGAGTGCTACGTCGAAAACAAAATCATTAGCTTTGCTTACGCATGGAATACCTGTGTATTTTTCCGATCATTTTATCTTTTTTTCTCAGAAAGGTACTTGGTATAGTGAAAAAGGTGTTGACATCAAAGCTGTTTTTTATGTCAGCAGAGCGGGTAAGTGCTTCTTGATATTGGAAACCGATTACATGGAAAGTGATGAAGTGGTGGCCCAATCATCCGCATATTCGTTATCCTATACGGGAAATCTTAGAAACTTTGCTGTCTCCAGTGGCTACAGCGAGGTCGTGGTCGAACGATACTGTCCTGGAGCTTCATTGGCGTTTTCTTCTTCTACAGAAATAGATGATTTCATCGCAAAATTGCGCTCGGTGGTGGAATGGAAATTGAAAAATGTGGAAAGTGGGAAATTGCTGGAATAGGACAAAGGTATCTCTTTCAACATGCAACTCTTCAAACAGATATCTGACGCGGAATTGATTAATAGGCTCCTCGATAACGACGAGAAAGCGATTCGGTATGTCTTTTACGATCATTATCGTCCGCTCTTACAATACAATGCTTACAAAACCGCTGGGAACAAAGATGTTGATTTGGATGACTTAATTCAAGAGCTCTACCTATTTATCAGCAAGAACGATTGGGAAAAGTTGCGCAAATACAGCCCTGAATATCCTTTTGAGAAATGGTTTTCGGTGGTGTCGTATCGTTTTTTTAAAGATTTCACCGCCTCAATGATAGATTCCCATCGCAATCTCCCTATTGACAATATAGAAGAGCGAATGGTTATTTTTCAGCAAACCCAAGTAGAGAAGATGATAGCCGCAGACATCAAGAATGCCATCGGGCTTGTTAAGCCACCCAGGAATGCGCAGATTTTGAAAGCGTTGATTATTGATGAGGAAGAACCAGCCGAGGTGGCTAAACGTTTCAATGTGACGGTTGACAATCTATACAACATCAAGAGGAGAGCTTTAGCGAAACTGATCCAAGAACATCTTCAAGATTATGTCATCAAATAGTTAGTGATGGAAGAAAATAAATACATATCGGACGAACTGCTTGCCAAATATATGAGCGGAATGGCTTCCCCGGAGGAAGAGGCTGCTGTTTTGGATTATTTGGCCGAAAACGACGGCAATCTAGAAGATTTCATCCATATTAGCGAAGCTGTAGTGTTGAACAATCTTGTAGAAACGAATGAACGTCGTAAGCGCAAAAGAGTGGTTCGCTACATTTCTGCTGCTGCTGCTTTAGCACTTCTGGTCATTGTGAGTCTTTTTGCAATTCACCGATTTGATAATCCAAACGATCAATTTGCTCAAGAACAACCCCCATCAGTAGAGGTGGCAGATTCAACTATTGTCAATTCCAACAACGATTCCATAAGAGCCCCAAAGCAGGATGTGGAGTCCAATAGCCAATACGTCGAACAAAAACCCTCTTCGGTTGAGCCCAAGCACTATGCGGATAGCTCTCGCAAGGTTAAATATGCGAACATGATTTATCCGTCCAAAAAACGAACCTCCATATCAAAAGAGAAAAAACAAGTTAACTTTCGCTGGAACACCGATGCGGTGGAGATCCATTTGAATGTGAAATCTGATGATGGCCGACTTGTGACCGATCAGCGTCTTGCCAAAGAAAAGTATTATAATTTGTCTTTGCCAGACAATGTTGACACTCTGTTGTGGCGAGTGATATTCACATACGCGGATGGGACTACTTCTGAACAAAACGGGATGATAATACGCTGGGATACTGGACTTCAACTTAATAATTGATTTTTTCAAGAATGATGATAGATTGACAGAAGTTGCTCCCTATTACAAGTTATAAAGTAAATAACGATGAGAAGATACATTTGTATATTGTTGACGATGTTCCTGCCGCTGATAGCATGGTCTCAGCACGAGAAAGAATTGGAACATTTACGCAAACAGCGTGATGATTTCAAACGTCAGCGTTTGGCCCTGTTCCAAACGTACAAGGATTCGTTAAACAAGGATTTTGCCAAAATGATGGAGCAGAAATGGGAAGATTACCAAGTGTTTGTGGGCAACAAAAGGCCATCAAAGCCCGAGCCATCGCAATTGCCAGTTGCGCCGAAAGACAGTGAACAGAGGGAGTCGTTGGAGTTGCCAGTCAATCAGATTGTACCGGCCGAAGAAGAAGAACCTTCCTCTATCAACCGAGAATTAGAGGAAACTCATAAGCTTCAGGATGCGAACCAGACACCTCATCGATATATGAATGTGGATGTGAACTTCTATATGGAAAAAGTTCACTTCGATATTCCTGCAAACTATGAATCCCTGCTACTTGGAGGTATTTCAGAAAAATCAGTGGCGAAATTTTGGTCCGACCTCGCAGAAGGGGACTACAACCAATGTGTTCTTCAATTGAAAAACCAAAGGCAGACTATGCACCTTAATGATTGGGCGTTGTATGATATGGCTGTTTCCATGGCAGGAGAGACCTTCTCGAAACGATATGCAGAACAAACCATTTTTGCTGTGTTTGTGTTGAATCAGCTTGGATTGGAAGCAAAAGTAGGAAGAACCGATAATCAATTGGTGGTTTTAATGCCCGCTAAGACAGTCATTTACGCAGTCTCATACGTTCTTTTTGAGAATACACCCTATTACATTTTCAGCTGTTATCCAAAAGAACAGCGAAGCATGGCTGCTATCAGCACTTATTCGGTGGACTTCCCTAACCCGACATCCCCCTTGGATATGAATATTTATGAGCCAATCCGCTTTGTGAAACAACCTTCTGCTGTGACTTATACTTCCGATTACTGGGGTGATGCCGTGCCTTTCCAAATAAACCAAAATGCAATTGATTTCTATGGGAAATACCCGCAAGTGGACGTCGTGTTTTACGCTAATGCGGAAATGTCTGAAGAACTGAAGGATTGGGCAGACAAGCAAATAAAACCCTTTCTGAATGATTTGGACGAATATGAAGCGGTGAATGTTTTGCTCTATTTTGTACAGACGGAGTTTGAATATGCCTCCGACCTTGATCAGTTTGGCTATGAGAAGCCTTTCTTCTGTGAAGAGAACTTTTACTATGCCAAAAACGACTGTGAAGATCGTGCCATATTGTTTTCCTACCTTGTTCGTAATCTCGTGGGCGCCAAAATAGTCTTGCTGGACTATCCTGACCATCTTGCAACAGCGGTCTGTTTGAAGGACGATACAATTAAGGGAGACTACTATATGGTTGATGGTCGCAAGTATTATGTGTGCGATCCCACCTACATTGGTGCGAATATTGGTGAAACTATGCCGCAATACCGGAAAACAAAAGCAGATGTTATCATATTGAAATAATTAGAATGCAAGTAAATAAAACAATTTGAATTATGAAAAGAATCAATTACTTAGGAATTATTTTGGCGATTTTGACTTTCGTCACAGTGTCGTGTAAATCTAGCAAAGAGGTGGTTCAAACGCCCCCGCCGGGCAGAACTGAAATCGAACTTCCTTGTATCGCGGAATCCATGGACGATGACGAGTATTTCAAGGCTATGGGAACTGCCACTAACATCAACATGCAGAATGCTCGTTCTGCTGCTTTTGATGCCGCAAAAAGTATGTTGAACAAACGTTTGGGCGGTTTTGTTGTGGGCCTGGCCACCGATTATACTCGTACATTTGCAGGAGATGCCCAAATGGATAAAGTGCAGCGAGCAATGGAAAGCGAAATGTACTCTGTGGTGGAGCGGATGCTGAACGATGCAGCCAAAACCTGTGAGAAGATGTACCAAAACCCTTCCGGCAATTACGAATCCTTTATCGCCATTCAGGTCTCCAAGAAGGAAATGTTGAATCAGATGGATAAACGGCTCTCCTCTAACCAAGAACTGGAAATCGAGTTCAATCGTGAGCAATTCCGCAAATTTGCCGAAAAGAAGATGAAAGAGATGCAAGAGCTGCAGGAAAATCGATAAGAAGCAATGAAACGAGTACTGCTTTCCATCCTCTTGTTAAGTGCAGTTGTCTGCGCCAAAGCACAGTCGTTACCGGCTTGGACCATGCAGCTGCCCAAAGCCGGCAACGGCACATACCTGTATGTGTGCGAGTATGCGTTGGGTGACAGCGAGGCACAGGCACGGAACCAGGCAATGGTTCGGGTTTTCCAAACAACAGCTATGCGCATAGGTCAGCCGGTGTCGTCTGAAGCCATATTCAATGCTGCCCAGAACGGAAAGGATTTCGAGGTGATCTCACAAGATTACAACATTCCCATTAATAAGGTTTGTGAATACTCCGAACGGCTTAAAAACGGCATGTATAGGGTTTTCGTGCTTTGTCAGGTGGCGACAGCAGGCAACGTGCCACCGCAGTGGGAAACGTATAATGGTTGCCAGGATATCAAACAGTACAAAGACGGCGTTGCGCTGGTGGAATCTATATTCATCCCTGGATTGGGACAGATGAGCAAACGCCATTTCGGAGAAGGCGCGCTGACGTTGGTGGGCGAAACCGTTTTGGTGAGCGCAGGTTTCGGTTGCTACTTTGTTTCACGTGAAATGTTGAACACCATGCGGGATCCCAACGTCACATACGCAGATTTTGTCCAGGCGCAGAAGACCTACAACACCTTGCGTACCACGCATTATATCGTGTGGAGTGCCGCAGCTGCGCTATACATCTACAACTTATGCAGGGCATATACGATGCAACCCAAATATAAATCCACTTTGGTGGTCCATCCTGCCATTACACCCACTCCGCACAACGTCAATTATGGTATCGGTCTCACATGGAACATTAACGCTAAATATCCCAAAAGATGAAATATTTACGACATATTATACTGCTGTTGATGCCGGTGTTGATGTTGTCTTGTATCAAAGATTTGGAAAAAGAGGGCATCTATTCAACGACTACTTGTCATGGCGTTCTTATTGAGAAGAGAACCAACCAACCAGTGGCAGGGATGCGGGTCATTCTCACCAATGGCGACCAAATGCCCAAATCGGTTGTGTCGGCTTTAGACGGGACATTCAACATGGAGGTAGATGCCGCAGAATTGGACAAACAATACTATTTGCTTGTCGAGGCAGACTCCCTTTATGAAAGCAGGATGGTGCCGTTGCAGGAAGTCGGATATGGGAAGAAAGTCGCGGATTTGGGCACTATTTACATTGTTGGTCCAGAGGTGCCGATTGTGATGACAAAGAATGTCATGGATATTACGGCGGTGTCTGCGAAGGGATTTGGCGAGGTAGTGGATGAAGGGAAGTCGCACGTGACCTCGAGAGGTTTGTGCTGGAGTACGGATCAATACCCGACCACTGCGGACTATCAGGTGTTGAGCGGTAGCGGAATGGGGAGTTTTGAGGCGACCCTTACCAGTCTTTCGGTGGGCACCACCTACTATGTACGGGCTTTTGCCACCAATGGGGTAGGGACCTCTTACGGTGACCAAGTGATCATTACCACATTGGCTGGTCTGCCGCAAGTGATGACCGAACCTGTGAGCGGCGTGCAACCTACATCTGCTTCTTGCGGAGGCATTGTGGTGGATGACGGAGGCTTCCCTGTTACAGCTCGCGGTGTGTGTTGGAGCACGAATATTAATCCAGCCATTACCAACGCCCACACCACCAACGGTGTTGGCATAGGAAACTATACCAGTTCTTTGATAGGGTTGCAGCCCAGCACCACATACTATGTGCGGGCGTATGCCTTGAATGTGAATGGGGTGGTGTATGGAGAACAACGAAGCTTCACCACGTTGAGCGGGTTGCCCGTCGTGATGACAGCCAATGTGACACAAGTGGGCAATGGTACGGCAATATGTGGCGGAACAGTGCAGAGTGACGGAGGATTTACGGTGACGGCCCGTGGAGTCTGTTTCAGCAGCACGCCGAACCCCACCTTGTCGGGGCCTCACACTTCCGACGGAACCGGCTTGGGCAGCTTTGTGAGCCAGCTCACTGGCTTGACACCTGGCCAAACCTATTATGTCCGCGCATACGCCACGAATAGTGCGGGAACGGTGTATGGGAATGAAAGGGTGTTCGTGGAGGAATAGAAGAAATTGATATTTATTTCAAAAAAGATGAATATGTTGAATTGGATTTTGATAAACGAAATGCTGTGTTGCGAGACATGTTGGTCTTGTATATGCGACAATGCTAATGCATGGGTTGCGCTAACAGGAATAGCACTTTCATTCATAGGAGTGGTCTTGTCGTATGTCGGTTTACGACAGATAGGTAAAGCGCGAAAAGATATCGCATACAGTCAAGTTAAGATTCAACAAACCGAAATAATGAACAAGTTGCTTCTTCATTTGAATCGATTGACATTACATGCCAATTTATGTTCATTTGACAAAAAGAATGTAGTTGTTTCGCAAAAATACTACGAATGTAATATTTTCGAGTTGAAAGCTATTTTGAATGCCAATGCTGACGAATACAAAAACGATGTAGTTTATTTCCACCAGTACGCCTGCTCCCTGTTGTACGCGGATGAATTCTTGACCAATGGATTCCTGGATAAAGCCGTTGCAAATGCATTGGTTATATTTGACCCTAAAACATCTGTGCGCAAAATCGAGAATCCTCATTTCTCAAACAAAGTTGTTTTGCTAATCGAAGCTGATAGTGCTCGTTCTTCTGGAGGGGGCAATTCTGAGGATAATTTACATGAAATAGGGAACGGCAATGTGAATACTGTAGGAGAACTGATAAAATCAATTGGAAAATTAGAAGAAGCTATATGTGATTGGCACAAAAGAAATGGTGTCGAGGATTGCAATATTCTGATTAATCCCAATAATTTGAAAACACAAATTGAAATTAAATAAAATTATTTTGGATGTTCAGGAAATATTGTGATATGAAACACACACATTCCAGTATGCAAAACAGTAATGCTATTAGATTATTGAAAGAAAGAATTGACCAAAAGTCAATTGATGATTCATTTTTGGTCTCGTTTTATCATGAATATTTGCCTGTGCCAGTTTATTTGCCAATTGTCATGACTGATAAACTCATAATAGCCAGAATTAGAAAAAACAATAAGGAGAATGGTGTATTCAGTAAGGTTTCAGATGTCTCATATCCGCCAGCAAACAAAGCACGTGCAGATAGAGCGAATGTTTTAGGTGAACCCATATTTTATGGAACTCTGTTGGAATCTATGACCGATGAGCAAGGCGTTGCAACCTCAGTGGAAGAAGCTGCTTCAGATTTTTTTAACTTTGACGTTGGAGAAAGTGTGATTCTCACTTTGAGCCTATGGAAGGTCACAGATAGTTTTTATACTTGTGCCTTGCCGATGCCCGAAACATTCTCCAAAAAGCACCTTCTTGCAAATGAGATATATGAAAAGTGGTCTTCGAAAAAACAGGATTTTCCGGAAGACGAAACATCGCTTATTGAATATGTTGGAAAAATTATGTCCGAGAAAGGCGATGAAGCCATATATAAGGCGACGGCTCAGTTCGTGAAACACGTACTTTCAACCCATCCCGATTTAAAAGGAGTCATATATCCCTCTGTTAAATTTAATGGGCAAGGTGTATGTGCGGCGATTTTACCGTCAACAGTGAATAAATGTATGAGTTGCTATGAGACACAGATGTTACTCTGTTCGAGAAAAGAAGGGAACATCACAAATTCTAAAACTATCGCGACTGCAAGAGTTGAAAATATAAAATCGTTAAACTGGACCTATTTAGACGCTTGGTCTGAAGAGAAAGTGACAGCTGTCATAAATAATTCAAAATAGCCCGTTATTATGAAAAAGAATCTCATATTAGTATTTCTATTAGCAATATTGATTCACAATTCCGCATCAGCTTTGTGGTATAATCGCTTGTCCGATTCCACTGTGCGTGTCATTTATAATGCTTCATATGACACAAACACAAATTGGCATGTAAATATACCCAATACTGTGTATATGAAGTTCTCAACGGACAATGTCTATAGAAACTACAAAGTGATTTCCATTGCTGATAATGCGTTTAAGAATTGTACCAATATAGTTTCAGTTTCAATAGGCGATAATGTTACTTCAATTGGGAGCTGTGCGTTCCAAGGTTGCACTGCTTTGGATGGAAAACTGATTATTCCCAACGGTGTTACAACCATCGGACAGCGAGCATTCTATAATTGTTCTGGAATTGACTCGTTGACTATAGGAGCAAATGTTTCATCTATAGGGGATGGCGCGTTTTATGGGTGCACTAATGTGAAAGTAATGGTATACAATGCTCGTAATTGTGGGTCTAAATCACATTATGACAACACTTATGGTCAATGGTGGTATGATTCTCATTTTTGTGGTCACATGGACCATTTAGTGATAGGGGATTCAGTCCAAATAATTCATCAGAATGCTTTCGATGGATGTTCGGCTGACACTTTGACCGTTGGAATAAGTGTAGCCTCGTTTGGTACAAATTCATTCAGGGGATGGAGTAATACTAGAGCGTTGTATTATAATGCACGGAATTGTACTACCTCAATTGGCAATTCAATGAGTTCAAGTTTGGAAAAGTTGATTCTTGGAAGTTCTGTAGAGTCTATTCCACCCAATGCTTTTTACGGCTTTTCAAGTCTTGGAGGGAAGATGGTTGTTCCTAGTAGTGTGATATCCATAGGAAATTCAGCGTTTCAAGGTTGCAGTAATATTGATTCCATTGAACTTGGTGACAATCTATTGTCTATTGGCAATAATGCTTTTGATGGATGTGTTCATATTAACGGAGGATTAGTTATTCCAAACAACGTCACAACCATAGGTCAGTATGCCTTCCAAAATTGTTCTGGGATTGACTCTCTTGTGATCGGTCAAAGTGTGACAACAATAGGGGACTATGCGTTTCATGGCTGCACAGGAGTTCAAATACTATATTATAAGGCAAAGAACTGTTCTACACAATTATGTTATAGCTCGTCTTCCCCTTTTTACGGTTCTGTCCAAAACAACTTACAGAAATTAGTCATTAGTGATAGTGTTCAAACTATTCCAAACTATGCGTTCCAAGGTTGCGCGGCTTTAGAAGGAAAATTGACTATCTCAAACAGCGTCACAACCATCGGACAGTCTGCATTTCATAATTGTTCTGGCATAGACTCTCTTGAGATCGGTCAAAATGTGACAACAATCGGGAGCTATGCGTTTCAAGGTTGCACAACTATAGGTGGAAAACTGACCATACCTAATAATGTTACGGCTATAGAGCCATTTACATTCAACAATTGTTCGGAAATTGATTCTCTTATCATAGGTGAAAGTGTTTCTTATATTGGAAACAGCGCTTTTAAAGGATGCTCGGACTTGAAGGGGATATTAAATATTCCTAATAGTGTCACATCCATCGAATCCGATGCGTTCTGTGGATGTACAACTTTAAATGGTACAATTTCTATCCCAAACAATGTTACGGTAATAGGACAGAGGGCTTTCCTCTCTTGTTCAAATATTGATACCATCATAATTGGAAAACGTGTTACTACTATAGGGCATTATGCATTCTCTGGGTGCTCCCAATTGAGTGTTGTATTCTGGAATGCTGTAAATGTTTCAACATATCCTCCTGAATATTACAATGGGACTCCGTCTTATAGTACCTTGCCCTTTTATAACGGATGTACATCATTAAAAATAATTGTTTTCGGTGATTCTGTAACAAGCATTCCTCGTTACGCCTTCTACAACTGCTATAGTATTGACTCTCTTTTGATAGGCAATGAAGTAACTTCTATTGGTGACTGTGCTTTCCAAGGTTGCACGGGAATTCGCAAACTTTATTATAATGCAAGAAATTGTAATACGTGGTTTTGTTACAATTCTTATTCACCTTTTTATGGTGCTATTCAAAACAACATACAAAAAATAGTTATTGGCGACAGTGTTCAAACCATTCCAAGCTACGCATTCCAAGGTTGCGCGGCTATAGACGGGAATCTAACCATTCCAAACAATGTCGCAACCATCGGACCGTACGCCTTCCAAAATTGTTCAGGGATTGATACTCTTGTAATTGGTGAAGGTGTGACTGCAATCGGGAACTATGCATTCCACGGTTGTGCAGGAATTCGTAAGCTTTATTATAATGCAAAGAATTGTACTACGCAATTGTGTGCCAACAATAGTTCCCCTTTTTATGGCTCAATACAAAATAATCTTCAAACCATAGTGATTGGGAATGGTGTGGTATCAATACCTTCTTCGGCATTTCGCAATTGTACGGGTCTTGTAGGTCACTTGACAATACCAAGTGGCGTAAAAATGATTGGTTCGTTTGCCTTTTATAATTGTAGTGGATTGAATGGTGAGTTAATACTCCCAGACAGTATAACAACGATTAATGCGTACGTGTTCTGCCGTTGTTCGGGGATTGATTCGCTCGTCTTAGGAAAACATATTGCTTCCATTGGACAATATTCTTTTTACAATTGCACAAACCTCACCCACATCCGTTTTTCCTCATCTCTCCTGTCTGTCGGGCAACACTCTTTTTCTAACTGTACTAACCTCTCCCACATCCAATTCTCCCCCACACTTCAATCTCTCGGCACCAAAGCCTTCTACAACTGTGACAATCTTCTTTCCGTTGATCTTGATTCGGCAGAAGTAACACTGGGCGACAGTGTTTTTGCGGATTGTGACCGCTTGGTCACGGTTGATTTGGGGGCAAATGCCACTTCCATAGGAAACGGTGCTTTTGCAGGTTGCTTCCGGCTTACTACAGTGAACATGGGAAATACTGTCACCAGCATCGGCAATGATGCCTTCCGGGATTGCATACGTTTGGTTTCTCCAAAACTGTCTAATGCCCTTCTTACGATCGGCAGCAATGCATTTAAGGGATGTTCGCTTATCACTGGCCAGCTGAACTTTCCAGAAAACGTTGCTTCCATCGGTTCCGGAGCGTATTCGGGTTGCAGCGGTGTGACATCTCTATTGATGAAACCACAAAATCCCCCCACCATTTACGCCTCCACATTTGACAGTATCAACATTAATATTCCCGTTTATGTGCCTTGTGGTCGGGTGTTGAACTACTATGTGACCGATTATTGGGAGAATTTTCCGAACATCTTGGAGATGGAACCCTATCAAGTTACTCTTTCCGTTAATAATGATGCAATGGGTGCTGCATCTGTCACGTCACAACCTTCTTGTACAAATCCTCAAGCCATCATCGCAGCCACCTCCAACGAGGGCTTCCATTTCACCCATTGGAGTGACGGCAACACCAACAATCCCAGAGTGCTGTCGCTGAACCAGGACACTTCGTTGGTGGCCAACTTCACCGTCAACCAGGCATACATCACCGTTCATAGCAACGATTCGGTGAAAGGGCACGTCTCGGGCAGCGGCCTGTACATATATAACGCTCCTGTTGTTCTGATGGCAACCGCCAACGAAGGTTACCATTTTATTCACTGGAATGATGGCAACACGCAGAATCCACGTTATGTGACCGCCATCCAGGACGCTGAGTTTACCGCAATTTTTGTTTCCAATCTCTCCAATATTAACGTGTTAAACAACAATCCCGATATGGGCACGGTGAGTGGTAGCGGTGTCTATTATTATCAGAACTATGCCACCTTGTCGGCATCGCCCAACTACGGATACCATTTCACGCACTGGAATGATGGGAACATGGACAATCCGAGAATGCTGTTTGTGGATAGGGACACCACTTTCATCGCCTCGTTTGCCCTGAATGTCTATGCCATCTCCGCAAGTAGTGAGAATACCACCATGGGTTCGGTGAGTGGAGGCGGCAACTACACGTACAACATGCAAATCAGTCTTACTGCAAATGCCAATTTCGGTTACCATTTCTCACAATGGAGTGATGGCAATACGCAAAATCCACGCAATGTTGTGGTCACGAAAGATTCTGTGTTTACAGCCCAATTCGCCGCTAACACATACACGTTGTCTGTGTCATCTAGCGATCCGGACATGGGTAGTGCATACGGCGCCGGAACATTCACTTACAATTCCCAGACCACTATTTCAGCGGCAGCCAATTACGGTTACCATTTCACCCAATGGAGCGATGGTAACACGGAAAACCCAAGAATAGTGACTGTTAACGGCAACCGTGAATATACGGCTATGTTCGCCATCAACTTCTACACAATCACGGTCAACAGCAGTAACCCTGCATTGGGCAGCGCCTCGGGAGGTGGAACGTACAACTATAACAGCAATATTTCCATTTCCGCTACGCCCAACTACGGTTATCACTTCACGCAATGGGGTGACGGTAACACGCAGAACCCACGCAACATCACCGTGATGCAGAACGCCACCTACACGGCGCAGTTCGCCGTCAACAGCTATGCGGTCACCGTTAATTCCAACAGTGATGTTATGGGGACGGTTTTGGGGAGTAGCAGCTACATCTATAATACACCAGCAACCATTTCTGCTATACCCAATTATGGGTACCATTTCGTACAATGGAATGATGGCAATACCGACAATCCTCGGACCATTATCGTGATTCAAAACGGAGTTTATACCGCCCAGTTTGATTATAATACCTATACGCTGACTGCTTTGAGCAACAACTATCTGGCAGGAACCGTTGCTGGAGGTGGAACTTACAACTATTCTACTGTGGTTTCCGTGAATGCAATTCCCAATGAACATTACCATTTTGTGCAATGGAATGACTTGGTCACCGAAAATCCTCGCAACATTATGATGACCAAAGACACGATGCTTACGGCACAGTTCGCTATTGACCAACATAATGTTGTTGTACAATCTGAGAATGCAACGATGGGAAATACGACGGGCGGTGGTAACTATACGTATGGAACCGCCATCCATTTGACAGCGACTCCAAATTACGGATACCATTTCGTTCAATGGAATGATGGGAGCACGCAGAATCCGAGAACTGTGATCGTCAGTGGAGATGCCACTTATACTGCTGTTTTCAGTCACAATATCTATACGGCAGCTGTTCAAAGCACGGACACTTCTAAAGGAACAGTGAGCGGCTCGGGAGAGTATGCCTATTTGTCAACCGTTACCATCCAAGCGATTCCCCAAACGGGGTTCCATTTCACGCAATGGAGTGATGGGGAAACGTCTAATCCGAGGATGTTGACCGTGACGCAGGACACGCTTGTTATCGCCGATTTTGACATAAACCTGTATGTATTGGAGATCGTAATAAACGATTCGACGATGGGGAGTGTCACTGGCGCAGGAACGTATCCTTACGAAACTACCGTGACTATTTCTGCCAATGCCTCCGAACATCATCATTTTGTGCAGTGGAGCGATGGAAATACCTCAAATCCGAGGCAGATAGTGGTTACCTCTGATATCTCCTTGATGGTACTCTTTGCGGAAGACGACAAGTTCCTTATTGATGCCTTCTGCGCAGACACCACGATGGGACATGTGCTTGGCGGAGGTGAATACTACGCAGGTATGCAGATTCTGTTGACAGCTGTTCCCAATGACCATTACGAGTTTGTGCACTGGACAGATGGCGTGACTTCTGCAGCTCGTTCTGTGACTGTGTTGGAAAACGCCACTTACGTGGCCGTCTTTTCCCCCATGTCATATGATATATTGGCCTATTCTGCCAACGAAATGTGGGGCACGGTTCACGGAACAGGAACATACGACTACCACACAACGGTCACCTTGGAGGCAGTCGCCAATCCTGGATACCACTTTGTCTGTTGGAACGATGGTGACACTAATGCCGTCCGAACAATATTGGTTGAGGGAAATGCGGTTTATATCGCATCCTTTGCGGAAGGGGTTGGGGTTGAGGAACATCAACTACGGCGAGATATTTCGATTTACCCCAATCCTACGACAGATATGTTGTATGTTGATGCAAATGATGTTCGGACGATTGAGATTTTCAATATCTATGGGCAATTGCTTGCGCAATTTGAAGGCGATAACAAAGTTGATATGAGTGGTTTTGATGCAGGAACATACATCGTGCGAATAACACATTTAGACGGAATCTTGGAGAAGAAAGTGATTAAGATTTAGCGTTGTTTATGATTTTTTAATGAAAATGATACTGTCTTTAAGGCTGTTGTAGATGAAAAAGCTAGTGCTCTTGACTTATGCTGTTTTATTGTGGATGAACTACTTGTTTATTCCTCCTCAAAATCTGTGTTCAAACGCGACTCTCAGTTATTCTCTGCAAGTTTCGCGTGCTGATTCATCTGAAACCATAGCGGCCACCGTCTATATTTGCACCGGTCCAAAATCAGAGTGCTACCATTCCTATTCCAAATGTAGAGGTCTCAATAGCTGTTCCGCATCCATAAAATCGGTTTCGGAAGAAAAGGCTATCCAAATGAAACGTCGGAGATGTAAGTTGTGTTATAAGTAATCAACAGAATAAATCGTCATCACAAAACCATACCCCTATGAAAAAAGAAAACCTCTACAAGGTCGCCGGCATCATCTATATCGCCCTGATGGCCGCCATTACAGAAACGATGGGTGACTTCTCCTTCGGATTTATGATTGCGCTGTTGGTGCTGTGTTTTGGAATTGCTTACCTTTTCGACCTGTTTGTGCTCAGCATCCCCACCGTCGCCGACCTTGAGAAACGGGTGATAATCAAGATGAACGACGAAGGCTTCCAGTGCAAGAAGAACGAGGGCGTTTTGGAATACACCATGAATGATCGGGTCTATAGATCCTATTTTTGGAAAATAGATGAGAATTTTTTCCGGACTATGATTGTTGACTGCACCAACATTGACGACGATTGGGATAAAATCAGTTTAGAGGGAAAGGCAGTGCTGGCCAACTGTGTCAATGATGAAAGATATCACACCACATTCATCGCAAGAGGAAACGGGTGCGTTTGCACGCATATCACATGCGTCCGGACCCCTTCCGATTTTCTGAACGAAGCAAAAAAAGCTTACGATGTGATAGGAGAAACCCTTAATACGGCTTTCGAGATTCTGCCGCAGATTAAGGAGCGTTATCTTGTTGATGAGCCAGGGGGTGGTATCGGGTTTGTGAACAGAGAGCGGATGCACCCCGTCAACCCGGATCAGTCGCAAGACACGAAAGCGACAACCTGAATCCGCGAATCACGGCTCCGTATCTTGCGTTGCCAACGCAACATCTCCCCCCCCCCTCCCCGCCTCGGAGAGGCGACACGCACGCAGTGCAAGTAACACCATACAAGCCGAAGCGCAGTGTGGTGTAGGGCCGCCATACAATGCGGCCCTACCACTGCACCGAACAGCCTTACCCGATCGCAACACTGGTCAGATACTGCGAGCGCCCGTACCGGTAGCTCCCCTCGTCCGAACGCATCAGCATCGTGTACGTGAAGTCGTCGTCCGACGAGCGCTCCGCCCCGTCGAAACCGCCGGTGAGACTGAGCCCCATCGAGGTGAGCGACATCGGCACGGCGTAGAGATGCGCCACATTGCCGCTCTCGGTGGCCTGCGTATCGAGACGGATGGCCGTCAGCGGGCGGTCCGGGTTGTCCTTGAGTTTGGCGAACAGGATGGCGTTCCTGTCACCCTC